>JAABUL010002815.1_pt1 | contig 27711 bp, 52 predicted proteins | sample 5559151 | NCBI WGS metagenome assembly JAABUL01 (sample SAMN10711876, study PRJNA513368) | rock metagenome | isolation source: Antarctica rocks | place: Antarctica: Victoria Land, Pudding Butte sud | reverse complement strand
GGAGGGGCTGAGGGTCAAGGTGGAGAATCAGGGACAGTATATCGCGTACCTCGAGGAGCTGAAACCGACCATTCGGGAGCTGGGTGAGTCTGCTAGTACTGATTGAATGAGGGAACAGGACGCTGATATGTCATAGGTATTTCTACCCAGGAGGAGCTGTATGGGCAATAGGATAGACGGTTGGAATTCAAGGCATGTCAACCATGTCGAAATGCGCTCGGGTGATTCAACTCGACCACGGCAAGAAGGGGCTGGCGACAACTCGGCTGGGGACCTATCCAGTCGCCAAAGCTGCTTACGATCACAAAGCCAATCACACATATCTAGGCAGGCTGACGAGGCGAGCCCCCAAAGCCATACCGCATCGCAGAGGTCGAGCATAGAGACAAGGGAATGTCAAGACGGGAGAGGAATGGCTGATGAGCCGCAATAGGGGACGTGACGCCACCATCGCTCGCAGCACTGGTATATCATGCCTATTCTCTACCATCATCCGTCCACAATCCTCCGCTCGCCAGCTAGTCTCATCCTCTTTCCTGAACCATCGATCGCAGCTACTCGAGCTGCTCACACGGGATGATAATAGTTCTGGGGCTGAGACGGCTTCTGCTTCTGGCCCTTGAGCTAATTCTCAGTTGTCCCTGGAAGTAGAATCTCCTCATACTGGAAGCGGCTGAACTTACCATTTTGAATCTTCTTCTTGCCTTCTTCGTCCGGTGGTTAACTGAACGTAGTTCTTCCAGGAATCCGTGTGCACATGCTGACCTTCGATGTTTTGAGTAGTCTCTGAGGTCGGGGCATGGTCTCAGCGCCGACTCTAGATACTGACACGAGGAGACTGATGCGGGGCACGGGTTTCTCTTGCTGCTCAGCCATGATAGTCGATTGATTGCTGGGTCGACATTTGGTTGGTTCGGTATTTGAGTGGTCGAATGGTTGATTGAATGGATGATGGGGTGGTCCGGTGGTGGGTGGATTGGCTGACAAGTTGGATAGATGAAGTCGCTTGAATACTGGAAGGTTACATGTCGCGGTCTTTTGTACCGCATCGCGGCAAGGCTGACGTCAAGCCTTCAAAGTTGAGAAGAGCCCACACCATCAAGCACCTTTGTGACCGAAAGTCTACGACACTAACCTAACCCCGCAATGAGAACAAGGCGTCTGGGGTTGGTGGCTGGCTGAGGTGATTTACAAGACCCTTGCCGCTAGGCCCGGATGTCAACGCCAGAGAGTGGAATACGGGAGGAATCACTGATGTTCCGGAACACGCTAACGCCTTCGGTACTGATACATTACTGCTAGCGTCATCCGATGTCCAATAAAGACACTCTCTTGTCCAGTCTCCTCCTCTTGTCTTGTTCGGTCGATCAGAGCTATTCGAAGACCTCACTGGAGTTGCGACTGGTTTTGGAGCTGAAACTCGTTCTGGCACTGAGCCTGGTCCTTTGCATCCTTCTTCTATCACCTTTACAACATTACATATATCCCTCCCGGCTCCCAGTCATCGAGTTACCTCGCTCAATTGGAATCACCCTTCTGGCTCTCAACGGACGGGGTCGGGTCCGTCACTCATCGCTACCGTCAGTACGAACAAACTTCACATAGCCAGCGCAACTCACGCCCCGACCAAAGACATGCTCGGACGAGGTCCTCTTATTCGGCTGTCCATCATGCTTGAGGTCAACATGCTCTCCCCGCTTGTAGTCTCCATCACCACCACCGGCAGCGGGGCTCTTGTTCAGATCCTTCAGTTCCTCCTCAGCTGTCGTCCCAATCCGCATCTCCTTCCTGATACTGAAGGCGATTCAGCTTACCTTCCTTGATGATCCTCTTGGAGTCTTCACCCTGATTGAGCTGGATCCAGTTCTTCCAACCATCCGTGAGGACATGCTTGCCTTCGATGTTCTGGGTAGTCACTGACCTTCCCGCATCGCATTAGGGCGGACCACCCATGACGCTGAAGCGAGAAAGGCTGGAAGGGGGCGGGAGGTTGCCTTGTGGCTCGAGACCGCCGCGCGATTGATGTTGGTTGCATGGTTAGTCTGTTTGCTGCTTAAGTCAGGTATATTTTCGCTTAAAGATTCAAGGGCAAGGAATCGGGTCTTATATCTCTGACGGTAGGTGAGCTGACGTGAAGCTTACAACGGAGAGGGAGAACACCTCGCAAGATCTGTCAGGATAAGGCGATCTCGTCTCCCGGTCACGTGACTGCTGGCACGGTATTTGGACAGAACTATAAGCATCTTATTCACTCATTATGCAAATAAGGCTTTCGAATTAGGCTATGCCTTCATTCGACTCCAGGTCGCTGGTTCACGCTTTTGCGCATTGACCAAGATCCTCCACTGCTGTACGTTCCTAAGCGTACTGGCTTACTTCCTAGCCAGTGTCGGACTCAAGGCTGTCACCCGTCCTACCTGTCATTGACTGGGAAGGCTGTAACTCTACCCGTAGTCTGCTAGGAGCCTGCGCAGTCCCGCTGCCGCTTTTCAATTAGTATGTACTTTCCTCCTTAGCATTTCGTCAATATTCAACAAGATCAGCACTTCCTTCGTTCCGTCGCCTTGTGGAACGCGCGTACCCTTGCGCGGCTCACAAAACGCATGGGCTGGCGGTCTGGGGTGATCATCAAAGCCGTACGGCCGGAGCCGGGCATCGGGGTAAGGGTCTTGGACACAGGGCAGAGGAAGCGCTGATGGACTACAGCTTCGACGCAACGCTCTCCGTACTGATACATCATGCCAACATCATCAAATCCCCACCAACATCTTTCAATCCCCAGTAGCCGCTCTTTCGCCCAATATACTCCTAGGATCGCTCTCAATCACTCGAAGACCTCATTGGGAGTGACGTCGGTCCGATGCTGAGACTGGTTCTGAGGCGGAGACTGGTTCTGGATCTGCGACTGGTTCTGAGGCTGGGACTGACGGTTCAGGACCTTGAGTTGGTCATCAGCTGTCTCTTGATCAGCAGTGTCCCATATGAAGGACCACACAACTCACATTCCTTAATGATCCTCGGGGCATCTTCGCCGTGATTGAGCTGGATGTAGTCCTTCAAGGAATCCCTGAGGACAAGCTGTCCCTCAATGGTCTGAGTGGTCTCTGAGAACGAGGCGTTGCATCAGTCTACTGACCCTTGACCCTGAAATCGGAGAAACTAACGTGGGGGCAGGGGATTGACTTGTTGCTCGTCCCATGCTGGTCAACTGGTCAGGTATCTGCCATGTACGTCTGGTCATTCGTCAACTCAAGTACGAAGTCTCTTGAAATTGTGAAGGCGAGGGATGGTTATGGGTCTTTATATATTTGATCGCGGCGGCGGGACTGACGCCGAGCCAACAAGGGAGAGATTAGATCACACGATCAAGGTCGTCCTTTCTGATTATCACCTCGTGACAGCTGGGTACCCTTGCGAGGCTAACAAGACCGTTGGGGCTGGCGGGTTCAAGTGAATCTTTGAGATACTCACCTCAAGAACAAGTCACAACGTAGGAGAGGGGAATCGCGATAAGGGGGACCGCGGCCGTGATACGATACGCCAAGCTCTCAGTACTGATACATCACGCCTAACATCTTCCACACTCTTCGCAATACAGGCTGTTCTCCTCCCCTTGTGGTTTGCTGATCGGTCTCAGCTGAACCCGAGCGTTCACTGGGGGCCCTTGAGCGCGTCCTCGGCTGTCCCGTTGATCAGCATACTTTCACAATGGTCAGCCGGCTGTACCTACCGGCCTGGATGATCTTCTCCCCTACGTCCCCAGGGTTCGTCTCCCTGATGTGCTTCTTCCAAGCTTCAGTGAGCTGCTGCCCGTTCTCGCCCTGCTCGTACTCTGCGACCGAGCATCACATCAACCCTTCACCTTTATGTAATGTCAGAGGGTCTTACGCGGCGGGAGGTTTTGCTCAGCCATTCTGATTGATTGATTGGTTGGTCTGTTCGTCGATCGAATTCGTAAAGTCAGATATAAAGTCGCCTGAAGACAAAGACGAGGGATGGACGTCTTATATATCTCTCGAGCCTGGAGCGTGGACGAGGCAACAAAGGAGAGGAAAGCTCACACGATCAAGCACTTCCTTTCTGACTCGAGCCGTCGTGATCGATCCTTTGATGGCATGGAGTGTGCTAGACTCTGCGACAACAAAGGAGATCATCTGAGCGAGCAGGCACCTTTGTGATGGTGAAAAGGTCTAGTGTGAGCTGATCAAACGCGGAGATGGGCGAGGGGGTTAGTAGGAGAGGACCTCTGTCAGGGTGGAATTTGCTGGCGTATTCGAGGCTGACGCGCGAGCTTGATGAGTCAGTCAAGGAGGATCTCGAACCGCCACTCCTAATATGAAAGGTCGTCAAGGGCAGCGAGCGGGCGCAGCAGATCGAGAGGTCGTCTGCATGCAATGATATGAGCTCCCGGCGTCCCATAATGTGTGATACCCTCCGGTACACATCAGTAATGCCTACCGCGGCTCCTTCCCCATCATTTCATATCCTTGACGAGCTTGTGACATGATTCATACCCCGAAAGCCGTACAGAGACAAAATCGTACGGCCCGAACTTCTTCTCGAGTGTTGCCTGTGGAGAGACGCCACGGCAGTCGGTGATATCCTGTAGGGTTTTTCACCCTCAAAATGGATCGCATCAAGCTCGTAAGCCGCGCTAGGCCGACAGGAGCAGTGAACCTCTTTGAGGAATGAGTTCAGTCATTAGCATTCGGCTTCAAGCAGCAGTAGCATGCGATAGAGCTTCCAGTCCTGCTGGACCTTAGTCGGTCCAAGCGCCGGACCCTGAAACGCTTTGTTGAATTGACGCGCGCGTATTGGCGTTTCAGCGCGTCACAAACCCGGGCCATTTTTGTGATGTGTTGAAACGGTGGAAACAGGGGATCCCTCCTCTTGCTATTATGCGATAGACCAACGTTCAACCCTTCACACTCGTTTGATACGCATTTCCAGACTGGATTCGACAAGCCGACAGAGTCGCTAGTCATCTTCGTTACTCAGCTCAGCAGACGCTCATCGCACCTGCGCATAACCTTTCCTTCGACCACTTGTACATACACCACGACACGGCACGACACGACGACGACCTCTCCCTAAGTTCGGTGACGATAGCAAAATCTTCTAATACACGAAATCCAACTAGAGGAAGAAAGGATCACCAAGATGGTCTCGGCAATGACCCAGCTCTTCAATATCCTCCCCAACCTTGCACTCGTAGGACTGGCTCTGTCGGGATTGGAGGGTATTCCTGTGAGTGGTTGTCGTGCCTCGTACCAGCCATGCCTTTGAGACCTGACGATCGCTGATCTCCTTTGGCTCCTAGTCCACGCTCGCGCACCAACCCGCAGCCCGCGCTCCCCGTGACCACCATCGCCACCTCGTCGCCCGTCAAAAGATTGCCGCTGGGGTTGGTGCGCAGGAAAGGAGGCAGAAGCCGACTACGGGACTGATTCGACGCAATGCTAACGGCTCGATGTGTCGAGTCCGCTCGTCGACTTTGTCGTCTTCCACAACCACCTCCGTCTCCGTAGCACCTACCGGCGCAATAGCCTCTGCTCCTGCACCGATCACTGTCACCACTACGACCAGCGCTGCGGCAACGAGCAGCACTGACGACGCCGCGGCTGCCCTCGCGGTCAGCTCGGCAAGCACTACGGACGATAAAGTGAACAACGCGGCCTACGCGGCGCCAAGCTCGGCAGCTCCATCCAGCTCTACTGCAGCCGCATCATCTAGCTCCGTCAGCACGACCTCGTCATACTCCGGCAGTAGTAGCGGTGGATGGACCAATACGAACTCGAAGCTCGGTGCAGCTTGGCCTAATGGCGGATGGGCTTCGTCGAATGACCCAGACTACATTGGGAACTACGTGGGATCGAAGACCTCTTGGTACTACACCTGGAGTCCTTTCAGTGTTGTAAGCCCGGCTACTTACTTGCAGGGATGTTTGGCTGACGAGGAAATAGAGCTCGGGCGATTCGATTGGACTGGAGTTTGTGCCGATGCTCTGGGGGCCTAACCAGGTCTCGGACTGGTGGGCGCAGCAGTCCAGCTGGCCGAAGACCGTCAAGAACGCGCTGTTTTTCAACGTGAGTGGACATGAGTTCGTGCGATCAGCCGTTGATTCTGCCTGCCCTTCTCTTCGTTTGTCTCGCTATTCATGCGGATTCATTACTGTCTCCTGCGCGGAATCACTGACGCCCGCCAATAGGAGCCGAACGAGGCGTCGCAGTGCAACATGGCCGCGTCCGACTCGGTGTCATACTGGATGAACGACATGGTCCCTATGAAGTCCAAGGGTATCGCCCTCGGTGGTGCTGCAACGACATCCGCTCCTGGCGGTGTTCAGTGGATCTTGAATTTCAAGACTGCCTGCACGAATCAAGGGAATTCTGCAACTGACTGCACCATGGCGTGAGCTCCGTGTCCATCTTCGCATCCGAGCCTTGATTGACGGGGACAACCAGCTTCGTCCCGATTCATTGGTACGACGTCGACGTGTCGAACTTCCAATCCTACGTCCAGAATTTCCATGAGAAGACCGGATTGGACATCTGGATCACCGAATATGCTTGCCAGAACTTCAATGGTGGCGGGCAATGTTCCGATTCTGACAGTGAGTGTTGGGCCTGACTGTGGCTTTTATACGTGCTGACTCAAAATGCGCAGCATGGAGTCTTCATCAGTCCATGGCACCTTGGTTTGACGAGCAGGACTACATCAAACGATACGCTCCTTTCGGTGAATTTCTATATGATCTTGTGTGAGGTACCACTGATGACGTGTTTCAGGAATGATGAAGGAGATGCAGGGCGTGAACAAGGAGAACGCGCTGATGGGTACGGACGGACGTATAACCTCTCTCGGCTCCTGGGTGAGCCAGCAACTTCCTCACTCCCGCTCGCATCACTCACGAATCCCAAACAGTACATCGGCTCGGGATGAGCTCACTCCTCGATCCAAGGTACTATCACGAGTGAGAGAACTTCGGTTTCGAACTTCATGCCTATATGCCTATAACCCCTTCTTGTTCATACCCATCTTTCGCCACATTATGAACCGGCATTTACATTTTCGACGATGACCGCGCTCTGACGAGTTTATCCTGGATTCACCGCTTGATAGATACCCTCCGTCGGCCCGGTGCTGATGGACGACATGCAATGAATCCCAGTCTCCATTATCGGACATCCGCAGTTAAGGATGCGCGAAATGTCGAACAGGATACACTGCACCGAGGCGGTGTCGGGCACGGGTTTCAGGTTTCTTGTGGCTGTGTTCGCGTCCTTTTGTCCGCGTCCGCGCACTGCACCCAGGCCCTGTTTTAGCAAGCTGATATCAAGCATTATCTCGATGCATCTCGCGACTTCAAAATAGTGTGTATAGCCTGTCAATTCTCCATCACCGTCAAACCCTGATCCTCTATCACCGAACCATGTTCTCCCTCACCAATATTCTCCTCCTTGGCTCCGGTCTCCTCTCCCTCACATCCGCCGTTCACCTCCCCGCATACGCCGCGCTCGAGCGTAACCTCGACATCCGACAAGCGGTCACTACCTCCACGTCTTCCCTGGCCACCAACGGCGGCTCCCCAACCACCTCTGCCACCAGCGCCGATTCCAGCTCCATAGCCAACGATACCAACTCGGTCCCCTCCGCATGCGAGCAAATCTGTCTATCCACCTACAATCTCCTCGAGTAAGTTGCCCCTCCACCTCGATCTTCCCCGTTAAAGACGGACATTTGAGCATTAGCGTCGATGATGACACCGTGTTTTGCGACCCGACCAACTATACCGCTTATGTGAACTGCTTCAATTGCCTCGTCGCCAATGGCGAACCCGACGCGGATGCGATCGACGCACAGCAATCCCTGGATTCCCTCACGCAGACCTGCCTTTCCGCAAACTTTACCCTCGCTTCCACCGGTACCATCACAGCTTCATCGACCACGTTCGGACCATTCACCACTTTCCCGGACGACGCCGCTACAGACACGGCCGTTACTACTACCACCTCTTCGGGCGTTACCACCGGAACCGCGAGTACTACTGTTGGGGCTAGGACTGCGACGACGGGGACGGCAACGGGGTCGGGTGCGACAATCGCAGCTGATGGAAGTACGAAAACAACCTTTGCGGCGCAATCAGCATCTGCCTCAGCATCAGCGTTAGTTGTGAGTACCCTGTCTGATGTCTGGTGCATGACTCATGGGACTTGGCAGTCTGCAAGCGCATCGAAGACAGGTGGTGTGGGAATGAACGCTGTTTCTGGAAGATGGGGAGTGTTGGGAGGGGTCATGGCGGTTTTTGGGTTGTTGCTGGCTCAATGAAAATTCTAGATTTCGATGATACATTGACATATCTTCAATGCGGATCATCCTGCGTGGTTCAGAACGATCCAGCGTCACCGTCCACCAAAGATCTGAGCAGCCAAGTTGAATTGGCGACACGGGGGAATGGGTGAAAGGATGGACGTGAGGCAGGCGCCTTCTTTGGATGGCTCCTTTGACCGTTGAAGCTGGACTACCTTGGCCATGTGAATACGCCTCAACCGAATGGCGTTCTGACTTATATCTTCGAGAACAGTATTCCTGTCGAGTGATAGAGCTTCATCTGGCCATGTGAAGCCCGAGACAACCCATACCCTGCTCACCGCTTCGTCAAGCATCACCAAAGACTCGTCCGACAACCTGTTCACCGCTACCACAATCAAGAAACGTCATACTAACGTCATACATCTCCTACTATTGAGCACGGGAGAGATCATGTAAGAGCTGAAGCCCCCTCAGCAAGCCGTCAGACCCTCCCGGACGATATCCTCCCTCTCATCTGTCAGCATCTTCAAATCGAGTCCGACTACCAAACCCTGCTCGTGGTACAGAAGATCAGTCAAGCCGGATACAAATCTGCCACGCCATTCATCTATCGAGACCTCCACATCAAGAATGACCAGGAATGGCGGATGCTGCTGTCCGCCTTCCTCTACCATCCAGACTTGGAACGACAGAATAGAGCCTCGCCACATGATCCTCCAACGGAAGGACAGATTTTCGAAGGCCAACGGCCGCAGCATCGGTCCATCAAAGCATTCACCTTCGTGCGATCTCTCACTCTCGGCGAAAATTGGCTGTTCGAATTACTCATCTCGGATCGGCACCAGACTCGAGGCGCGGAACGGGAATACAGCAGGGAGATCGTCGGCTGGGAGAGGCTGTCGGGACGTCTGTTGCCGCTCAGCTGGGCAGGAGAGGAGATATCGAGACAATGAGTATGATCATCGAAGCCGTCAAACGAGACCCGCCGCAGGACATCATGCCCGATCCTCGGGGTATTGGAGAGCTGATGAAGGTGATTGATGATGGGAAGGAGACCCTGGCAACGGTCTCGTTGTCCCAGAGATCATTGTGTTTTGTGTGGGAGTAAGTACTGGTTCGGATCAGATCAGTAGAGCTGGATTGACGGCTGCAGGCAGCGAGTGGGATCGCATGGAGCCTGAGCGTCAGGACTCCTCTTAGATAGACGTCGTCCTCCGTCATGCTCGAAGCAGAGAATGTCGATGTCAGGAATCTCAGCTATACGACAACGGGACGAGGGAGAATTTGGAGTCGGTCGTGATTGGGCTCCTCAATGACCCGAGGTCACTGCAGCTCCATCTGCCGAGCTTGTCGGAGACATCCAAAATATCCATACCCAGGAGCTTTAATGAAGTCGTCAACGTTGTCGTTCTTGTTGCGCTGAGGTGGATCAAGAGGGTGGAATGGTAAAAGCGCACGGCAGGTGTCAGTAAGGCTGTTCCATCGGAGATGCGACTGCAAGGTTGCACGAGCACGGACATGGAACATGGGGCAATCTGGACCGGGGGCAAGTCGTAAAGCTGGACCAGAAGGTGTTGCTAGCGAGATGGGGCTGCAAGGAGCGCATGTTGATGACGAGGACAGGGGTTGTCGGTTCTCATTCGCTGTGGCCTAGATGTGTAAGGATTTTGCAACTGCTCATCCCCCCAGGCTTCGTTGGGTATTTTCATGCGGAAAGGATGGGCAGGAAGAAGTTCGGATTGAGAACATGAAACCGGAGAAAATCAACTTCACCGCCCACTTCCATCCCCTCATTTTCAAACCACCCCGACTTCCATCTCTTCTTTCTCGCTCAAATCGATCCATCCACTCGTGCCTGTATCACCGTCGCATTTTTAGGAGTCTCAGCTTTCCGATGATACCCCAATCACCTGTATAGGCGGCCTCGGGCAGGAGCGAGATCACGTCCAGCTGGACTACACCATGAAGGTCCGTTGATTCATCTTTCATCTCCCCTTACTCGCTCGTATGAGCTGATATCGATGCATCCACTATCAACAGTACCTCCTCGGCTTCCTCGAGGGTGTCTCCGATGGTCCTGATCTCGCAGATCCGGGTTTTCAGCAGCTCCTCGTCGACGTCCAGGCCGGCAAGGTGAGTCCTCCTTTTTCCACCGGAACTAGGCGATCGATATTGGCGTTTGCTGACGGCTTTTGCTTTCCTTCTTCACTCTCTACCCTTCTTCAAATTGCTGCATACCCCCTCAGACACATGTCAAGGCGGCCGATGCATTCTACGAGAGCTTGGAGAAGATCGTCAATGAGCTCAAGAGTACTGTGCGTCCCTCTCATCAGGCAATGTGGCTCTTCGCTACTGCATATAATGACCACTTGCTTGCCTTGCAGACCGAGTCGACGGCTTTTCAGAAGCCTGTTTCGAAGCGAGAGGCGCCAGGTTATTATGAAAGTACGTCCATGCATGCTTGCCATTCGGTGATGGAGTCGCTCCACTGACAATCTATGCTACCAGTCATCAAGCGACCTATGGACCTGTCGACTGTGCTCCGGAACATCAAGGCGCACAAGTACAAGAACAAGCCCGAATTCGCTTTCGATCTCGATCTGATATGGGACAACTGCATTCACTACAACACGCAGCCGGTAAGCATGACTTGAGTTCCATTCTTAAGTCGATCTGAAGTTGTTGCCAGAACCATCCTCTGCGAGCCTCAGCCCGATTCATGAAGCAGAAGGCCGACCATCATCTCGAGTTCCTCGTCAACAAGAATGATCGCACCGCCAACCCGCTTCTACCACTACTTCCCACTGCGCACGATAATCGTCCCTCGAGCCTGAGTGCTCTTGCGACCCTCCCGGCTCGACCTTCACCTTTGCGCTCGGCTTCTCAGCTACTCAATGGCGGAGAAGAGGACGCTGCTGGAGAGAGCGATGACGGTGCTGGAGACGCTGACGGCGATCAGTCCCTTCGGACAGAAGGGGAGTCATCGGCGCTGCCGAAAGTGAAGGTCGAAGGCCAAGCAATCAGGAAAGGCTCACCCAGTATGCTTTCTCGAAAACTGTCGATCGGCACTGATCTCCAGTGGCATCCCTAATTCGAAGTGTCAGTCGCGCGAGAAGAGGGACGAGCGTTGCCTCCGCGCCAGCGGATGGACGAGTCAACGGGATCAAACCTAACGGGCTGCTCAAGAGCGTGAGTCTGCTCATCCCGGGATTGACGTCAATTTATGACCACTCAGCCTCCCCCTTCTCGACCTAAACTCCCGACCAGTCTCGACTCTGCGCCCCCGCTCGTCCGTTCACCGTACTCGATGACCCACTTCCTGTCCATTGCACTTAATCAACCCGGCCCGTCCTTCTCGGATAAGGGCAAAGCAAAGGAGATACTCCGCGCCACGCCACCTCCGGCCTGGTATCCCGCATCTGTGACGAGTGATGATGAGGATGTCAAGCTCGAGGGGAGCTGGTGGAGTTTTATCGGAAAGGACGAGACATACACAGCGGGCCTGCCATCAGTCCCGATGATGGCTCATGTAACTCCACCACGGAAACGACGGATGCCGGGACGGAAGATCCGGCGATCATCCGTACCCAACCGCGACAGCGGAATCCACAAGACGCCCCCACTGGTTTTGCCGGGTCCCGTCTCCATGGAGAAGGTGGTATACCGATCGGTGGACAAGTTGTGTGAAGCACGCCGTGTCGTCGGACAGATTCAGGAGTTCCAGCGGATAGAAACTGAGGGCGGGATCTTGCCGACGCCGAATCAGGATGAGGAAGAAGAGCGGAAGGAGCGAGAGAAGAAAGAGCGGATAAGCAGGAAGCGGAGACGGAAAGCGGAGCTGGTGGAGGCAACGAAACGGAGAAGAACAGGAGGGGAGATCGGGGAAGCTGAAGCTGTCATGGGAGTGAAGAAGACGACGGCTAGTATATTGGCTCATGCGGGCTTTGAGGGTGAGCTGCGATCTGGTTATCATAGGGGCGGCATGCTGATCAGTATGAGTAGGTGCGAATGAGATCGCGCTTGACATGTTCACCCGTGTCGCTGTGGACCACCTGCACAATCTCGGTCGGACGCTTCGGTCACTCGTTGATGGCTTTTCCCACAAGATGACGTCGGAAGTACGTTGCTTCCGTCCGATGAGAAACTACTTTGAGTGATGAATACCTGGCAGGAGATCGTGCTTCATGCTTTGCACGAAAATGGCCAGATCCAGCCTTCAGATTTGGAAGCGCACATCAAGGATGATATCGAGCGCGAGGGTGGGAAGATCTCTGAGATGACTCGGAAGATCCGGCAGGCGTACAAGGAGGTGGTGAGTCAATACACTTGTATCTCTAAGCTTTGCTAATCCGGGATGATTCAGACAACCGCACCAGTCATTGAGGACGACATGATGTTCGCGGACGGCGGGCAGATGCTCTTGGAGTATGTCACGCTTGCCAGTCGATTGGATCTGGACTAATCTGGTTCTAGCGGCAATTTCGCCGACGAGCTTGGCGAAGACTTTCTTGGTCTCCGCGACTTGGGTATCGACAAGGAGCACTCCCTTGCTTCGCTCACCGTGCCATCGTCCGTCTTTTATGGCCGGCGGAAGCGAGTCGCCGATGCCGCTCAGCTTGGGTATGCTATTCTCGCGCCCACCATAAAACACGGTTCTGACATTGCTCCAGTGCCAAGGTCGAAAAACCCGATTACCGACCGCCTCCACCTTTCATTCCTCTTAACCCGGCAACACTCTTCACCCACCTTCCTGCTCTTCTCCACGCCTTCTATGCCACACGTATCGATTCCGGTCTCTCCATCACCGAGGACGACGCGTTCGACCCCTCACATAGCCAGATTGGGTCACTTGGCCAGATCGTGGTCAGGAACCAGTCTGGCATGGGAACGAAGAAAACGAAAGCGGTAAAGGGAGACGAGAAAGGTGAGAAGAAGAAGAGCGGGTTGAAGAAGATTCTGTAGGTGATCACAAGCGTATGTGATCGGTGATTCTGATGTACGCTTAGACAACCTGGGATCGGTAAGGGCAATTGGGGTGAAAGAGCAGACTCTCTGGTAGATCACGCTAATGGCTTGACAGTGAGGCCGTCCAAGGAAGAGCGCGATCGGCGAGCGGCGCAGAAGAAGGCTGCATCCTCGCAGAACGGGACGAATGGCGGTCGTCATACGCCGATCTCGGAGGACGCTATGGGGGAGGACGAGGATGCGGAGGGCGAGGAGGAAGAAGAGATCAGGGAAAAGTGTCGAGATTAGGAATCACAACTGTCATTCGTCGCATAGCACATCTGCATCGCATCTTGCATCTCATACCAAATGCTCGTTATGTAACCTCCACGAACGGGCTAAGACCCGGCGACCTCGTAGCTTTTGGTGACGATCCTCCTGTTGCAGGGAAAGTATCAGCTCAATCCCGCTCAGTAGGCCACGACGCGTCGTTTAGCCATTTCGATTGGCGATCCCAGCCCGTACCCTCATCCACCCACATCCCGGCCAGCGAGTCAACCCTCCCCTTCCGGAAGTCCTTCAGGGGAGAGGTATCCGCGCCAATCCTCGCTCCACGACCACCTCTCTGGTCGGGCGCTGATACGGCGCGTCCAAAGATAAATATCCATCTAGGTTCCCCGCCCTCCCTTGGATCTCTAAGAAACGCGGATTGGCCTGAAACCCCGATAGGTGTGATGTTCGCTCGGGCCTTTATCACCCCCACCGAGGACTTGAGTAAGGGCGATCATATCCCGAGCGAGATGGTGATGAACGTCTCGCCTTTACTCTGCAATCTCGGGAGCTTGGAGGAGGCAGCGAAAGTGTTGAACGCCTCGCGGAAGGGTTGGGAGGGATGGATGGAGGAGGGCTCACACCTTTTACTAGGAACAACATCATCGCGGGACTCACCAAGTATCTGCTAGACGTCCTCGTCAGCGAGTCAGACTCTGGTTGGTCGGTTGGTAGACTGCGAATCCGAATTGGGACCTGCTGGTGTGATGTCATCAAGTAACTATCAGTATGGCTCAGTGAGGAAGTGTTCTCAGTAGCAAATAGCTCTCCCACGGCTGTCTTGGATTTCACCGCTGTTTTCCCGAATTGATTGTTTCTACTTAATCCGGAATTTTCGGGCATCGGGATTACGTGGGTTGGAGCCCTTGTTTTCAGCCTTTGTGTTTTCAACCTATCCTCTCCTCTGCTTCGATCCCAAACAATTTCGCAAACAGAAGTCTCAGATACTCCCCAAAGCACTCGTCATCAACTCAGCAGACGCTCCTTACCGGTCTCACTTTACACCTCGATTTAGTACCGTACGTCCGATTTGCCCCCGATCGTCTCGCCACCGATTGACGTACATTCGATAGCGACATTCCCTTTCTCGGATTCATCGCCCAACACCCCGGCGCTCCGAGCGGACCCTACTGTCTTTGGTACATCCTCAATGGCCTCCACCATGTTCCCTTCCCCATCAGCATATCAACAACCCTTCAACTCCACCCTCCTTTCCCTTGTCACCCCCACAGCTCTCCACCCCCCAATCTACTATAATACCCGCCCATCCCTCCTCTCCTCCGTATCCGACAAACACCTCTCCCTCATCGCTCCCTTTGCCATATACTGGATATACTCCCTCGTCTACCACGCTCTCGATAGCGCCAAACTCCCCTACTTCGAAGCACGCCGATTGCACGAGTCCCCCGAGGTCCTTTCACGGAACAAGGCGACGGTGTTTCAGGTGATTAAGGCGGTTGTTGTCCAGCAGATCATTCAGACTATTCTCGGATTGATCTGGCTGGAGGACGATGCGACCATCGCCAAACGGGAGCTGTACCGAGATCATCTTGGGGAGATGGGGCAGTTAGCACCGTGTGTTGCCGATGCGACCCTTTTAGTTTTTGGGCGGAAGTCTGGCGAGGACATGCTGAGAAACCATGGAGAGGCAATGGTGCGATGGGTGTACTGGTGGGGGATCCCTGCAGCTCAAATGCTGTTCGCTTTGTGACTCTGCTTGTTTTTTTCCGGTGAGGATCGAGCTAAATGAAGCCGACAGCTTCCTCATGGACACCTGGCAATACTTCATGCACCGCCTCTTCCACACATCCCGGTTCCTCTACCGCCACATCCACTCCGTTCACCACCGCCTCTACGTCCCCTACGCTTTCGGTGCGCTCTACAACCATCCCCTCGAGGGTTTCGTCTTCGATACGCTTGGCGCCTTGATCGTGCAGGAGGCGAGCCGCATGACTATCCGCCAAACCGTCTTCTTCTTCGCATTCAGCACCATGAAGACGGTCGATGATCATTCCGGCTACAAGCTGTGGTGGGACCCCTGCCAGTTCATCTTCCCCAATAATGCCGACTACCACGATATCCATCATCAGGTGTACGGCATGAAGTCCAACTTCAGCCAGCCTTATTTGTGAGCGCTCCAGCGGTCCACACTAGGCGCAAGCTGATTCTTGACAAAGCACCAACTGGGACAAGTTGCTCGGAACACATATGAGCCGAGAACAGGCGCCGAAGAAGACACGGCGGCCCGTCAAGGTGGATTGAGGTGGCGAGTGCACGTGGTCTGTCATTTGCTGTATCATACAATACTATGTCACCCGCCCCGGCGGTAATTATAATTGCCCCTTCGACCTATTCTGCTACAGCTTTGCTTTGTTAGCTGACACCAATTTTCGAGCGGAAACATCAGCCATCGAGAAGAGTCAAGCAGAATCATGACGAGAGCGACCCCTCAACCCGTTTTTGACCTTCGGGGAGCGTCGATCCCGTCAAGATATCATCCCCAGAGTCCCGGCATTCAAGCGATGTTCGATCTCCCTCCGCCAGAGCCGTCGTACCCTTCCTTTGCTCACCCCGCCCACAAGCTCGACCCACATCCTTTCGCCAGCTCACCCATGTTTTGTCAACATCCTTTCGCCTATTCACCCATGCCCCTTCGAGCCTCCAGTCAGTCCGAGCATAACGGAGGCACACGACATCTCCTTTGTGAACCCGCTCGACGGATGCGGACATGATAGGAGGGTCGTACGACGAGGCTGAAAGCAAGTATCCTCTCTACTAACCATATAGCAGGCTCTTCATCTTGCCTTCGCAGCAGCTCCATCCAGACTATTGCTCTTCGGTCCCATCGAGATCTTGCAAGACGATCAACGCTCATCATGCAGCCCCACCAATCCGACAAGTACCCCACCGACCGAGACCCAAACGGCGACCCAAACTCCGAGCTCGCCGCTCTCCTCCGCTCCCCGACCATCCCTTCCTCGCCAGCACCGGCATACTCTGCCCTCCCGCCGTACAGGGACGCGGGCTTCCACCTCGCCCCGCTCATCAATGGGCGGGTCGGCGATGTGGAGCTGGAGACGGTCGATGGGAAGAGGTTCTTGGTGCATCGGAAGTTACTTGAACAGGAGACGGTGTTCTTCCATATTTAGTGAGCTATCCACCCAGTTCAATTACACCGAGAAGACTCGCTGATGGGGGTTACAGCTACGGCTTCGTCCCGGTCTGGCGACTACACGGCACCAACCCCTCTGTCCCAGCTCAAGCTCAGAACGCCTCGCAGCAAGCTTCCCCCGGCACCGGTGCGCAAGGGGCACTCAACAACCTCTTCTGCCTCCCGAAACTGCTCTCGCACCTCCGATCCTCACCAACCCCCACCTCCCCTCCACCAGGCATTGATGATCCCCCGCCCCTTCCCCCGAAGGACACCGTCACCGCCCCAACACCCAGGACGAACCCCTACACCTGGCTAGTCCCGGAAACCGCTCCGGTACTCGAGGGATTCCTATCCCTGATCTATCCCAGTGGAACGTTCACCCCCTTCCCCACGGATCCACTCATCACGCTCGAGCTGACTGGTCGAGTCATCCGTGCGGCACTGGGGTATCAGAGTGCGAAAGCGCTAGCCCTCGCTCGGGATCATATGTCGGGGTTCATGATGGATCGACCTGTCGACGTTTATGCGATGGCGAGCTTCTTCAAGTTCACGGATCTGGCGAAACTAGCCAGTCAGCACGGTATTGGGGTGCCCTCTTCTGATTGGGGTGGAGACACGCGTGCACTCCTGGGGCGGGGTGCGCTGGCCCGACTCGAAGAGTTACAGGGTGCAAGGATGGGCGGATTGAGGGAGATTGTGAACAAGGAGATGGAGGTGGACGAGCATAGTGCGGGCTGTGGGAAGCGGGGGAGGCTGGAAGAGGTTTGGAAGGCGAAGGTTCGCGAGTTGGAGCTGGGGTTGAGGCCGGATAGCGAGTTGTTTGAGCTGCTCGCGATCGATCTCAGCGGGGAGCATTGTGAGAATTGTCTTGTCCAGTTGGGAATGACGATCCAGAGGTGTCTTTACGAGGCGAGAGAGCTGCCGCGATCAGTATAGGCTGCTGCGGTCCATTTGGGCTGCTCCAAGCTTGTGAAAAATGCATGATACAACACGTGAAAGCTATTGTAAGTGCTGGGAACATACTACATCTAGGTTCTACTGTGTTTCTACTGATCTCCTCAAGGAACCACGCCGGGCGCCCTTCTACTGATCGCCCTGGTGAGCTACACCAGGCCCTTCATCCTCCTTGATGTCGGGTGGTCGACCCTCACTCCGCCGTCGGAGATTGGGAGCCGCGCATGGCATCCTTCGGGCTTCGGGAACCGCTTTGCGAGTGGGTTGAGTTCGAAAGCAGGGATGGGCGCTCCGACGCCACCGAAACGGTCCGACCGTCCTCGACGCTACTAATCACTTGTCTCGATGTGCCATGTCGCTTCCGTAAGTCGCGATCTAGACTCGACGGGGCGATTGGAGAGGCGGAACCGTATGAGTAGGATTGGAGCATGATGGTGAGGTCGAAAGATTAACGTCCCGCCAGACCCGAGGAGATATCCGCTTCCAGCAAGTACTGCCTCCCTTCGCTTGACTTGGCATCACCGGCCGGGTTGAGCAGTATCGACAGGACGTATAGGAGGGTTCCGAGAAACGCAAAGAAGAGCAGGATCGAGAGGCGCTCGACGGACTTCCGGGTGAACTGGGCATGTCAGCGGAATCATGGGTCACGACAGGTTGAGCTTCACGTCTTTCCAGATCTGGGGGCGACGGGAAGTGAGGTACAACGTTGTACAAGTCCAAGCGGAGATCCGTCCGATGGCATGTTGATATGACGGAGGCTCTGCACGAGGGTAGGGGAAAGGGTGCTTGAAGAAGACGAATTCAGTGTCCGACGGTCGAGCGGTAGGAACGAATGGCGAGGGATCTCGGATTTGCCAGAACCTAAAGCTCGACGCTGCTGGTACCGCTAATGACGTGAGGACCATCGAATCGAGATTCCGATTCCCGTCCACTCGGCAGCCCTCCCCACCCGACCAGAAGGCCGAAGCTCATGAATGCCACTCCCGCTGCTCTCCGTCCCTTCCGTCGTCCCATAGAGCCACGAACAAGGCTCACACGCCGACTCATACTTGGAGGCGCTTCCGTCATCTGCTCATGGCGGATACCTTGCAAAAGTCCGCTCCCTCCTTCAGCATCGCCAGACAGGACACTCGGGAGTACCATTACGCCCCGCTGTAAGCTTCGTCCGCGGTGGTCCAGCAGAGCTCCGGTGCTCAGCGACATGAACCTCTGCTCTTCCGCATCACTCGCATTCTGAGCAGACATCTCGGAATGAAAGCTCTCCATCATCCGCCGTCCATCTACGTCCACTCCTGGAAATCCCGGTGCCGCGGTCGGACGACTCCATCGTCTTTGCTCCGACCGACTCCGTTTCCGTCGACTAGCTCGTTCTGCTGCTCGAGCGACATCCAGTGCCGCTTCGTAGATCGCAGCGTAAGATCCATCAGCGGGGTTCGAGGAGGCAGCTGGGATGAGTGAGGGACGGTGGAAGGACGAAGTGGAGGGGCGCTGTGAGTAGGGCATACGCTGTTGACATGATGAGGAAGACGGCAGGGGAGACTTGGAGATGGGCGGCGGATGTGAGGCGGCTCGTGCACGGGTCGAAGTGATTGTCGAAGGTGAAGGAAGGATCAGAGACTGGTGCATCTTGCTGTACGTCTGGTATTGGGGTGCTGGCGATTGGTAGATGGAGTGATCGATAGTAGACGTATTGAGCGAGAAGGCTGAAGTCGACGACGCAGAAGTATCCTGCTAGGTAGGTCTGGCTCCTCATCAGCTCTTCGTCCAGCTCATGATGGCACCGTTACCTGGAATGGGAGCTGATTGGTCAGGATACACCCCATCAGGTTTGTGATGTCGCCTGACATGGGATCAGCTTTTTCGGAATGGAGGCGAGCTGGGAATCCACCAAAGCAGAGAAATTGAAGGGCCAGCCGTTCAGAAGATTGCGACGAGACATTCTTGGAGCACCTGGGGGAATTGAGCAAAAGAACCCAAGAGCCTATGCTCAGGTATAGGGGATACACGAGTGAGAAGAGACATGGACGAGAGTGGAAAGGGATGAGGGAGAAAGGGCCCGTGGATTTCCGGAGGGGCTAAGGGTAGGCTTCTCTCACTCACACACTCCTATGATCAGGAAGAAGCTCGAGGATACTCGTTGATCACCACACCCGATCTCACCGTCACCAGACCCGATCTCACCGTCACCACACCCGATCTCACCGTCACCACACCCGATCTCACCGTCACCACACCCGATCTCACCGTCACCACACCCGATCTCACCGTCACCACACCCGATCTCACCGTCGGCCAAACCATGTCGCAAAAACACTATGTGATGATCCCGCTCGCACCCTGGGGTCATTCCAGGCCAGAGATCATCCTCGCCCTCCGCCTACTCCGACTCCACCCACACCTCGTCATCACCCTGTTTACACGTGCGGATGGTCTCGGAAAGGCAATCTCCCTCATCTCAGCATTCAACCTCGACTTCTCGCAGTCGGACCGACTCCGCATAGTCGCCTATCCGCTACTTGGACCTCCCCCCGCCAATCCATTAAGCACGACCGAGGACAACGCGGCGACTTGGCAACTTGCCCATTGGGTTGGAGATACTGTCCTGCCTGTTCTGAAGCGTTTCCTTCAAGTGAGCTTGTGTAGGAAGCGAACCAAACCAACAGTTTCAGGGCGAGCAGGCTTGCCATCCTCCGGAACAACCCCCACACGCTCGACAACCTGACGTCTACATCGTTGACCGCCTGATCTGCCTGTTGCCAAAACTTCGACAACAAGGCATCCCGATACCGAAATACCTAAGCTTACTGCCGATGTCCCTTCCGTTTGCCGGATCGTGAGCTGCTTCTCGCGGCACCTGACATCGCTGACAATCGAAGGATCCTCAAACGGAGTCCTCCGTTCGATACCGTGATCCAGCAATACATGGCATCGGTCGAAAGCGGTACCGATGACGCAGAAGCATTCGAAAAGGTGTGTTGGCGCCTGTTGGTCTCTCGACCCAGCTGACATACAACAACAGACTGTGGGAGCAAATCACGAGCTATTCGAATCGTCCTCGGGACTCGGTCCGATGTGTAAACCCCACCTCGTCTCTGTATGCTACCATACTCACAATAGCAGATATCCACGAGATGGATCCCAACGACACTGGTAAGTCTCCCGCACCTCGTCAAAGCTGACGCCAGCACGATTACATACCCAAATGCGAAGCTGGCACCACCTCCGCCAAGCCGACTTCGGTGACCAGCTCATCGTCATCTGGCCAGCATGTTTCTCGCCCAACCCAAAGGACGGACTGATGACCATCGGCCCGCAACTCGGCGAGCCAAAGATCGAGCATGACCAGGACGTCATCCGCTTTCTGGATCGACAAGCTCCTAAAAGTGTGGTGTACATCAGCTTCGGATCGTACTCCTGGATCCCTAGCCTGCAGCAGAGTATCCTCCTATTCGACACCATCAGGAAGCTGGGTTTGGGCGTGCTGGTCGTCAATGCCCTCAATCCGATCTTGGGCGCACCGAGAACAGATATACTGGAGGTAGTCAATGACCGGCTGGGCAAGACGCAGGGTAGAGGACTATTGGTGGATTGGGCTCCACAGAATGAAGTGCTGCTTCATCCGGTGAGTCATCCGGTCTTCTGGTTTGCCTCGCTGATGAGGTGATAGGCCGTAGCGTTCATGTTGACTCATGGCGGGAGTAACAGTGCTCAGGAATGTATGGTGTCCGCCATGCCTATGGGTACGTCTCCAACCACTTGTATATCTCACCGTGCTGACTCATGCAGTGGTGTGGCCCGGAGGATGGGACCAGCCCCACGTAGCCAGCGAAGTCTGTCAACTCGGTATTGCGCGGGAGTTGGTGCAAGTCCGGACAGGCCACAATATCGGACGGGAAACTGCTCGAGGGATCCTGGTCGAGGGAACCGACGAGGCTATCGCCCTGGAGATGGAGGAAGTGTTCCGGTTTATGGTGTCTGAGCAGGCTGAGAGGATGATGAAACGGTGCGAGGAGGTTAGGGAGTTGGTCAAGGAGGATATGGAGAGAGGTGATAGTCACAAGAACATGCTCGCATTGGGCGCGTTGTAACGAGATGAAATCGTGGATTTAGACAGCGGAGTTGGGTATTGAGTGTATCTGAGCTATAAGATGGAGACCGTGATGCTTTGCTATGCCTTGCAGGTATCTACTCGAACGTTTGACAGCCTCAAGTCTTACACGAGGTTCCGAATATGAGAGCTATGCGTCGGTGGGCCGATTCCCCTCCGCCTTAACTTGAATGGGCGATCCAGAACGGACCTAGCAATAGGTCGACGGGTGCAAAATGTTGGACGAGACACCGATACTGCGTTCATGGTACCCGAGCGCTCTCTATGTCGCTGCCATCCGCTTGACGTCCTTCGCCAGCCCCACCTTCCTGAGCAAGATGAGGATCACAGCGGACACTGTCACCCAGGTCAGCAACAAAACCATTCCCAGTAACGATCACACGTACGGGCCCCGAGCGAACCCGGCGTCCATCCACAGCGCCGCTCGCAAGCCCTTGAGTAGATCGCCCGGTGTATCCCCCGAACCTCGCCGATCCTCGACTACCAGACTGGCAATGCATATTCCGAATGCGTAGGAGATCTGAACCTTGGTTTGGTACAGGGCACCCATGACGGATTGCTCGTCGCTACCAATGATCGGATGCACACGAGTCAGGGAACAGGCTTGGCCCTACTCGTCGCAGAGGTTCGAGATAATGATGGATCCGATGCCAGTCAACCTAAGTCACTCGTTCAAGATTCGTCGAAATGGAGAATTAAGATCACTTACATGTCTGTAGCCCATGGGTGGTAGATCATCGCAACGAACTCGCACTTCCAGAAGCTGGTACCTTCAGGCTCGACAGCAAGTAGCATAGCACAGATCCTGCAGACGTATCAGCTCGTAGATCACCACCCTGATCTGGACGTACCCCGTGACGATGCCGGCCGGGACTAAAAGCACAGGAACCCTACATAAAGGCGCAATGAAGATGGTGACCACCTGCCAATACCGGTCATCAAGGGCTTTCTGCTTGCTTCGCCGGAGCAAAACTTACGCAAGCGATCATACCGACAACGGCCGCTGGCAGGAAGTGCAAGGCTGCCACCACCGGAGCCTCCACCTTGTAGCTCTGATACCATATCGTCTGGAGGTAGATGAAGCCAGGTGACGGGATCCAGATCCGTAACGAGGCTCCGACGATGATGGTGATCATCCTCGATGTGTTGCCATCCATGATGAGAGAAGAGGGGTAGCTTCGCGACGGCCGAAATCGAGGTGTGTGATGCTCGATGTATTATTCGCGGAGCAAGGCGAGGGCAAAGAGAATGATCGAGGTAGCCAGGAGAGCTGGAACATCTACATCCCACGTCAGCTCGACGTGTACAGGAAGGTGCACAGATGGTTCTCGCCAACCTCGAGAAGCGATCCCGCTTCGAGTCACGCTAAAGGTGAACAAGCATACGCACGACGTAATCAATCCACCACCCAGCCAGTCGATCCTCCTATTCTCGTCTTTCTTCCTTTCACCGCGCGGGATCACCAGGATTCCAATGATGATGGACACGAGAGTGAGTCCGGCGTGGATGTAGGACAAAAGTCGCCATCCTCCTTTACTTCGCTGTGCCACGGCTCCTCCTAAAATGGGACCCGAGGTCGAGCCGATGGGGTTGCCCATAGCGAGGATGGCGAATACGACGGTTCGAGCGGGCTCGGTCCGGAAGGTGACGCCGATAATTCCGAAACCATTGACGATCTCAGTCCGGCCAAGGCTCGGATGATGCGCAGGGGGATCAGGCCCTAGTGCAAACATGCTCTCGTCAGCCGCTTATTCGAGGAAGCGGGGGCATATGGAGAATGACTCACTAAAATGACCGCCGAGATGATGGTAGGGACGAAGTTGATGGTCATGCCTAGGAGGAAGAGGAGTTTCCGGCCATACATATCCGCAAGTCGACCGGAAACGAGAAGGCCGCCGTGCGATTACATCAGTATCAATGCTGTATTTGAGGAGACCCGACTCACCATCCGGAAGCGAGATTGTATGCGGAAGCGACCCATGGAGCCTGCACCTCCGAAGCGCCAAGATCCCTTGCGAGACTGGGTACGATGAGAATGACCGCGGTATGATGCCGCCTACACGGGCTACCTGTGAGCTATGCCAAGTATATGTACAGGCTGGCGTACGAGGACCAGTCTAACAGGGGATAGGACTGGTAGCACCTCCTCCGAAGAAGGGGAACCATACCTGTCTTCAATCACCGCTTCATGCTTAACTTCGACCGGTCGGCCAACGACCGCGTTCTTGGTTTCTTCGTGCACATGAGCTGCCAGGTGACCGACTCCTTCCGCTGCATTTCGGATATGCGACATGGGATATTTCGATGTTGCGTCTCGCTGAGACAAGCTCGCTCGTCGTGACCGGCGACTAGATGAATGTTTGACTTGGTCAGCGACAAGCAGGATGAATTCGGGAGTCATGCACGTACGTCGCATCGAAGACACAGCATCATGAGAGGAAGTGATCGTCGTTGTATGATCACCAAAATCGTTTCCCGACCTCCCAAGCGAGGCGCCTGAGCATCAGGATGAAAGCAGGTTATATGTTGCAGGAATGGAAAGATCATGATACAACAAGCTCTCTTCACTCAACGCTCCGACCCGAGAGATACCTCGTACAAGATCAACCCAGACAACATCGCCTCATCAATCAAATATGATCAAGTCCTCCTGATCCATCTCCTTGACCCATATGGGACTTGTCTCTGCCAGGCTCAGTACCAGTTTTGGACGAGCCGTTTTCTGGATCGACCTCTTGGGCCCTTCGACCGGATCGTCCTTGTACCTTGAGCCAAGACTCCCTATGCTCGTGTTGCCCTTGGATGAGAGCGAATGATTGTCCAGGGCCGCCCCTCCCAACCTGCTGAGGCCGTCTTTGGCCACTGTGCAATCTCGAAGCCATGAACCGAGCGTATCAGCCTTCTCCCCCTATCCCCAGCTGTCTTGGTCGATCAATTGCTTGCAAGAATCCCCGGGCAGAAGAGCGGAGGACTGGCCAGTCTGGTGATGACATCGCTTCCTGCGTAGCTGTGTATGCAAAGAACGATGATAAGATCTTTTCGGAAATATGACCAAAGAAGATACTCCCACGGACAACTTCTTGTTTTTTTTTTACTACAACATCGGGGCTAGTCTGGATCACGGGTACGTTCGGGTTGGAGATCTCGAGTGGAGTGCGATGATTTAGCGTGACAGAAGATCTGGATTGCATACATATTCCGACCTCATACACCGGCAGAAAACATCTGTCAAAGGACCCAAGACTGCATGTGGCGCTTCTTGAGATCCCAAGTGACTTCAAACGTGTCGGTGTCGTTGCAAGAGATGGGAGGGGGGGCCGGAGGAGCAAGAGGGGAGGGGGGGGCGAAGGTTTGGAACTGTCCACGGTCAAGATCGATCGGACCCCACTGGTCAGTCGTGAGAATTTTATGACAGCGTCCTGATTCGGGGTCGAAACTCCTGAGGTCCGCCATTTGATAGTATGCAATGTCAAGTACATTTAACCGCCTCACATGAGGCACACCGCATGATATGACTCCATCTCCCCCTCTGCTCCATAGCCCCTTACACGCAGCGTACCACCTCGCCATATCCACACTTCACCGCGATGTCCCCTCACTTGACGATCCTATCCCTAAGCTTCTTCACCACCGACGTCTTCCTCCTCACCCCTACGCCACCGCCGATGGGTTCATCAACCGAACCTCCGACAGGCGACTCCCTCATCGGGGGAACGATGTCGTCGAAGTCGGGCAGCACTGGAGCAATAGGCGGAGTAAAGAGGGTCTTGACCCTGTTGACGGGTTGCGTGGTCGTTCTCCAGTATTCCGCCTGTTCACGAGAGAGTTGCTCTTTGCGAAGTGCACGCATGGCTCGAGCCTTCGAATGGGGACTCTCGACGAAGACGAAGTCTGTTCCGTCCGGACTCATCTCTTCGACGCCGTCTATCTCCATCGGGAACGGTGCAGTGCCGGATCTCTGCGGAGAAGCGCGGCCGGAGACGCGGTCAAAGAGCGGCGGGCGGCGTGACGCGTCCACGGGCTTCTCGGTAGGTGGCGAGGAGGTAGGCATGGGTGGTATGGGTGACATGGGTTGATCAGATGTAGGAGAGTGCTTCGGAGATGACGAGCTGCGGGCGGGTGCGTTCGGCTTATCGCGCTGAGTAGGGAGGGAGTCATCGTCAGCGATGTCGCAATTAGGGCGCGGCTCGGTCGGTGATTCGGCGGACCTCGAGCTCGTACGATGGGCACCGCCGATGGCCCAGACAGCCCTCCCCCTCATCTCCTCCCCATATACCGCCTGTCCTCCGACTTGACCCTCCTATCCGCCGTCCCATTCCACTGCCCCAGTTCGCCTGGCCTCGCGGATCCAAACACGTCCTCATGGGCATCCGCGAATTGGTCATCGGGCTCCTCTGTGAGTTCCTCCTCCTCGACGACGTACTCGCCCTCCGCCCAGCCGGGAGAGACAGCCGGACGCGCGAGTCCACCCGTCATGGACTGCGAACGCTGTCCAGCGTTGAGTCCAGGGCGGACTTTGGCGACCTGCACACTCTCGACCGATCCCGACCTCTGACGCACCATGGCTCTGAACTTCTGCATCAAGCTCTTGGTCCGCTTGACGCCCCCTGGATAAGGCTGGGCGTGGGCGGAGCGCGAGATGGGCGGCATGCTCTCGCTGATCGGTGACGTCGTACCTTCGTCCTTGATCGGTGATGTGCGAGGTCCTAGCCCTAGTCGAAGGCCAGGGGAGCGCATCGGCTTCGCTCCCGGGAGTGGAGCACTTGTGGATTCCGGAGAGTGTAAGTCCTCTGACACTGTGGCGAGGTGTGAGCTTGATTGTGGCGATGTGTTGATAGACCCACGGTCGGGGACGACAACTTCTTGCGGCGAGCCGCCAAAGTCCTCAAACGGCTCGGCTGCGAATGTCAATCGGGCAGATGAGCAACTAGGACAACCGACGATCATCAATCCCCCAAGCAGCCTTTAACGCCCTTCTTTTCGCCTCCCTCTCTTTCTGCCTCTCCTTCCTCTGCATCGCAGCCTCGTCGACCTGAGCGTCCGGATCTGGGAAGTAGCCTCCACTCGCTGGCATGCTCGTGGAATACTGCCCAGTCAGACCACTACCGCTGACTCGACGATTGCTCGTCGGCGGAGCTTGGCGGAGAGCAGCTTGAGCTCGACGAGAGAGTTGGCCTTCGGCCGGCGGGTCCTTCGCTGGAGGAGCTGGCGGTGAAGCGAGCGAGATAGTGTTTGCACCTGAACGAGGGGGAGAATGGACCGGTACTCCGTTGAAAGCAGACATGGGGGCTTTGCTAGGGGCAAGGTTGACGTTGCGAGAGGGGGCGGCGGCGTCGTAAGGACCGGAACTATGTACCTCAGCTCCAGGTCATGTGAGAAACTGCGATGAACATACTGATGCCACACTGCATTAGGCTGCTGGTTAACAAATCCACCTGGCCGTTCGGATCGATCACTCACTCGCGCTCCCCATACCAGTGGGATCCCAAGTGTCAATCAGATCGGCGTGCCTACTAGCTTTCTTATCCTCCGCTGCCTTTTTCTGACCCGCTGTGAGTTCCTTAGGTTGTTCCACGGCGTATGAGTTCGAAGACATGGACCGCCGAGGGCGGCTCTTAGTAGGCGAAGCGGGGGCGATGAGATCGGCCGAGGAAGATGTGGAAGTGACGGTATTTCTGTGTAGGCGGGCATACGGCCGAGCGGAAGTCATGGTCAGCACAGCTCTTCCGCTCTCGGGTAGGATAGATAATGAAAACGAGGTCGAGCTGAGTTCATTGCTCGACCTCCGCAACACCTATCGGACATCCTTTATAGTCGATCCCCTTTGATCTGCGCATCGCAGCAAGAACGGACGGATGTCAGACATCACTGAGAACAGACCCGCGGGGATGGGTTACACCATCACAAG
>JAABUL010002812.1_pt1 | contig 27734 bp, 49 predicted proteins | sample 5559151 | NCBI WGS metagenome assembly JAABUL01 (sample SAMN10711876, study PRJNA513368) | rock metagenome | isolation source: Antarctica rocks | place: Antarctica: Victoria Land, Pudding Butte sud | reverse complement strand
AGCGGCAGAGTTAACGCAGCAACTCCTTTTCACCAGGGTTTGACCGATTTGGGGTGCTCAATTTTGACCTTTATGAACACTAATCAGCCTGAGTGAGGCTGGGACAGTGTAATATCTCTCTCTCTCTTAGCCAGAGAACGGTGTAAGAGTTGGAATTAACCAAGCCTTAGAATCACCATCCAAGCCGCGGGTCTCATACTGCGCCATTGCGCTAAAGAGTGGATGATAACCCTGCGGCCCGATTGCTAAGTATTGGAAAGGGTCTAACCTTCATACCCCTATTACTTAATCACCCCTTCTAGCCCCACTTGGCGCGCATGCAAGATATCGAGCCGTTTGTGCGCCCTTCATATCCTCTGTCCTCCTACCAGATGCAGGTGATCATCACTCGGCGCCCAGAATCCCAGTAACGTGTTAGAAGGTTGCTCGCTGTAGCCTGGCGTTGACCTGTCGCGCGTGGGCGTGTCGCGTCCGCCAGGACCCGATCGCACCTAGATAGACACCACAGCGGGTTTGAAACGATCATTCCTCAGCATTGCTTAAGCATGTGCCGTTGCATGCGGATCTGATCGTTCCTGCAGCATGCGCCAGGACCATCAGCTCGCTGCACACAGCCTGCATATCGTTCAGGATGCGATCGCTGAGTGAAGTCAGAGTGCAGACCCGGCATGGGTTGCTCAACAAGCAAGGGCAACCCAGTCACTGAGCCGTGGGACGAGACCCACGACATGCCGCTTGGATCAGGCATGCGGCGAGGCTCCAGGAACGGCTCAGGGTTTTTGGGCCGGCGGCGCTCCACATCCACCAGGCGCGTGGTTCTTTCGGAACGTGGCGTCTCACTGGATCCCGGCAGTCTGATGCCCTCCATCGATCGTATTCTCGCAGGCAATGTGGCCATGACTGTCCTGCACCGCGGTGCTTGCCACAGCATCACTGGCTTGACGTAAAGTCATTCGGCGCGCACCGCCGCTTAAAATCAATGCCCTCTCTTTTTGCGCCAGGGGTCTGGCTGTGGAGGACCGCGGCGATAGCACCAGCAGCGCATCCACTGTGCACAGCGCCTTTGAGGGTGCCGGCGCGCGGCCGCCACAATATCCGCAGCAGGACGCACAGCCGTGCAGTGGCGTACAACACGCCAGCAGACCCCCAGCTGCGCCCGGCTCTGCGGCAATTAGCAATCAGCTGCAATCAGCAGAGGCCCCACAGGTTGAGCCCACACGGATCGCTCGCGCCTCGCTCGACGGGGGCCGCAGGCGGCGCCTGACAGCCAGCAGCAGCGCGGACCCGGCAGCGGCGGAGGCGACTGCGGGTCATCAGCGGTCCTATGCTCGGATCGGGCCGTCCAGTGTACCTCTGCAGCAGCAGCAGCAGCAGCAGCAGGCTGACCATGGCAGCTGTTCGCCGTGTCCGTCCGAGGGATACAGCAGCGCAGGCTCAGCATCGCCTGCGGCGCCTGCCCCGCACCTGCAGTCCGGGGAAGCCTCGGGCGAGCTTCTGGCGCAGCGGTCGCCCGACCCAGCGTGCCTCCGACGGTCCACGGACGAGGCGCTTTCTTCAGGTGATCTTTCGAAAGTCCTGCACTTGATGCAGTGTGGCATCCTCCTGTGGTGCCTGTTCTGTTTCCCATTGTGCTTTGCATAGGTGCACATGCCGATTGTTTCAAACTTCCCTGTAGGCGAGCTTTCGGCTTCCGCCTTTCCGCCGGGCATCTCAGAGTCCCCGCAAGTCCTGAGCGAAAGGCAGCCGCCATGGCACGGCGATGGCCGCGAGGGCTCGCCACCGCGCAAGCGCCTGGGCCGCCGCCTGACAGCGCAGTCGCTGGAGCTGCCACGCTCCAGTGCCCCGCCGGCCTGCGGCAGCGCCGCAAACGGCTTTGGCGGGGTCGTCGCGGCACGCCTTGCACATTCTCATGCGCAGCCCTCGTGGCGAGCGGACTCGGAAGCCGCCACCAGGGCGCCAACACGGCAGTTGGCGCTGGGCGGCAGCGACGCCCTGTTCGGCGGCAGCGCGCCGACCATGCGGCTCATGCGCCATGTGCGCGCCTCAGGTGATGCGCCGCTGTCGACGTTCGCGTCGCGGTCCGTCGACGGCGGCGGCAACAACATTTTTGCGCAGCAGCTGGCGACGGTGCGGGCGTCCACGCCTGCTGCGCCTCTGCCCCGCGGCGGCGGCGATGGCGGTCTGCAGCCTCGCGGCGCGCTGAAGCGACTGGCGACCACGGGGCACTGGGCGTCAGCGCTGGTGCCGCCCGTGCCGGCGGGCGCGGAGCTTCCTGCAACAGACCACCGCAGGTCCGAGGTGAGCCAGGTAGTGCCTGCTGCAGCTCAGGGTGTCCGTTTTGACCATCAATGTGTCGCTTGGGGTCAAAATGGCCAGAAATTCGGCGAAAGTGCGCATCAATCAGCACTCTGGAGAACCGATGACATTGAGTTTCTGAGCCCGGACGATCTGCCAGGGTGCCATGTCATAATCTTGTATACGTTCTAACCATTTTAGGTTCTCAATCACGCTTCTGGGGCTTTCCCAATTCCACTTCACTCCAGTTCCCCAATGCCGCGCGCAGGGCACTTTGTACGTCGGGCCGCCGGGGCACCGCGCCTCGGCGTCGGCGCTGCAGCAACCGCCAGCGCCCATGCTGTCGGCGGCTCCGGCGCCATCCGAGTTGCGGGACGGTTATGGCGGTGCGCGGCCCGGGTTTGGCGAGCTGCGGCTGCTGTTTGGCGAGCTGGAGGCGCACCGCGTGGTGGGCACCGGCCAGTTTGGCTCGGTCAGCCTCGTGCGCCACCTGCCGACCGGCAGGCTGTACGCGCTCAAGGTGAGAACGTAACATGGTCGCCATGAGCTGATACAGCAATTCGAGCCTGTGCTTCGGACAGGCCAGCAACTTTAGCTGCAATGCCCCTGGATGGTTGTCACAACACCGGCTTTGCTCTGCGCCGCAACGACTGGCAGCGCAGAGGCAGAGCATTGTTCAGCCTGGGATGCTGGCTTTCACATCCTCTTGCAAAGCATGTCCTGCCCCGGCTGCAGGTGCTGCACAAGGCGCCGATCCGGGAGGCGAAGCAGGTGGAGCACGTGCTCAACGAGCGGCGCACGCAGGCGGCGGCGGGCCACCCGCTGTGCGTGGCGCTGCTCGCCGCCTTCCAGGACACCCACTGCCTCTACCTGCTCCAGGAGTTTGTGCCCGGTGCGTGCCCCGCACCCACTTTTGCCTCCACCAAAGGGATCTGGTCGCCAGTTTCATGTCGCTGCGGCGCAAGGCTCTGCCAAACAAGGCTCTGCAGAGGCATGCAACCATTCTGACTTGACTGCAGAAGCCTCGCTGGTGCTAAAGTGGTCAGGTGCGCCGGGAACGGCTGGCGTGGCCGGACCGGGAGGGGCGGCTGCCAGACGAGGAGGCGCACATGCAGAATGCTTCCCAGCACGCGACCAGCAGCGTGTCTCGACAGTCAAAGCATGGACGTGCCGCAGGCGGGGAGCTGCTGGCGCGGCTGGACCGGGAGGGGCGGCTGAGCGAGGAGGAGGCGCGCTGGTGCACCGCCTGCGTCATCGCCGCGCTCGCCTCGTTGCACGCCCAGGGCGTCGTCTACCGGGTGCGTGTAGGGTTTCCCGTGTAGGGTTTCCTCGTGTAGGGTTTCCTCGTGTAAAATTTCCCTCTTGTCCCATTCGTCAATCCCATGCCTTTCCTTCTTCTTCTCACACTCCACCGTTTTGCTCCTCCCTTGGCGCTTGGGACGAGACATGCATCTGCGTAATGTCCTCTCTCTCAAACTGTCCAGTTTGAAGAATCTCACGACACCTGCACGGCTGCAAACAGGACTCGAAGCCGGAGCAGGGGCTGCTTTTGTGCCTTTGCCAGTCAGTCGCTTCACACCCATTCTGTCATACAAACGGCACTTCAAGCCGAAGAACCTGCCGGTGTTTTGTCAGCGAGTCACTCTGACTTCACACCTCATGTACCTTGCCTACACAGGACCTGAAGCCGGAGAACCTGCTGGTGGACGCCGCCGGATATGTGAAGGTCGCTGACTTTGGCTTCGCAAAGCACATCGGCGACGAGCGCACCTACACCATCTGCGGCACGCCCGACTACCAGGTCTGCTTGAGAGCATTCACTCTACTCATCTTTGATAGTAGGGATGAGGATTTGTGAATACTCAATACAGACGTGCGGAATCACAGATGTCACAATGAGTCTGCTTTTGCCAGGGCTTTCAGCCCTGCTGTCCCCATGCAGCTGTTTGTCAGCCCCCCTCGATTGACCTCGACACAAGATGAATACGTTCGAATGTTTCATTCGCATACGTCTTGGTGTGAAAGTGCGTCTGAGCCCGTCATGAGCAGTGCGTCTGTTTCACCCCATCGGCAGGCGCCGGAGGTGATCCAGCGGCGGGGCACCAGCTACGGCGCAGACTGGTGGGGCATAGGCGTGCTACTGTACGAGCTGCTCGTCGGCGAGCCGCCCTTCAAGTCCGCCAGCGGCGACCCCTGGTGCGCGCGGTTTCACCTGTTTGACACGCCAAGGTTGCAACGAAATCTCGTCAACCCCTCCAATCCGCGGTTGGAGGCTTCCAGGTTCATCTTCACCTTCAGTTGGTGGTGCGACCGCAGCGGCAGCTGCATAATGCTTGCTGAGGCAACCTCAGCAGATGTCATCATGCGCAACAAGGCGACCACTTTCCTTCGTCCTCGTCCTGTCCTTCATGAACATTTGGCGGTTCAATTGGCCAATGCTGTGCTGCTGCAGGGACACCTTCCGCCGCATTCTGGACGCCAAGTTCGTGCTGCCGGACACCATCTCGCCCGACGCCGCAGACCTCATCACCCAGCTGCTGCAGGTGCCCGGAAAAGAAGTGTGTCCGTGATTTACATGAGTGGGTGCCTTTTGTCAATCTCCTGTGGCAAATGACAGCCTACACAAAAAATTCAACCAGAGGCATGCTCCTGGGCAACTTGGAGAAGAATTCTGAATTGCAAGCTTTTCTTGCGCATGCTTCGAGTCCTTGTTGCACGCTGAGTCATCCTCCGCCTGCCAACAGGTGGACACCCCCAGGCGGCTGGGCTGCGGGCCCAACGGCGCACAGGCCATCCGGGAGCACCCCTACTTCGACGGCCTGGACTGGGCCGCGCTCGAGGCGGGGACGCTGCTGCCGCCCTTCTGGCCCGCAGTGCCGGATCCGCTGTCGCCCGCGGCGGCCGCGGCAGCAGCCGCGGCGGCGGCGGCGTCAGACTTTCCCGGGCCGCCGAAAACTCCACCGCCGTTCCCTGGCAACCAGAAGGACCCCAACCACGAGTCGTGGTCCGGCCTGTGGGACTGGGTGGACGCGCCGCTGCGTGCGCCGCCGCCGCCGGCGGCGCTGCCGGCAGAGAAGCCGATGCAGGTGCCGCATCAGGCGCTGGAGCGGCTGCTCGAAGCACAGCAGCAGCAGCAGCAGCCAGACAGCCTGCAGCTGGGCAGTCTGCACGTCGCTGACGTGTCAGGCGCCGCTGGCGCCGCTGGCGGCATGCCGTGGCAGGGTGGCCAGTCCCCCGTGGACCAGCTGCGGGCTCTGGCCAACCGCACCGCAGACGCCGCAGACTGCGGGGTGGCAGCGCCGCCGCCAGGCAGCCCGGAGCAGCCCGAGCCGGCATTCGTCGACAACGTTCAGTCGCCAGCCTGGCAGCAGCAGCCAGTGCCACAGCAGCCGCGGCCGCCGCCTCCGCTGCCTTACGCCGAGGCGGCGACACCAGAGGCCGCATTCGCAGGCAAGGCGTCCCGCAGGAAGCGCCTCGGGCTGTGGGTGCGGCCGGAGGCCAGCCCACGCGACAGCGTCTCCAGCTCGGAGTACACGCTGTCGCCGCCGCCGATTCAGCCACCAAACTTCAGGGACAGCGAGTCAGAGGGCGGCAACTCAGTGTTGGCGGCCGCGGGCTCAGAGCCCTTGCCGGGCGGCGGCAAGGTCCGCGGCTCCTTCCGGCGCTTCATGCCCAAGCGGGGCAGCACCGAGAAGGGCGCATGCACGGGTGCCAGCGCTGAGGCGGCGCCGTCGCCGCCGCTGGCCCCGGCGCTGACCGCTCACGCCGAGTCTGGCGACATCAATGCGCAGCTCGCCGCGGCGGCAGCTGTTGCAGACGCCGCCGCCGCCAGTAGCCAGCTCAGCCCGCACAGCGCAGAGCCGTCACCGGCGGCCATGGCGACGCCGCGTGGCGGGCTCCGGAGGTTCCTGTCGTCAAAGCCCAGCCCAGGGACTGCAGACCCGGCCCCAGTGACGCCGCTTCCGCCGCCGCTGGCACCTTCCAACGGCGACCTTGCCGGGCACATGCCAGCAGCTGCTGCCGACGCTCAGGTGCAGCCGCGCGCCAGCAGCGAGTGGGACTCCGAGGCAGGCGACGAGCGTCCGGCGGCGCATCCGCCGATGCCGCCGCCTCACCTGCCTGTCAATCCACATTCGGGTGAGGGAGCGGGGCAGCCATCGCGCAACGTTGCTTCGCTGCGGGCGTCCTTCCGGCGGCGGCTGGCACGGCATGGCGCCGAGGCGGCGAGCGGCAAAGCTGGATCAACAACGCCGCCAGCCTCGGCGCGCCGGTCGGACAGCGGCGGCAGCAGCCGAGCTCCGGGCTCCTTCACCTCTGCTGGGCGGCATCCCGCAGCGCCGGTCGCAGCGGCCGATGCAGCCCGCAGCGCAAGTGGCGAAGGCGGCCCCGCCGCTGGCAGCGCGGCCGCCACATCTCGGCAAGCAAGCCCGCGACCAGCTCAGCAGAGTGCGGCCACTGATGGCGCCGATAACACCACGGCGGCAGTCGAGCAGCCTCTCCCGGTGTCACCCCGCAGCAGCCGCAGCTCAGAGGATAGCGGCGCGCTGCTGGCAGCGGCGGCCGAGGCCGCAGACGCTCCCGGCGCCTTGCGGGCAGGCGCCGGCGACGCAGCGGCCGACCTTGCGCCAACACCGCCCGGGGCAGTGGCCGCCACCTGGAGCGGCGCAGCAGCCGAGGCGAGCCCAGCGCCTGAAGTGGCGGCGGAAGCAGCGATGCAGGCGCCGGCAGATGGCAGTGGCTTGCATGGCAGCGACGGCCCCGCACTGGAGGTGCCCTCAGCAACAGCCGGCGCACCGCCTGCGCTTGCCCCGGAGGGCGCCCCGCCGCCACCGCCGCCCGGTGACGAGCTGATCAATGAAGGCGGCACCAAGCAGCTGGAGGGTGGCAAGTCGAATGGTCTGCGCTCCGAGGGGCCAGGCGACAGCCCTACAGCCGCTATGGGCAGCGGCAGCGCAGTCACTCCAGCGCCAGCGACCGATTTGGCAGCGGTCGACCGGGCAGGAAAACCGCGGGAGCCAGTGGCGGCGCCGGAAGCAATGCCAGAGCCTGAGGCCGAGCAGTTGGGCGTTGCTGCCAAGCAGGCCGGCGGTGAGGCAGATGCGACTGCCTCTGCAGCTGCCGCCGCCTCGGCGGCAGCAGCAGCAGCGGCGGCAGCAGCAGCAGCAGCAGCAGCAGCAACCACACCTCGGCACCGCAAGTGGGTGCGGGCCAGGGAGCCCAGCCTCGCTCCCGCAGAGGCTGCGCCTGACAGCGCCGCATCCAACGGTGACTTGCCACTAGTTTCCATGCTGGAGGCAGAACCCGCGGCTGGCGCACAGCCGACGGCGTCCCCGCCTGCAGAGCCGGCCGCAGCAGCACAGGCAGAGAAGCCACGCCGGCTGGCGGAAGACACAGAGGAGCCTGCTCAGCAGGCGCAGCCAGCGCAGCCGCCGCTACCAATCTTGCAGCTGCAGCCCGACAGCCCAGCCGCAGCTGTGCAGCAGGCGCCACTGCAGCCGCCGCTTGCCAAAGTCTCCGCCGCTGCCGCTGTCCCGGCGGCGGCTCCAGCTGAGGACAATGCAGCCTATGCCGGTCCCCAGGCGCAGCCGGCAGACGCCGAGCCATCCGCTGGGCTCACTGCCGGGCTCGAGGCGGCGCTTGCGGCGGCTGAGGCTCCGCCGGCTGCCGAGGCGCCGCCGGCAGCCAAGGCGTCGCCGGCTGAGGCGCCGGAGGCAGCCGAGGCGCCGCCAGCGCCGGGCGCGCAGACGCCGCCGGAGGGGATCGCCTCGCCGCGGCAGTCGCCGGAGGCGATGCAGCGCGCCATCGACCGCCTGCGTACCTCCGCCATCGGTGAGGCTCCTGAAAGTTGCAAGTAAGCCTTTTGTCGAGCGTGCTGCCGCGAGCCCGTCTTCAGAGGCGCTGCAGTTTCATGTTCTGCAGGCATTCTGCTGCAGTGTGAACTCTGGCCAGCAATTGCCGCAGGCTGCCGGCTATGCATGCCAGGTGCCCCTAGGTGCAACCCAAATTGACCAAGTTGGGTCGGTGACAGGAACCCAACTTGGCAGGAACCCAGCATGACTGGACGATGAATCCGTGTCCTGCAGGCCGGCTGGACAGGCGCGCGTCCCTGGACCGGCCGCGCCGCAGCATGGACGGCAGGGCGCCTTCGCCCTCGCGCTCCGCTCCGGCGACCCCGCTCCGTGGCTCCCCTCCTGTAGCCACAGCCACAGGCTGCCCAGCTGCTGCGGCGGCGTCACCACTGCCGCCGGCGCCGCAGGCTGCCCAGCCGCTGCCTCAGCCGCCGGCACCCGCCGCCATGGACCTGTCAGCTGAGGACGCGGCGGTGCTGGCTGCCTTTGGCTTCCGGGCAGCAGGATCGTCAGCGCCGCAATCGGCGGGTTCCAGTGGTGCGGCGTCGTCTTCCGGCAGTGCGGCAGCAGAGCATCCTGCGCGCCCGGCGCGTGCGCTGCGGCAGTCGCCGGCCGGCTCGCTGGCGGGCAGCTCTCGGTCGCTGCGTGTCTCCTCAGCTCCCGGCTCGCCTGCGTCCGACACTTCGCCGGTGGCGGCGCTGCCGCTGTCGCCACGGCGACCCGAGGCGATCAGCGCGCTGCGCGCGTCTGCACAGCGGCTGGCGGCCGCCGCGGTCGGCGGCGGAGGCGGCGCATCCACTGCGGCGGAGGCGGCCGTGTCAGAGCCGCCGCCGGCGCTGCCGCAGGGCACCGCCGGCTCGGGCGTGCTGGAGTCGCCGCTGGCGGGCTCGATGGTGGCGTTTGCGACAGGGCACGCGCCGGCATCGGTGCAGCCGTCGCCGCGGCCAACTGGGCTGCAGCTGTCGCACCTCATGGGCCAGTCCTCCGGCGGGGGCGGCGGCGGCGCGGATCCTGCGGCAGCGGCGGCGGACTCCGTGTCGCCCGGCGGCAGCGCGCATGCGACTCCACGATCGGCGGCTGTGGTGTTTGCTGATACAGGGGAGGCGGGCCCGGAGGCGGGCCAGGCGCCGCAGCCGGGGGCAGCAGGTGGCGGCAGCTCGGCCAGGAAGCCTGGCAAACGGCAGCTGAGCCTGGCGCGGGGGGCGCCGCTGCTGTGAGGATGTTCAGCAGTAGCGGTGGGGACTGCAGGGGAGCGAGCGTGTGGAAGTTTAGGAACTTGGACCGTGGCACTGGCTGGGTTCTGGCTGTAGACCGCATGGCCACTTGATTTGGGGCCGAGTGGCGAGGGAGGATGCGATTATACAAGTGCATCTTGCATTGGTTTTGGACTAAAGGAGCAGGATTCAGTTTTGTGGGGCCTTTTCTGTGCTGTGCTGATTGGACGTGTTGAGCCAAAAGAATCTCACTGTAAGCACTGTCATATCAGGCCGATATGTGACTCACAGCCAATCCACAGCCAATTCGCAAAGTCATCCCCACAGGCAACCCTACATCATCTGAAGCAGGCTTCTGTCTGATTGCACGGCCGCCTGCTGCTCGCGGGGGGCTGGCATGAGACGTGGTAGGCAACCTGCCCTGTGCAAGACCTCATCCCAGCCACATTCCGACTGGTAAACTATACAAGGCCCTCGCCAGGTGCACTGCTGCTGTGTAGCGCCGAGCAAATCGCTGCCCAGTCAGCGGCGCAGCAGCCAGTTGCCCAGCGCGACGGCCGCAAGCGCCTCCTTGCGGCAGCCGCCCAGCGCCGGGTGCGTCAGCACCACCGCCTGCCAGCCGCTGACCAGGCCATACGGCCGCCCCGACGCTGGCGATCCCCTCCTCGCTGCCGGGGCCTGTCTCCCATGCCTCTGCTTCAGTCGCCGCCCAGTCACGTCGGCCGCCACTAGCGCCGTCTGCAGGTCATTTTGGATGTCGGTTCAGTTTCGCAAATTTCTGAAATCTGATTCGCAAACAAGAGTTCCCACGGCTCGGTGTGTTTATGGGCCCCTTGTAGAGGCAGGTATCGGCTGCGCACGGCAAGGCCAGCGGACGAACAAAAGATAACCGGCAGGGCAATAGCACACCAGTCTTGCAGCAGAGGCAAGAGGAGAAAGCACCTGCAGCCTCGCGAGCCCGCCCTGCTTGTAGCCTGCGGCGGCTGCGATCGCCGGCGCAGCCGCGGCGCACTCGCCGCCGCACGCATCCCGGAAGGCACCCCACAGCTTTGTCTGCGCCCAGTGCGTTGCGACGGCCGCCGCGACGACCACCGTGCAGTCGCTGGCGTTTCGCATGATGGGCTCGCCGCCGGCATCGATTGTGACGCAGCCGGGCTCCCGCAGGCCACCAAAGCTCAGTAGGGTGTCAGCGACGGGGCAGGCGACGGCCCGCAGCAGCAGCTCCTCAGCCTCGTGCTGCGCCAGCACGCCGGCGGCGTCCCTGTTTCAAACATTGAGGACTAGACACATCAGATTTGCTGAAATACAGCAAATCAAATCAAAATATGTTACATTGCATTTAATGTAACTTAAACTAAACCGAATAAAATACCTTTGATTTAACGAGATTTTGATGTATTTTGTTGTCAAGTAGGCTGTATGGCAGCAAAGCACATTTGACGTTCTTGAAACGTTCTTAACAAACAGTTGACGTTCTTGAACTTCAGAATGAAGTTCAAGCATCTCATCTTGCTCACTTCGCGAAGGCGCCCGCCAGCATATCGCCGCCGCCGTCGTACAGCATGCAGAAGCGCACGAAGCGTGCCGACACCACCATGTCGCCGGAGGGAAAGGCGGCGATGCCACCATCGGTAAAGTCGTCGCTGGGCCTGGCACGAAAACAAGATTGGAAATCAAGCATGAAAGCATGATCACGACCCACATGATGACTAAACATAAACCTGGTTATGTGTTCTATGCCAGCCAGATGATTTTCTCGCGCGGGGATCACCTGCCGCCATCGTCGTACGACAGCAGCTCCCAGGTCATCATTGGCGCAGCTGCCAGGGCTTCCAGCGATTTGCCTCCAGGGCGGCCGCTGCTGCCGGCGGCACGGGCCTGCAGCCGCTGCGCAGCTCTGGCGATTCTGGCGTGCGCGGCAGCAGCCGACCGAGCCGCCTCAAGGTCGCGGCCCTTTGCATGTCGCCGATGCATCTCCTGCCGTTTCCTGCGTAGCATAAATGAAAGATTAATGCAGGGAAAATGTGGATTGGCCACGAAGCTTGGCATCATGCATAAACCATGCATCAGTGCTAACGGACATGAGCAAACCGAACTGCTCAGTTTGGTATATATATGGCTGTCATGTGTGTATCCAGGGATTTTTGCACCAGACTGAAATCTGCATGTGAATACAAAGCAGCTGTTTGCAGCGCCGCAGCAGCAGCAGCAGCAGCAGCAGCAGCAGCAGCAGCAGCAGCAGCAGCAGCAGCAGCAGCAGCAGCAGCAGCAGCAGCAGCAGCAGCAGCAGCAGCAGCAGCAGCAGCAGCAGCAGAATAGACAAGCCACGGGGGCAAAGTCACATTTGCAGAAAGCCCAAGCGGCCCAGCCGGTGAACAAGATGCGCCGTCAGCGGCGGCATGTTGATTACGCGCATCCCACCCAGTGCCGCAATTCGTTCAGGCGCCAGCGGCTTGGCCACCAGCGAGGCGACGCATATGAAATCGTGCCACCGCGACAGCGTCGTCGCCAGGCGGATGGCTCCCGTTAGCCGCGCCTGCAGCCATGCCGCTGCATCCAGGGCTCGTGTCACCCGCGGCCGCCGGTTGCCAGAGGCCCGGTTGGAGGCAGCCATCGCCGCTGCCAGGCTCATGTGATCCGGAATTTTGTCGCGGCTGTCCTGGTACTGTTGCAGCAGGGACGACGAATATGGAATCGCGGATCAATCACCAGTCATGCAGCAACCTGTTCATCTGAGTGGAAGCCATCCAGGTCAGCGACGGTGTGCATGCAACCGCATCCGACCATTTTATGTGACACGAGTATATACCCAATTGAATATGGATGAAATTCACGCACCGCTGGGGCGCTGATGGGCTGAGCGTTGTTTTGGCGCCGTCGTCGCTCCCTCCACTTCAGAAATTTGCCCAAAGCCACTCGCCGGATCACAGTGATGCCCACTGACCCGATCATATGTACCACTGGTTTTGACTTGATCAAGCTCACACCCCCGCATAGAAGTTTTGCAGCTTGCGCTGCGGACAGTGCGATTCGCGACATCGCGCCGTGTCGTCAGCCGATCACAATGTTGATCGCCTTCGGGAGCGATGGCATGAAGGAAGCGATAATTGATTTTGATACTCGAACGGGGATTTATGCCGTCCGTTGCGCGTGCGGACGTGTCCTCCTCGGCCGTGGGCCGGACTGGGCGCGGTCCAAGGCAGTCCCGGCTGCTCTGAAGCAGCCGGGAGTGAGAGTCCCACATAAACTGGATTTTTCCTGGAAATTTTCCAATAATCCACAAAATTTTCAGCATGTAGCGGCTATATTTATGCACTGAATTTTACATATGACCCTCAGATGCGCATGCATAGGAGCAAGTGCATGCGCAATTGCGAGCCCTGCAGCGGCGTCACAATATCATCACGCATATGCGGGCATGAATCTCGCGGTGCGGCAGTATTTCAAAAGTGAGTCTTTCACAATTCACATGCACAACTGAAAAAAATATATACACAACGAGTATCGCGAGCGATTCGTCTCCAACAGCAAATAACAACAAAAACTCTATGCAACAACAACAACTCTATGCAACAAACGAGCGGCAGTGTGCGGCGCATCATAGGGCACGGTCTGTGATCTCTGACGGCCTACACAGGTAACGACGCAGCAGCGTTCTGATGTGCTGCATTCATTTGGCAACGAAAAACTTGAAGACTCATCAGTTCCACAGCGCATGTGGCCATGGGTTCTGGGCCACTGGCAGAATTCCCACTGCCGGCTGCTCTGCATGCCCTCAATATTGCACCAGCCCGTCTGCTTTTTGACTTATTCGACCAGCTGCAGCTGCAGCCTAATTGTAGACCCAGTTCGCTTGCCAGCGCTGTGCCTGCAACGGCGTGCCTGCTGCGGCATGCCGGCGTGCCAGAAACTGCAAGGAAGGACAGCCTGGAAGTCAGGGGCACTGCTGGGTGGTCGCGTCGAGTGATAGGGATGACACAGGCTCAAAGTCTGTACAACACTATTGCCAATGTCGCACATGCACACACGACCCCGCAGCAGCCTAAACGAAGCACGGAGTTTTAAGGATCCAACATCTGACACGCACCGTCATCGCAGCTGTAGCCATACTGTATCCCAGCACTGGATTGCCGCCAGCAGCGGCAGTGCAGCCCACCACCGCGGCCATCGCCCACCACCAACTGGGCGGCTCGTCGTCATCTTCTCTCGAATGCGGAGGCTCGTCGTCATCTTGTTCCGAATGCGGAGGCAATCCACCACCCAGACCGAGTGAAAACCAGTGGTCCTGGATGGTCGTGCCGCCGCCTCCGGGTGGCGGAGGGTCGGGTGCGCCAGCAGTGGTCCTCAGCCGGGGCTTCCCGAGCCTCAGAAGCGGTGCCACGACCATCCCGCCGCAGGCGCCGCTTGTACTGCTGCCGCCGCCTCCGCATGCGCCGCTCATCATCATTATCGCCTGCAGAAAATGGTAGGAAAAGCAGGCACGCTCAGTACAGGACTGTGTCTCGTCAGGCATCGGGCTCAGACGGTCCCAAACAAGGGGAGCTAACCATGTCTTGAACATGGGGGCTGCACGCAGACTGGCAACACAGGTGCAGCCCATGGGACTGGCAACTGTCAGCTGCTAGAGCCAACAATTGAAATGAAACAAGTGCACAGAGCAGGCCAGGAATTGCACCTAATGTGCAGAGCATGGAAATTAATTGCCATCGCATTGGAGCAGAGGCCGGTTGCTAGATTTCCTTCAATTTCGGCACGACTGTTGTGCAAACAACTGAACGGAGCAGTGTTCTGCACTTGATATTGGCCTACCTTGCTTCGCGCCTCGAACGCCGCGCTTTCAGCGAATCGCACAAACAGCAACAATGCGCGCCGCGCACTGGGGTACTGGAGCGGTCAAACCGCCGTGCTGAAGCCTTGGAAAGTGCCGTTGGCAGAGGTTAATGCTGCGTCGTAGAACGAGTGTGTAGACACTGGGATGCCTTGAAGTCTCGAACGCTCCAGCGCCTCGGAGATCTCGACATGCAAAATCACTTCAGGGTGGGTCCCCCTGATGGTGCATCGTTAATGTGTTCACTACATTCTCACGAGTCCTGCGTCAATGTAGACTGGTCGCCCGCAAATTCCCCAGCATCTGGTGGCGAACCTGATGCACTGATGCTTTTCAGGGGGAGTCTCAGATGAAAGCAGTCAAATGTTCGCACAAGGATCAAGTGCGTGCGCGACTCGCGGGGGCGTGCGGTGCATCTGTGCTGGTACTTCTTGCGGCAATCTGCATATATAGGTGGGAAGGCTCAGCCGATCGCGTGTTTCAATGTGCCCGGCTGCATTGATACACAAACGACAGCAACACGGCTGCTTATTTTCTCCGGACCACAGTCATGCAGCGACCAGTCCACTCGCGATCAGCTGCTGTTCACCGCGCATTTCCCTGGCACATTCGTCAACATGCCGGCCTTGGTCTCCTCGCGCGGTCTCCTCGTTGTCCCCCACCCTGTTGTGTTACCCTGCCGCCAGATTTCCCGACGCTGAGCGTCACTTGCCTTCGGCTTCCAGTCGATCCGCGACATCCCGCTCCGAGGTGATCTCTGGCTGGTGGCCCTGCACAGCAGGCCGCATCAGCGTAAGCACGGCGGCAACGCATTGATCGTTGCACCGCCTGGCCCTGATGCATGCAGAAGGGCCACCACCCTGCTCCCTCCAGCTGTCCCACAACGCCTGCATCGGGCCCTGCGCAGCTTCGCACTCTGCTGCCTCCCCCGGCACAGCCCCTCTGCTGCTGGATGCAGTGTTGCAGGGTGGCGCTTTCAGGGGAGCACATGACCAAGGCGGACAGGGCACGCCTTGGGCGCCTCCAGGGCTTTCCCCGGCCAAGTGGTCAATGAACTCGAGCAATTTTCAGTTTGCTAGAGGCGAGAAGCATTTCCAGTCAGCTCCGCGGTAGGAAAACCGAGCACACTGAGGTGCCTCCCAGGGCGTCCACTCAGCTATGCAGTCGACGGCGGTCACTCTATCATCGCAAAGCATGGTCTTGAATATGTTTCATGCTTCCACAGTGCAGGGGCGCACCTCGGGCGCGTCCCAGGGCTGCCACTCGGCCATGCGGTCGATGAGCTCTAGCTCCTTCTTGGCCATCAACGTCAGCTCCTCCAGCTGGAAGGACAGCGCCTCCTCCACCGCCTCGTCGTCTGTAGTGGCGTTCAGCTGCAAGTGAACAAGTGAGAGCTGAATTGCTGATGGAATGACGGTTGACACACGCTTGCTGTTTGGTGGTGAAGTCCTCCAGCTGGAAAGGAGAAGGCAGCGCCTCCTCCTCCGCCTCGTCGTCCGTGCTCAACTTGGACTGCGCCAGCAGGGACAGTTGACATCGAGACTGTCAGACCCGGTCGCCTGGTGTTTTGATAGTGACCCCTCTGGCTGGCTGGACAGCGCCACCTCCACCCCCTCGTCGCCGCTGCTGCCGTGCGCGCGCGCATCAAGGGAGATGGTGTCAGTACGAGGTTGCTGCTCTGATCGTCAGGCTTTCAGACGGAACGACAGCGCACAGTCTACCGCCTCGTCATCGCTGGCAGTGATGAGGTGCACTTTGGCATGGAGAAGCGACGCAGAGTCGCCACGCTGTCACCGCTGCAATGGAGTTCAGTGGTTGCACAGAGTCGCGAATTTGAGGTCCCTCAAGGTACGGAAATAGCTGCTACTACACGTTGCTGTGCATGGTTACGCCATTGCTTCAGATGTTTCTCTTGAGCACTGCTGCACATGCACCCGCACCGCACGCGCATGTCTCCTGGCTGACATTCCTTCGATGGAGGTGACACAGAAACAGACAGCGAAGCACTGCAGAAGGTTGCGTATTGATGTGCCATTCGCAAGATTCACCTGCTCGATCCAGTGCTCAAACGTTGACTCAACATTCAGCCTGTACTGCGCCTCTACGGGGATTTTTTCCGCGACCGCCGCCAGCACCTGCTGCGACGCCGCCAGCAGGTTTGCCCTTGCCTCCGGATCCACCTCCACACCCACAATGCCCGTCGTCTCCTTCAGGCCCCTGCACGCAGCAGAGCGATGGATAACTATCATGCATCGGCCACCGCTGCATTCGAGGCTTGGCGCCTACCAATATGTCGATCCCAACCTGCGAGACCGTGCGTCACGACAACATATGATCGGCTTGGCCTCTCTGCATGTTCATTGTGTGCAGAATAGGCTGCAGTGCACCTGATGGTGGTCTGCCCGAAGAGAGCTGAGCAGGCTCCACATTGTTGGGTCGCTTGCACGCGAAGGCCCCTCGCTGCAAAGGCTTTACCGAGCGCCTTCAACATGCTGCCGTGCAACTGTCTGATCGGCTGCGAGCGGTCTGCAAACCCCACACGCAAGGGTTAATCGTTCGGAGGTGGTGCCGAGGTTGATGATGGCGGTGATGCTCGCTCGCCGCACGGTAAGATGCGCTTGCGGATGTCAACAGAGTTACGTCTTTTCTATCAAACATACTGTTGCTGGGCGCCCTGCAGATTTGTGCATGCAACTTGCCGATCATAAACCCTAGACCGCCGCTGACTTTGTAGCGGGCCGGCACGCTCCCCCAGGGCCCCAATTAATGTCCTCACCAGGGCCCCAGTGGGTGCTTGCGTTTATGTGACTGGAAGCGAGGCCGCTACATCATAAGGCAAGCTGGGGGTGGATAAAACTCGCGCACACCCACGGCATTTTCAAGAGCTCACGGCCGTGCCGCAAACTGCAGCGCAAGAGACGCGCGTAGCTCTGCGGCCAACACAGCCTTGCTGCATCTGCTACCTGCAGAGTCACATACCGCGTAGTGTCGGAAAACTGCACCGACTGCGCTGTGAACAGAAACCGTTGGTCAAACAGACGTGCGAGTCGTCACAGCGCATGCAGCCTCACTGCAGCTCCGCCACGCATGCTGCCGTCCGGCGCAGATCCGCTGCGGAAGTGCAGCGCATGCGCATCATGCCCAGCGCCGGCGCTCCTCCGCATCGTCGACGGGCATGTACCAGTCTGGCCGCGCCATGCCGGGGCTGAGCCTGCAGCACCGTCAGGAGCAGCTTGTTAGCGGCTTGATCGTACCCAGTACATGAAGCAGGATCCGGCACACGAAGCCAGAGAGGCAGTCACAGAGCGATTGTCCTAGCAGCCAAGCGGAGCTGCTGGCAGGCAATACAAGCAGCAGCTGAATCATTGCATCTGCAAGCTGGCTGCATTGACAGAGAGATGCATTGCCATTATCAGACGAAAACCAGAGCTTGCCTGTAGTTGAGCAGGACCTCTTCGTCCTTGATGTCCTGCAGCGCCACCAGCGCCAGGCCCCTGCCCGGGCTGTCGGCGACGGCACGATGGCGGGACCATTCCGTCTCGTTGCCGGCGTTGCCGCATGCGCTGAAGTTCAAATTCGGCAGGTACGCCCGCAGCTGGCCGCCCGCGCCTGGAGGACCGATGCAGCTTCTGGCAAAAACGGGGCAACAGGGGTTGCTTTGTCAGGTCGCTATGCTGCTTATGAGCCAGTGACTTGGAAGACCATCTGCACGCGCTGCGGAAGCATTTTGCTCTGCCCTCACCTGAAGCCTCCAGGTCGATCGGCGCGAGCATGACGTTTGGCTGCTCCTCGGGCGCCGGGTGGTTTGCGAAATGCGCCAGCGCAAAAGGATTGCGCCCCTGTCGAAGGCAGCACTGCACAATTAGTGCCACACCAGACATGATTGACAAATATCTCAAGTATAGACCTTATATGGCACGCAATGGGGAGAGGAGAGCACAGGCAACACAGTTGCCCCAGGCTCCTGTGCTGCATCAGCACTGTGTCGTGAGGGCGCTGCCCCCGCATTCATTTAGAGGCCATTCCAATAAGGCGCACCTCCAGATGCTGCAGCGCACGCTCAGCTGCGCTCCTGCTCGCAGCCGGCCACATGGCTCCAGCCCCCTCGAGCCCAGAGCCCCAGGCTTTGCCGTCCAGAATGGAGCCGTCAAAGCGGGACACCAGGAAGGAGTTGTCCCTGTCCACCCGGGGGTACCCCGGGATGTCCCTGCACGGGTGTGCATCTCATCAACTGCATTTCGCAATCTATCAGACTCAGCTGTTCACGAGCTGACAGCCGTGCTTCAATGGGCCCTGCTGGGAGTGCTGCATGTGCCCAGCAAGGACTTTTGGTCAATGTATGGCGTCCATTCATGCAGCTGCGGTGCGCACATTGTGCTCCTGAACAGAGTTTGAATGACAATCAACGATCTGCGGTGCAGATAGCCTGTGTGGGTCAGGTCGGTGCGGGCAAGCACCTGTGGTGCGCGATGTCGTAACACACGCCCGGGTACAGCGCCACGAGGGAGCCCGCGGGTGCGGTGCCCTGCAGCCACAGCCCTCGGCCCGCCTGCCACACGGCCGATGTGGCCAGGTTGACCGAGTAACCTGTCGCCTCCTGCGGCACGTGACCCACTACACGTGGGACGAGTCAGGCTGGATGCAGCGTGATTGCGTGCCTGGTCCCTCCTGAAACTCGGTGCATGCTGATCCGAATGCTGATCTGCCAGCTTGACTCGTCCAGAGTTGCTTTGCGCGGTCTGCATCACATTCTCAAGCCGTGCTCACCTGGACTGCCACTGCTATTTGCTGCATGGTGACAGACTGCCGCCGCTGCTGGTCAGGCGCAGCTGCCTGCTGCGGCGCGACAGCGGTTGGTGGCAAACTGCCGTCGGCGCCGGTGGCCATCGCCAAGCCGCCGATGCGATGCTTTGGCGTTTCTGCTGTACCACCCTGCACATACAGTGATTGGTTTGCAAGAAGCAGAAATTGTAGCAGCAGCAACACAAGGCCATATGTGCGCTGCCGTACAATGCAGTTTCATAAAGGTAACTTGCCACTTTGATAGAACCTTTCCTGGCTGGTCTCACCTCGAGGAGGCGCGCCGCTGCAGGACACAGGCTGTCCTGATGTTGCATAAATTTGTGCATGGCGCCGGCCAGCGCAGCAAACTGGCTGTTCAGATGCGCAGCGACCTCCTTGCTCATTCCCTGCGAACATCACGAGACATGGATGCTCTAGATGACACAACGCAACCGCAACGTAACCACATGTTTAGTGGCGTTTGACGTGTTCAGTGCCACAGGAGTGCAAATATAGCCTTCCGAAACCTCACCTCATAGCCCATCCGCTGAGCTGCAGCATCCAGATCATCCGCTAGGGCATCTGAGATCTTCTCGCCTGCCGGCCATGCATGCACCATTGTGGTCTCACCGCCATGAGTGGGAGACCTGTTGCCTTCAGGCCAATGATCGATAAAAATCTTATAATAGTACTGTACAAGGGTGCTATGCTGCTCGTCCGCTGCCGATGCGCACCTGAGGCCCGTCGAGCATGCAGGCTGGTGAGCAGGAAAAGGCGGTGCGTGTCGATTTCCGCCTGCAGGCGACGCTTGTCAAGCCGCTCTCTTATCGCACGCGCTGTGAGCTTGTCAATCAGATTGCGGAGGAATGCCTGCGCCATGGGGTTGCAGCTGTGGTGGAGCGATGGCAAATGACCTTGCGCCGCACAGATCAGTCAGGAAGCAATCGATGTCAATTCAATGTATCAGTCTGCTGATCAGCCACACGTGCTCATTACAGCGTCGCGAAGAGCATGGACGAAGCCACGAAACGCTGGGGTTCACTGGATTCGGAGGCGGAGGTTGGATGATCGAATCGCCGGATGAATAAACACGAAGCTCGCTTCCTGAGGGCAGCAAGTGGTTGCAGACTGATCTGGGACACAAAGCCGCTCGCAAATCCTGCATGCATGCTCAGCATGTCGTTATAGTTCACACGTCTTGGCCAGAACAGCACATGTCAAAGCAGGTCCATGCAAGAGAAATCACAGATTGCAGCGCCATGAAGTCAGGCGTGGTTACGCTCGCCTCACTGATCGAGGCCGGCACGATCAGGCCCGGAAGCGGCGTGTTGAGTGTGTCCGTGGGCAGTGCTGCTGATGCCCGGACATTCACAGCAGGCAATGCCTGCTTATGCTGTGTTATCTCCTGCAATCTGCGATCACGCCCGCCAAGTCTGCATACTTTACATGTTCTGGCTGTGCAGCGGTGCAAGCACGCTCGGGAAGCGCGCAAAAAGATTTTGCACAGATCAGGATTGCACATAAAAGTGTCCACTCTTGACCAAGTCCATGGCATATTTTGATCTGCAGATCTGTTGGAAAATGGGGATATCATATACGACAGCAAGCTGTACAAGAGCCCCTCATCCTGGAGTCTGTACGTGAAGCGGCTTGTAAACCCACAGAGACTGGTGAGCGCGCTCTTCCTCATGCTGTTCTTCATGCTCTGTGCTGAGCCTGCAAATTTCGCGGCTATTGCGTGCGTGCATACAAGCATGCACGCATGCATGCATGAACCAAGCCTCTGCCTGCTTGTCAAACGTTGGCACTCGCCATGAGCTCGAAACTTGGTGCATGCATTTGCCTTCGCATGCCCCCAGACTGACGGACAGGTCACCAGGACTGGGCGCACGCATTTGCCAACCTGCTGCACTCTACCTGCACACTTGCATCGTCCTGCAGCGCATTGCCTCGTGGCCATCAAGTGCAGCCTGACAAAGCCCTGGCTGCAGTGTTGCTGCGTAGCCTCAGCCTCAGCCCGATAAACACCGGCTGCATGCAATGCAGGCCGACGACGGGTGGACGAGCGTCAAGTACCGTGGCGAGCTGCTGAAGACCTACCGCCCCAAGAAGCAGCCCGCGACCGACCAGCCGGAGGCGGACGCCGCCTCGGCGCCGCGCCGCAAGAAGGCCCGCCGCGCGCCGACACGCTACACCGAGTCCGATGAGGACGAGGCGCCGCTCCCTGACGAGGTGAGCTTGTGCTTCGGAGTATTACGTGAAAGCATACTTTATGGAGTACATTGCAGGGGAGCGCACCAGCTGGGCGCGCACCAGTGCTCATGCTTGCTGTGCAAATACGGCGTGGGGACAGGCTTGCGCTTTTAGAGACCGACTGGTACACTTGACCAGGGCGTTCGTGCAATTTCTGACCCACCCGGCTTACAGTGTCATTTGAGAACCTTCAGCGAGCATTTATGAAACCTCAAGTGTGCTTTCTCTTGCGTACCAGCTGAACCCCCGTATGATGCCTCAGTTAGGTGATGTCAAAAAGCAATGACATCCTTGAGGGCGCTGAACCTGCCGGAACCCACTCTGCATCGTCCTTTAACAGATCCTGCGCCCTTCACAGGGAGGAGCCAGAAATATCGACAGCTTTGGGGAGGACTCCCCTGCCCAAAATGCTGAACGATGCTGAATCAGCCAGCACTGATACTGTATCCTGCTTACGTGCAAAGGCGAGTCGGACGAGGTTGACGGCTTCGAGGAGGACTCGCTGCCGAGATTGCTGAACGATGCTGAAGTTGTCAGCACTCAGTGTGCATGCTGCTCCTACGCACAGGAGGAATCGGAGCAGTTTGACGGTTTCGAGGAGGACTCGCTGCCAGAGGAGGACCAGGCGGAGGAACCTGGCGACGACGACGAACCAGAGGACTTTTTTGACGAGCCAGATGAGTCTCCAGATGACGACCCGAACGCTGGGCCCGCCGCTGAACCTGCCGATGACGAGCCTGCTGATGACGGGTTCACCGGCAACGATGAGCCAGGAGACGATGAGCCAGCAGATGACGAGCCGCCAGACGAGCCAGGGAATTGCGAGCCAGCTGGCGACGGGGCCGGTATATCCAGCTGGCCCGCGAACCAGGTGGGTGGAAGAGCTCTGGATTTTGCCTTAGGTGAACAAGGCGGGCGGAGGAGACTCCTCCAAGCTGAGTACTTGAAGCCTGGTTCAAGAGCAAATAGATGACAGATGCAGCTCTCATGCAACAACCGCCTGCTGGCGATGCCGCTGCAACCTGTGCTGCATGCGCCACATGCGAAAGACAGCATGAGCCTGCCGGACCTTCACGAAGGATTTGTGCAGTCTGCAGGCGGGGCGGCTGTCGATGAACAGCTGGACAGCGGAGCCGCCAAGCAGGCAGCCAGCCCCTCGACATGCCTCCCCCACGGCCATGGGAGCTCCTGAGCCGCCGACGCTGCCGCCAACGCAGCCTGCGGCGGAGGCGCCGGATTTCCCGCCGGCGCCGCAGCAGCCAGAGCTCGGAGGACAAGGGGACGAGGCGGGGAACGGGGCGGGCATATCTGGGGACAGCCAGTTTTTGGGGCCGCCGGCGCTGCACAAGGGCAGCCTGGGCAGCGGCGGCATGGAGTGGATCATGTGCGACGAGTGCAATAAATGGCGGCAGGCCGCGACCGGCACCGTCGCGCGCGGTCCCTGGGAGTGCACCATGAACAAGGACCCCAGGTGCGCCTGCTGCGCGTGACACAGATGCAAATATACCTTCTTGTGCTGCGCAAGGGCGGCATCTGTGTTCCTGCACACTGATGCTCTGGGTGCCGGCATGTCGAGAGGCTCAGGTGCATGGCCCAATAAAGAACGCATTGCGCTTGAAACTGACACTTGTAGTCTCTGGCAGCATGCCGGCCGTTTAATGTCGCTGCCCCAATAACATGTGCAGGCACAACACGTGCGCGGCGCCGCAGGCGCTGACAGACGAGGAGATAGACGCGCGTCTGGAGGTGGCCAGCATTGCTGCGCAGGCGTCGGACCACGCCGCCCTCAGTGTCCGGCCGTCGCTGGCCGAGGTGCGAGCCGCAGTGATTGAAAGGCGGCTGCGGGGCACCCTGCTGGCTTGGCACATGCGTACAACACAGACTTCAAGGCACACAGCTGTATGGGCATGTGTGCTCTTCACACGCTTCCGCCAGCGACTGCACCTTGCCGGAGCTTGCCGTGGCTGCACTGGACTCACCTGTGGCCCGGCTGCACGAAAGAAGAGCTTTGAATGCAGGTGACGGACAAGGAGTTTGAATCGGACCTGGTGCAGTTCCTGGAGGGTACCGGGCAGGAGCGCCTCGCCAAGAATGTGCGCGGCAAGCACGTCGGCTGGTGCGCACACTCCCGCCCCACGCTTCAGGCACAGCCTGCTGATGTTAAAAACCCGTGCTGGGCGCAGAGAGCACATTTGAACCGATGGATGCTCGATGAATGGCCATCAGGGCACTTGTCTTGCCATGTTGCTGACTTTATCGTGTTTCTGACGCTAACCTGCCCTTCCTATCGAAAAGCGAATCAAACGGCGTGCCTGACCCCTAACTTGCCGAATCCCTGACTAGCCACGACTGTGCTGTGCAGCAACAACACGCCGATCGACATGCTGGGGCTGTACCGGTCGGTGGTGGCGCATGGCGGGCTGGGCGCCAATGAGGCGTACGACGCCGCGGGCCGCTATGCCGGCAGCATCAATTGGGTGGGCTTTGGACGGCACGCTTTTGCCTGATCTGATGATCTCGTCCTTACAGGTTACCATCTACAATGTACCTTCACACGCATTGAAGTCGCGTCAGTGAGAAGACAACACTTGGACTTCTGTCGTCTGAAATCCCCGCATGCACCGCACAGGCGGGCGACATTTTCCCGGCAATGCACAACTACAAGCGCGGGCACCGCGCGACGTCCATCGGCACGCAGCTGCTTAGCAACTACCGCAAGTACCTCGCCGGCTACGAGCATGCCTGGGCTGCCGTGGACCTGCCCGCCAACCCGCTGCCACCAGTGCGTGTTTTTGGAAGCCTTTGCCGCAGCCTGACTGGGCGTGTTGTTCTAAACTCTTCATCTGCTTGTCTCAAAGTCGGGCGCGCTGCTCAGCAAGACATACATAAGTCACAGGAGGTCTGAGCCCTCTCATGCGAATGTGGACGAGCACAATGTGCGAGCACAAGTCTCTCGATCAACTACTGGCGGCTGGAAGCATCTCATTCATCGATGCAAGGTTTTTGTCAGCAGGGAACCGGGCCGCTGCCGCGCGGGGGCCGCGACAATGATGGCGGCGTTGCAGCTGAGGGCTCTGTTGAGCCCGAGGGGGAGGCGGCAGCGGCGCTGCGTGCCGGCAGCCGGCAGGCGCGCAAGGCGCGGGCGCGCTTCCAAGAGACCGGTGCCATTGCCCGCGACGAGGTGGGCAGGTTGGCCTTGTGAAGTTTGGGAAAGAAGTCTGACCTTGGGGTCGGGAGTGTGTGTCTCGATTCAATTCTGAAGAGCTCCAGGGAGGCGCCGTGGCAGCTGTGCATCAGCAAATCACTATGCAAGATGTCGGATATGACACCTGCGAGCAGATACGAGGGTGAATCCCAGAGCTGGTGGCTGCAGGACTGGATGCCAGCGGCGGCGCCGAGGCCGAAGCGCCAGCGGCTGCGGCGCGGCAGCCCCAAGGCAGACACGGACGACACTGGCGGCGGCAGCGCAGCGCCCAGCGACGAGGACATTCCGTCCCTCACGGCGCCCCGGGCGGCGGCGCAGAAGGCCGCGGCAGTGCATGCTGCCCTGTCGGCAGCGACAGTGGCGGCCCCGGCGGCGGCGCCCGCGAAAGCGCAGCCGGTCATCAGCGAGGAGCAGATGGCGGCGACTGCTGGACAGCTCGCAGCCATCGAATCTGCGCCTGATCGCCCGGCGCCCGGCTCGATGCTGCTGACGCGCGATCCCGCGGACCCGGCCAAGTGCGCATTTGCTTTCTGATGCGCTTCAAATAACTGCATCCGTGACCACGACTCTCTCTGGATCACTGGCCTTGATTGATGCAGCTGTACCAGTGCAGCAAGGGTATGAGCACGCTGTGTCCCCAAGCATATTCTGTGTCGAAGATCCATAAAAGTCGCCGAGATTTGACCGAGGAATCAGAAGCTGAGAAATTTCTGACTCTGTTCTGCAGGTTGTGGCCGGTGGTGGTGGCCGCTGCGGCGTCCCTGCCAGTGCGGGTGGTCGGCGGCGGCGCGCAGTGCCACGCCTGCCTGTCGGTGCTGCGGCCGCTGGCGCAGGCAGCGACGAGCGGCGCCGTTGCGGACGCGCTGCCCGTCGTGCTGCTCGGCAGCTGCGCCATGGGGTGTGCTGATCACCAACACGCGACTTCTGCTTCGTCGCTGCCCCTGTGTCGCCTGCCGCCACGTCCCTGGACTCAGATGCTTTAGACTATTAAAGTCCGTTCTCTGACTTCTCATCGTGAGATTAGCCAGGCCTGCCATGGGGCACGATTCGGCCACAGCAACTCACTTGCGGTTGCGACACCCTACCAGCAGCTTGTGACACCAAGGTGCTAACATCACGCAGGTGGGTGGCGCGGGAGTCGTGCCTACAGTTTTCAGAGGCAGACGCCAAGCCGGCGCCCGGCGAGGTGCCCAGCATAGGTGGCGTGGCGCCGTCCGACGGCGGCCTGCACGCCCGCGCGCTCAAGCTGGCCGTGCAGCTGCGCCGCAGCGGGCCCGCCTGGCAGGCAAGGCTTTTCCATCCCAAACCTATTCGTCAGCAGATTGTTCCTTTGTTCAGCATGCTCGGTTGTGCGTGCATGCTTGACCTGCAGGCCTGTGCAGTTCTGGCAGTGCCCGTTAGGCTGCTCTGGGGCATTCTCCCTTCAGTATTGGTGGGCCCGCCTGGTGGGGCCGCCTGTATCTAAAGACGAAGCCGGCGATGCGATGATCACACATGTCCTTCGAACGACCGGAACAAGCTTGTCGCGCAACCGCAGGCGGCGACGCAGCAGACGGTGGACGCGGCGGGGGCGCGGCAGGTGGCGGCTCGGCTGGCGGCGTTGGAGGGGGCGCTGCCGCTGGGGGCGCAGCGCGACGCCTCCTGGGCCCCCTGGGCCGCCTGGCGCTCCGCGCTGGCCCGTGCCGAGTCGCCATCGGAGCTTGCGCCGCTGGTGCGCCTTCCTTTGCACCGCCTCGAAGCAAGAATCTTTCGTTCCTCTCCCACAATGTCATCTGCGAGCAGCTTGCACTTGCACTCTGCCTGACCACTCGGGCAGCTGGTTGCGTTCACAAACGCAAACATGCACATGTCTCCAGTGTCTGCTGGCTGTCACGGCAGGTGCTGGCGATGGCGGATGGCGTGCACCCAGCCGCCCTGGTGCCGGGCGCCAGCAGCCTGACGCAGGAGCTGCGGCAGTACATCCAGCCGGAGCCTGGCAGGTGTGCAGCAGCATTGTAGCCCACCTTGCCCCCTTTGCAGTGCCTCTTGCAAGCCTGCTGAGAGCGACAGCCTGGAGCTATTGCCAGGCAGCCACATGCGCTTGTGGCTACACCTTCCTTGTTGTGTCTGCTCTTCTTGGCTTTGCCTGTCAGCGGGACCATCTCATCAGCAGCCTCCTGCAACATTGAAGCATTGGAAACGGAGACTTGCCAACCTCGGCCTGCAGGCAGCCGGCAGTGTTCAGGCTGGACCAGGCGGCCCGCGCCATCTGGGACGCCATCAGCTGGCACGCCTTTCACGCGGCGGCGGCCGGCTCCCCCACGACGGCAGCAGCGGTGGCGGCGGTGGAGGCAGCCCCGCCGCTGGCCGCTCAAAAGAAGCAGCACGTTGCTGCCGCGCCCGCGGAAACGGCGGCTGCCGCGCCTCGGGAAGCAGACCAGTGGCTGCATGCACAAGCGGAGTCGGCAATGCCCATGCTGCCACCAAAGCGGCGCTCGCCGCTGCGGCAGCAGCAGCCGCCGCAGCACGAGCAGGCGGCGGATCTCGGGCGCGGGCAGCGGCACATGAGCGACGCGACGCGCGTCAACCTGGCGGTGCAGGGGGACAAGGTGCTCATTGAGCTGCGGGAGCAGCGGCCGGCACAACAGATAGAGGTTGGGTAGCGGTCAATGCTGCCAAGGCGCATGTAGCCACAAGGCGCACTCCGGTGCACAGCACCACAGGATCAGCCACACGGAGAATCACCTGCAGAGGTTCCATAGCTGCGTATAAAAATGGTGCCAGGTATTTGTGGTAACTCGGCACAAGGCAGTAGAGGCGAATGCAGACGCCTTGCTTGCCAGCAAACTTTCTGATTTGTGCTGCTGTACAGACTTTGCTTCGGCTTCTGATCGATGTGCTGCCGGCGCTCGGGAGCTTGCAGAGGAACAACTGAGCGTCGACAGCGATTCTGTAGGTGTCTGCATGCCATTCTGTGTGATAAAGTGTGTTTTGAGGCATTGCCGTTACCTCATGTTGTAATGCCATGCCTGTGCAGCGCGGCTTGCTGCACACCTGCCAGGTATCCGCGTATCTCTCCTGAGCTCCTTTTACTTCAAGTGGAACTGCCTCTGCCAACGCCCGCTAGCTTCACACATCCATAGATAGATGTTCCAGAGATGCTTTGCTTTTCTCGACATTACATCCCAGGCCCATCGATGCTTGGACACGAATAGGGGTAGCGATTTATGCTGCATGGCGATAGCGAAGGCTGGAAGGCGATAAGCAGACCACTGGGGCACAACATAGCCCAGGCAGGAGCGGTCCGGAACGGTTAGCTGTCTGGCGAT
>JAABUL010002810.1_pt1 | contig 27758 bp, 27 predicted proteins | sample 5559151 | NCBI WGS metagenome assembly JAABUL01 (sample SAMN10711876, study PRJNA513368) | rock metagenome | isolation source: Antarctica rocks | place: Antarctica: Victoria Land, Pudding Butte sud | reverse complement strand
GGAAACGGCCTATTTATCCCCTTTTCCCTGCTTAATCTCCTTGTTCTCTAGCGGCCGGCATTGGCCGAGCCAAGCCGGCTAGCAGCCACCTTCGCTTGCCGATAGCCTCCAGTCAAGCTGGACCTTGATATCTCTGCCACCGGTCTGCAAAGGCCGCAGGAGCCGAGCAACAACCTTCTGTATGAATGCTTCTGTCAGATCAGCCAATTCAGGATCTTCTCCATAGACATTCTGCAGAAACGAGATGTCAGAACGAAATTGACGCGCAAAGTACTCCTCCCAGCTATCCGCCCAATCATTGACCATCTTAGGAGGTCCATTGTACGTGGTCACTTGGAATCAAAATTTACCAGTCGGCGATACGGACGTCTGGTGAAGCTTCTTCAAAATTGCGAGAAATTGCGCAGTGGGTGGTGAACGATCGCGCAGGTCGCGGAAACAGGTCATAAAGAACGCCTGAGACTTGTCCTCTTCGAACATGCCCCATGCCATCGGGATAACGACGTTGTCGGGTATTATCGCTGCTAAGGCCTTCTGCGATTCATACTCCCCTTCCGCCATACCACTCCATTCACTTTGTTTAATGATCTAGAAAGCAGCCATCAGCAGAGTCTTGCAATTGGACTTAAAAAAAAGAAGAGCTTGCCTTGAGGAAATATTCCCTTTCTTCGCCATCTACTTCAATGTCGACTCGAAGCCCAATGGACCACTGATCTCTAATCAGTATCAGATCAACAGAGAATACTCGTCTAGCATAGCATACCCTGGTCCTGCCATGTGGAACGACCGATAGCACTTCACTCCCGACCGGAAGGACTGTCACCATTATTAGTGCCCAGCACCATATTCTCCGATGTATGTCCGTTTCGTCGACGGTGCTTTCCGGCAAAAAATGAAGCAAGCAGGCCACTTACCTGCCAAGATTGCTGGATCGAGGTTCTCAAAGCTCATTCTGGGCGGATTGCTTACGGGCAAGTTTTGGAAGAGCCTCTTGAAATAGGTGCAAAAAGATGTTCTTCATGATGGCGCGAGATCAAACATGATCTGCGACTATCCGTAGGTGACAAATTCTCCCGCATCAGAGCATAAGCTCAGTTGATTCACTCTCGATTTACGGGGGGGTCGCAGTCAGCCTCATCGGCTCACGGCTTTCGCATCATGACTGGTTCATTTCGCAGTTCACGTCGCCGTCAATCCGCAAGACACTAGGACATGTCAATACATTTGTATACATTTCCCTGATCATGTCGGTACGTGGTATTGCCATATTTCACAGCCTATACGTCGCTAACGTACTCAATAAACGCAGGTCAGCAACGGTTTCTATACCCAAAGCCTCACCCGGGAAGTACCCTTCCGCCACAGAGCATCCGCCGACAACAGCTCTGATACGAGTGATACTTACGTAGAGCCTATTTCACGGCCGGGCCTCGCCTTCCTCAATCGCATACGGAGAGAGATTGGAGAGGGATAGAGATCAAAGTATCACCACACGTTGCGGACTATTTGGAATTATCGAGTACAAAGTATGGTTTTTCCGATTGAGATCGAGGCTGAGTAGTGGCAATTTCCATGTTTGAAAACGCATTTCATGATATAAGCGATATTTGAGGCATGTCCTGTTGATATTTTCGAAACTGTGTGACCTGACAAGGGGCGAAAAGCTCCCTTTATTTAGGTTCGACACTATGCGACTGGGCGCTGGGAAAAGGCAGGTCCCGAGGGGGCTAATTAGGAGTGGTGCTGCAGATCGCCAGCCGTAGCGTGTGTCCAATGAGCTTCGAGACTACAAGTAGCAGACGCTGTTCATTAGTGCTCACTGCGTTTCGAAAAGAGTAGTAACGCCTTGCGAATGCATGTTGGTATTCCTGTCGTTATACTTATCCAATAATCTCATCATGACCATTAACTTGAGACTCCATCTTCAGTGGGAAGGGCTGATATCTAATACTACGCCGTGTGGGTTCTGATCCAACCTTGACTTTTTTAATTTCTGTATAAAGCATCGTCAAATCACCCACCTCTTCAAAACAATCATCTCAATCTTTTTTTCTCTTTCATTCTTCTCTGTGGAATCGATAGTCTTCCATTATTTCCCCTTCGACTTTTGTGGTCTGCTCGACTGCGCGGCTCTTGTATTACAGACCAAGCCGTTCATCTTTTAGGGGTCTCAGTCGCCGTTCGCCATTTAATCCATTCCATCGCTCACTTGTTGCAACTGAGAAGCTTTTCATTCTTAGTAGCCTTGATTGCTTGTTAAGTCCGATGATGCATGCTTGTGCCTTAGCTCGCGTTTTCTTCGTCGTAGGAGCATTCGCTACATCTGCACAATCTTTGTTTCCGCGTGGAGACAACAGTACTGGTCACAGTAACCCTTCAGGTACATCTCCAACTCTGACTCAGGTCACCGGTTCCCCGCAAATTATACCCAACGTACCGGCATCCCAGGTGGTCACAGGGCGATACACTCTTACCCAGGTACCAAATCAATGTACCGACTCTTTCGTACCATACCAGACAACCTTTTGGGCAAAGCAAAATCAGATGAATATGGAGGACGCCATTAATCCAAGTTGGTGGGGACCAAAAGATCCTGTTGACTGGACGTTCTCAACAAATACTTCTGGTGTCTTCTTCAGTGAGCCAAGCTGGATTGAATCTGGCAGAAGTCCAGCCATGAATCTCAAACCCCGGACCAAGGCAAACTCTTTCACATTGAACATGGACCAGTCAGGTAAAGCATGCCTCCACAATTGACTGAATTCACCATTTACTAATTTAGTCCTCGCTGAAGATGCAAGTCAAGTCCTTCTTTGGTTGATCTTCCAAGATAATGGGACTGCGCCTGATGCAAAAATTTGGAATTCAACTATGCGGAATATGCCCCAAATTCCCGACGACGAAGATGTCGTCTACGAGTTGACCATCTCCGGTAAACTTCCATGTGCCCACCCTGTAGGGAACAACACTTGCTCCTCCAACAGGATTGATTTAAACACTGATGCGTGGACTGCATACGGAGTCGATGACTTCTTCAAGAATTGGTACGATAACCGCTCGTCGACGTTTGCAGTTAATGGCGGCATGATGCAAGCTTTTGGCAGAGACTTCAAAATCGGTAAATTATTGCATTTCACGCGGTCCGATGCCAATGCTAACGCTCTTCATCAGGCAGTGGTCACACTTGCACCATTGACAATGCATGCAATTTAGCGAATAGTTGCAGTGACCTCCCGAATCATGAAACAGACGCAAATTCTGCACAGATTTATCTTATCTGGCAGGCATTCCAAAACATCAGCGACATGCTCAATAGAATGTACAATAACTTGAACATTGCCCAAGAAGATACGATGACGAAAATTGCTAAAATTGCTCTCGAGTTTTACACTCCCATTCAATCCGCTATAACTCCACCGAACCCTCTTCTGATCTCATCTGGTATTTTGGGCATGCTTTCTGCATTTAGTGGTTTGATCCCGGGTGAGGGTCCAATGTTGGGTGCCACCCTTGGAGCTGCTTCAGGGCTTGCTGGTATAATCAACTCCCAGAAAACTTCTGCTTCACCCCCGCCCGATCCGCAATTCGCGCAGTCCGATGTCGATCTTGGCGTTGTTTTTGGCAACTATACAAATTCTATGCGGACTCAGCTGCAGGTTATTCATACCAGCATTTTCAACCGAGGCGACAATATCACCACTCTTTTGCACGGAGGGACCTATGTTGACCGTACGATGCTGAATATCGATTGCGACGGTTGCATCCCGAAGGCTCAAGCGTGGTTGGAGCAAATGCTTACGCTCAAGATGATCAACTACATGTGGATCAAGCAGAACGTCTTTGTAACGTACATGCCCTACGGACCTATCATTCAGCTCGACACACTTGAACAGACGGACTTCACCATCGACGCCTGCTACAGCAGTTTCAAAAGCAGAAATGACGAGAAGAATCTTGTCGCTTGCATGCCCAATGGCATGGCTCGCCTCACATATTACAACCCCGCCAAATCGTCAGTCACCGACCCCGATCCCGATGGCAGCGTCAACCTAAACGGCATGCCTCCCGGCACGGACAATGACAGGTTTTACAATAACACCGAAGCTCTTTCCGTCAGTTTTGATCCCAGCTCCGCGGCTTTGTCCTCAGTCGACGGCTTCCGCGCCCACGAGCTTGGATATGACGTCATCGCCGATTACTCCAACAATATTCTCAAACACGGAGGCTACTACGCACACAACTACCTGCAAGAGCTTTGGAAAGTCAACTCCACCACGCCCGGCATGTTCACGTTACCCGTATGCCAGATCCGCGACCTCAACTACTGGCCCACGTTCTACGGTCAGGGTAAAAACCGAAGAGCCTATAACGACTATTGTATCTGCTACAACGATCTCAACAGCGATCCCGTCCGGGGCACGTTCAAGGATTTCGTTCAGGGGAAACTCCAGACGTTTGTCTCGACTTGGCAGAACGGGCTTGGCTGCGGGAAGGGCCGTGGGACGGAACCGGCGGTTGATGGATCACCCGTCGGGTTGGCGCCGAGGGGAACGAGGAATCCTCATTACGTGCGGTTGCCGTGGCCATAGGGAGGATGTTTTTTTCTCACGAATCAGCTCAGGCATCGTCATCTTCGCCCGTTCTTTCCCGTTTCTCCCCTTTAATAGTCATATGAATAATTGATGACCTCGATTTTTAAGAGCTGGCTGTGGTCAAACGGACTTAATTTTAGAGAGATGAAGGCGTTGACGTAGCATTGTTTCGACGGTCTGACGGTTTGACTATGGGCGCCAATTGGGCGGACATCCCAACGGATTTCCATCATTCCGTTGAAGTTCTCATCAAGTCATATGGCCTCCGGTAATCGCTTCGAGCAAAGCTCAATAGCTATTTATGTTAAATGAGCGATGTGAATTATGTAGAGAGAAGATCTTCTCAAGTCTGTTAGTAAACTATCGTCGTATGCAAAATTTGTATTATTTTCTAAAATTTAATTTGTCGAGAGTTGCATTAAAATTAGTGACGTATGATGTATCTTCAAAAAGTGCAAAATAAGAAAAGAATAATGATGTAAATACAGGTTTCACATACAACGATAGATCAAAAGTTGATTAGATTTCTCATCAATGATTTGTGCATTGCTCACTTTGTGCATTGCTATGCTCACTTTGTGCGCTGACTTCTTGCGCCTTCAAGAGAGAAATTCAGAAAGCGAACTAAAAGTTGTTTTTGAAAAATCAATGAGTTGACACAAATTACAGATGCAAATGTTCATCTTATGATAGATAGCAGCGGAAAATTTCAGGTATACAGATTCATCGATCAACCTGAGTGATCAAAGTCAGAAGAAGAAATGATGAGATATCTACACCCAATCGTTTCGTGCATTTCTTGACACTATGAATTCAGGACAAGCAATTTCCATACCACGGTACAAAGGTCCGGCTGACTTCGAGCCTACGAATGATGAAAAAAGAAATCAGAGAAACCATAAACGATGCGACGGCGAAGAGCCGATCAAGTCGGAGTTTGAAGGCGGCAGTAAGCCGTTGTTCAACAGCGGCGTGTGTTCTCTGTTTCGAAGCCTCCAGCTCTGCCGGATTTACGCGTGGGAAGAATGTATAATTCGTCTCGAATGTCACGTTAAATAACATGCAGACCGAATCTCTGTCTGCTTAAAGGCTTAGATTGAAACCCTCGCACTTGACTTTTATGAAGTAGCTGCGAATGGAATGCAATATACGATGTGGGTACCTTTGCCAAAATTCAAATGCTCCCTACTGCGGTTTGCAGGCTTTGAGGTGGTTGGCATTTGGAAGATAGACCTCTCTAGAGAATCTGGTTATTAAATCTTCTTGATCACAGAAACCTTCGGCTGATTCACAGTGCAGCATCGTGTTTAAGGCTTTGCGGTGAATTTGAGCTCAAAACATGAGGGTCGCTGCATCGTGAAATATGTAGGATGTGATTAATAAATTCTTCAAGGCATATTGCAAGATTCCAGGCCCTCCCATCTGGTATGTCAAGGGACAACATCTAAGATCATCGGTCGCTCTAGCCAGCGTCGAAATGAGCGACGCATGACGCCACGAATTTCCCTATGATGATATACCCATCTCTTGTGCTGCCTCTTGCCCCTCAATCTCATAAAACCTTCCCTGCGCCATCAGCTCATGTATTCTTCTTGCTTCGTCTTCCAATTCAGGTTTCCTTTGAATATAAGGTTGAGTGTCTTTGTGAGATATTGTCGGATCTTCACCGTTAGCGATAGCTGCAGCAGGCCTTCTGTTTCGCACACCAAGAACACCAAGTATAATCAATGCGATTAGCGATATAGGTAGCAAGACGCCAAGAATGATTTTATTCTTGATCTCAAGGCCTGATGAAGCTTCTCTAGCGGTAGAGGAGAATGATGCGTTTGGCTGGAATAATGATGATGATACTGTAGATGATAATGTTGATGATTCGTTTGCCTGAAATAAAGATGATGATGCTGTGGACGACACTGACGGGTATGACTTGAAGAAGGTTATTGAGTGAGAAGAATCTGTCGATTCGACGTTTGAGAAGGCGCAACTGGCGACAGATTGCCCTTGATGCGTAAGATAGTCAATGAAGTAGCTCGCTACAGTATAATTCATGTTGAAGGCAGGTTCACTGGAAATGGAGAAAGGTGTTGGCAATGTCTCTCGTGTGTTCTCAGCTCTATTACAAGCCCCTTTGGTAGAGGTTGTTGACACGACTCCATAAGACGAGATCACTAGGTAAACGTCTGAAGTCAAATGACTACTCAACAGGATTAGAGATCTGAGTCGAGGATGTTCGCAACTTTCGAACTTACATGGGGACGGTCGCAGCGGAAGCCGTAACATCAATGAATATGATCGTGGTGTGCACTACTGCCGTGACTGAGCAATAGGTGGAACAGGGTAACGCTAAATATGTGTTAGCCAACGGAACGGTGTAAATGTACTAATCTTTGATCTCACACTGTAGCAAAGGCCCTCCTGATGATAGAGCATTACACAAAGTCACAACCCAAAGAACAAGCAATACTAACATTCGGGGTTTCATGGCTGATTGGTGCGATGCAGACTTGGTATGAGAGGAAATGCGAGCAGCATGACGACGAGAAATATCTTGCAAGTAAGCATACTGTGCCAGAAGACATTAGGGATTGAGAAGTGTAAATGCGTAAAGCCTAAATCCGTACTGAAGATGAAGAGAAGCAAGGCAGTGCTCTACCTGCAGGGAAGGAGGGGCTGACGGTTAGAATGGAAAATTCCTTCTACGTCGGATCCACATGCACTTTGCCTTCGGTAATAGATTTTGGAGGGCGGCGGGATTACCGTAAAATCAATTGGCTAACGCACAATTCTTTGCAGAACACTACCTCGACACACGATAGAACGTATCTTGTGTACAGGTGAGAATGTTTCATAAATATGCATGAAGCGGGACGGACACAGGCAACTGCAGATGATAGGAACGAAAAAGCCCATTGCATAAGGAGTCGCGAGATGTAGGCTATTGTTTCAGACTGGGTTTTGTTGAAACGGGAGTTATGCTCGGACCTATCGAGATCACATGACGCACTGTAGAATAGTTAACCGAAGTTTCGAACCTTCATATGATTTCACCCAAACACACATCCTACATGTGCTGCAAAACCTTCTAGTTCAGTCATATTTAACAGGTTATGACCCCGAAGCTCTGTAGTACGGTTACTACACCGAGTAGTCACTTTAACAGTGTGTTTGAGTCCGGCTAGGCTACGAAACAGTCAATTACATCGTCACCCGTCATCATCATCGTCATCATGGGTAAAGAAGATGAATACTCGTTCGAAAAGCTGAAGGGACCGAATAACTATGAAGAGTGGGCCAGGGAAATGCGCTTTGCTTTTCGGGACGCAGGCTTGATGGGCTATGTAAATAATACTTTACTACTAAATAAATAATAACGACGAGTAGAACTAGTACTAAGAAACCTAAAATCTGCTATTAGGAATCAAGGCAAAATGGCTGCTTACATTGGTGGTTGGACCCGGATCTACCTAGTACCGAGAACGGAAATCAATTACTTTTGGGCGGCACGAAATACTAACTAGACTGCGCTGAACCAAGGTGGCTTCTTTCTGCTATCTACACCCACGTGTACGTAGATTTTGCCCCACAGAGGTGCCGCTAAAGCCTTGCAAAGCATTTGCACTGTAGTATAAGGCTCAGGCAATTGATTAAAGATTACGTTGTCGGGAATAAGAGAGAACAGGATACAACCACAAGAATCTTTATTATGGTAGGATTCGATCGTCAGAGGTAGAAGAGGTGTAGAGTTAAGATGGGGTCACTGGGGGGAAGCCTGCTAATACGCAATCCCGCTAATCTACATATGTGTCAGGGACTAGGCTAGGAACTATCAATTGAAGGATGGTATGGTATTAATGATAGGATCTAGGTACAAGACATACACCAGGTAATGTACAAGACGAAAGACAAAGGACGAAAGCGAGGGCGAGGGCGAGCTCCTATTTACATGATTCAAAGGCCGCGTGTAAGATTGCGACACGCTAGACAGTTGCTGCGCCCTAGACCAGGTATCTGGGCCAGATCTAGGTCAGATCTAGGCGAGAGCTAGGCTAGATCTACTCTCAGAGTACTTAACACTCGCCGTGCCAACAATTTTCAAACATTCATATGCATCATAGCGTTGCTTTAATTCTTATCATGGTCCCTTCCATCCATGATAAATGGCCTGCACTATATTACTATCGCCTTGCGCTTGGCACGCTTCTGTCAGCAGTCCTCTTCCCATCCCTCTACCAACCGGCGCTGTCGGGACTCTGGCAGTACCTCTACAAGTCTTCATTCTATCGCTTTTCGGGCTTCGAAACGCTTTTGACAATCATCAGTTATATCATCATTGAACCACTTTACACGTACAAATTCGGCAAGCACCCCCATCTTCGAATCGACGTCCGCGGCAGGCAAAACGATGCCATTTCGCATCCAAAGCTCCCCAAAATGCGGCGACCGCAACAGCGGCTCGGCGAAATAGCGGTCTACATTGGACCTCTGCTTTTCCTAGATTTCACGCTGATCAAAAAATTCGCCGGGGTCCCAATCGAGGACATTCGAGCCTCAGGAGGCTATTCCCCCGTTCCAGAGGTGCAAGAGGATAACCTAAGGCCCACTGGCGCTGTCCCCCCCCAAATTTCTTCAACGTTTCTGCTCCCAACCCTCCATAACTTCTCATCGACATCGTTGATTCAAAGCCGCCGTGCGCTTCCGCCTCTACCGCCAACCAGTCGACAGCTGATCTTACAACTCGCCGCGGCCTTCTTCATCTACGACGCTCTCTTCTTCTTCATTCACATCGCTTTTCACCGCCTCAAACTTCTCTCCCGAATCCACCTCCCGCATCATACCCATGGCGAAATGCATCCCCAAGTAACCAACAAGCTCTCGGTCACAGAACGTGTGTCTCTCATTATGCTCGCTAATTTTGCCCTCAATATCATTAGCTCGCATGTCCTGACTCGGACCTGTTTTGTTCTAATGTTCGTGTGGCTGTTGGTTGAGGTGCATTGTGGGCTGGAGCTGCAATGGGGATACGATAAATTGTTGCCACGGGGTTGGGGGGCAGGGGCAAGGGCGCATGCGTGGCATCATAAGACGGGGCAAGGAGGGTACGCACCGTTCTTTGGGTGGTGGGATGCTGGATTGGAAATGTTTGATAGCTGGCGAAGCAATGAAAGCCTGTAGATCAGGGCGGACAGCCACGTGGTAATGATAGATGTTCGAGCAATTGCAATGTACCCCCGTGAAGGTTCCCATGAGCTGGCAGCATTGCATTCCCAAGCCGCTCTCCGTACTCCCTAAAGGAGAGTGAGTGCCTTGTGCCAATTCCGGAATGCGACGGCCACCCAATTTGGGCCAACAGTCATTTGTGCAAAGCTCCAAGTTCCGTGAGGGAAGTCACGCCCCTCATTCCCAATTTTTCTTTCCCAGCAAAAGTGTCTACCTGTTTCAACGTCTCCATCCTGTGTGTTTGTTTGAAGTTAGTCAATCTAGTGAAAAGGGTTCACAATCAACATCAACCGCAGAGCTAAGATTAAGAGGGTGGGATGCCCTACTTTCAAAAACGGGATAAAATGACGTCATATCACATGCATATGCGTAAGATGATTGCGGGGTAATACATACGTCTTCGAGTTCTTCCACCAACGCCCGGTGGAGAAGCCTGCAAATCTTCTGGGAGCCCTAGACAATGTTTTCGAGATTGAATCAAACCTTTGCCTTTCATTCCTCTCCTGAAGCTTTCATCTCTTCTCGGCTCGAGGCGATGACTATCGATGACCCAGAGCTACTTGCCCCCAATTCACCACATGAAGGACAAGGCGTTATCAAAGCATCAATACTTAATCGCAATGTTCACATTGTATCTTCCTATCGCTTGTGTAGGGCTATTTTACAGCATCCATCCTCTGTTGGTGGGCAGCCTTCTGGTCTGGTATCGTGCCCGCAGAACACGGAACATATATTCACAGTGGGACCGGCTTATACACAGCTCATGTCTGCATTCTTCCCTGCCCCTAATCTCCTCCTTGAGGACGGGGAAACACATGCCTTCCACAAGAGCCAATGGATGTCTCAAGTGGGAAAGCTGCCCTCAGATGCTGACCCGATTGTTCGTCGAATCGCTACAAGGCTTATACGCACCAAGCTGCAACAAGATCGGAACATTGACCTTTACAACGTGTTGAAGTCTTTCTCGTGGGATTGTATGCTCGGCATCTTCCTAGGGCTGGATTCCGAAAAAGATGGCAAAGCATTTTCTGAGGTTGAGTCAGCGCAGGAAGACTTGCTCCGCGGTCAATTCTCTCTATTCCCAGTGCCAGTGGCAACGCCGTTCTGGTCATCAACTAGAAGCAAAGGCCTCAAAGCAGTCTCTAGGCTTCAGCAGATCTTGAAAGAGCGCGTCCATTTGTCGCACTGCCATGGCAGTTGTCCATATCTTAGCGGACATAGGCATATCAACGATGTCAACTTAGCGTCGCATTGTCTGTTGTTCACAAGTAGTATTGTGAACAAGGCAATTTCGTCGCTCTTGACAGCGTACATGCTCAATATATTCCTAGGGGAAAATGAGGGGCAGTCTTTGGCCAGCCTTTTACGGCAGCATCCATCTAAGATTCGACAAGCCATGCTGAGAAGTATCCTACTCGAGACCGAAAGACTTAGCCCTCCAGTGATAGGTGTTATGCGCAGAGTTGCGCATGACGTGACATTGAAGGGCGCCATGGACGGCGGTAGTCCGTCTATTATTCCGGCCGGTCACGACATCTGGCTCTATTTCTCCAAGGCAAATCGTGATGAAACGGTTTTCAAGAATGCTGCAAGTTTCGTATGGAATCGTTTCATGAAGGAGGACAGCCTGGAAAATGCAGGACTAGCTTTCGGTGACGGTGCGAAATATTGTCTGGGGAACGATCTCGTGAGGCAAATTTGCTTGATCGTTGCCCAAGAAATTGTTGATTCAGGAATTGATCTGACCGGCGATATCCAGGCAGAAGGCTTGAAAGCATGGTTGGGATGGGTCCCAAATGTAGATCCTGCAGTGCTTGCAAGAGACATGAAGCAGTTGCCTTGTCAGAGACCGAGAGAGCCTGTGACAGTGAGGATTCGGATCCCACCATCAGCCTCAGATGGTGAGGAATCTAGTCCTCGTATCAGCTTGCACGCTTGAGGTCTCTAGCAATGAAATTTTTTACGGCCATGAGAAACCAGGCCGAGTTGACTATAGCCATCGTTGCCGTCCCTGCCTTGCAAGGAAGTCGCAGCTTCCAGAAGCTTTCAAATGCAGACAGTCGTTGTTGGCTGCCGAATATTTTAAGTATGTAGTAGATCAAGTAGACACGGCAGACCCCATAGGTGCAAAGGTACCCAATTGTAGCCGTCGCAATTGCCCGACGATTTGTCGGACGGAAGTTTATCAAATACCAGCGCACGGTTCCGAACGGAGAGGAGGCGTTCATGAGCATCAACATCACAATAACCAAAATACCCTTCTCCCTGCCCTTTGAAATGTACCATTGCAGCGTGACCAGAGGTAATGCTAAGCCAGCGTGATGCCATGATAAATGGCGGCCAAGGGGTGATCCTTGCACCATTCCAGCTTGCACCAATCTTTTGCTCTTGTGGAAAGCATAGCGGAGGAGGACCGAGTCTTGCAGCAAGTATGCAGTCTCCAGTGCCATGATATCATTGCCGAAATTAGATTTGGTAGCGATAATCGGGAGATTAGAATCTGGCGATAGAGCAGCTGCGGTGTCGGGTGAAGGAGTAAGAGCAGCGTGATTGCCGCGGAGACACATGCCAGCGAGAAGCACCATAGACGTGCAATGAACGAAGGAGATGATTTCTCGTGATAACGCAAGTCGAGACGGAGTCGCGCCCTCAGGTATAGACAGGTAGAAGGCCAGAGGATACAAGGCCAAACCTGCGGCGAAGAAGGTTGGGGGGGTGGCAGAAACGCAGCCCATGTTGATAATGGTATGGTAAACCGTTGGTAGCTTGCTGAAACTAGGAGGCAGAACGTTGCTTCTTGACTTGGCTGAGGAAGATGTGTGGTTGTGATATGCTTCAGAAGAATGATGTTAAGTCAAGGATAAGACTTACTCGTACCTTCGTAGTGAACGGCAGGTTCTTGTCTTCTTGGCAGATTTGTCATCGAACGCTAGGACCCTGAAAAACAAAACCGAGGTCATTTCTCAAAGAGTCACATGACGTTGGTGAAAACTACGATGAGGTCACTTCCTGTCTAACAAATATTTGCGATTCAATCAGTAAAATGACACAAACTGTTTTCACATCAACTTCGACCACTCATAATCTGACACATTTCATCACAGTCTCGACTGACTTGTCTGTTCAGCCAATTCCGTCAATAATCATCATGCTACTCTTGCAGTTGTTGAAAACAGAAAACAGTAGAACTACTGTTACCTCTGTGATTAATAATCTTCGCTTTCATTCGCTTCAAGCTCTATAGAGCTGACGTTAGGAAATTCAGAAGATTCAAAGTATATATCTACTTTTCACTTCTTTCTTTCTTCGTAGTTTCTACCTACTAGACAGTTCAACCAATATATTTACATGTTTATTTATCTTCATGTTTTCATATTTCTTAAATCATCATTAAAGATCTAGTCTTGATTCTGCTCAATTTATGTATAATAGAAGTCTGATTCTCATTCTTTTCTTTTGCTCTTTGTCTTTCATCTTGTACATTATCTGATGTATGTCTTGTATTTAAATTCTATCATTAATAATATATCATTCTTCTATATTAATAGTATCTTTAGTCTAGTTTCTGACATTATGCTTGTATAATAAATAAATAATTAATTAATTTGACTAACTAAATAAATAGTGTTAAAAGTTGATTTAAAGTGAGTCATAAAAATGTCATTTAACTAATAAATAAAGAGCTGACAATGAGATTCATCTGTACATGATGTTGACTACGAATCTTTTGATTTTATTCTGTGTTTGAATAGAAGTCAAAAGAGTCAAGAAATCTCAATTCAACGCAGTTCAAATGATGTTAGAACGTTGCGTGATCAGAAAAGTCATCATGCAGAGTTTTCACTCATGTGACAACACTCTTTCTAACAGTCACAATTGATCTATGAAGAAGATTAATGACATGTCAATGTCAGTAAGAGATGAAAAGATACTACTAGTGAAAAAGACAACTCAGATGAAGAGTCTGCAAATTGTGATTACAAGTGATTGAAGAATTTGCAACTCGTCGACTACGTCGATATTGAAACGTCTTCATCACATTGACAATGTCATTGAGTAATTGATGAAAAGATATCAGGTAGAATAGTCATTTCAAGTATTGAGAGACGTGATTACAGTGCTTGAAGAAGTAGTGACTCGTCGATCACGCTGATATATTGAGAAAGCTTGAGCTCATCTTCTTTACTTGATGTCAAGTCATTCATTTATTCACATGAAAAATCGAGAGCTCAAGAAAACAATCAGAACACATTCTCTTTCATTGATCAGAGTCAAACATCGAACGATTGCGATCACACATCTATACTAACAATTCATTCAACGTTTATGTGACATAAGTCAAATCAAGAGAAGAAAAGAATTACTTAATACAATCACACTCTATCTTTTCATCATATGCATCTCTCTTTCATCACATATTTCTCTGCTCAATGAATGACAATCATTGAGTAAGAAAACACAGCTCTACGTATGTTACAATTATGAGCATCACGAATGCAAAGAAAACGTCTTTCGTCTTTGAATTGAGAATCAAATTGAAACATCGTTGTATAGAATATCGTCAATGAAAAGCAGAGTAAAGACAATGCATCATAATTAAACAGCACAGACACTTTCATCAAGAATTTACTTGAGCATCACATGCTGAATAAAAGCTATAGATTCATTACTTGATAACACAGTGTCAATCTCATTGTTTCGACTGCATGAAGCAGTCGTATAAACAACGAGTGATTTTCTTTCTCAGAGAGTTTTGTTCACTTGATATAAATAGCATAGAGTCTCTCATGAGTTGAGTCTAAATCAATGTCATAAGAATGTATGAATTACAATTACAATTACAATTATAATTACTAATAAATAAAGAATTGATAACAAGATTCATCTGTACATGATGTTGATTACAAATCTTTTGATTCTATTCTGTGTTTGAATAAAAGTCAAAAGAATCAAAAGATCTCAATTCAACGCAGTTCAAACGATGTTAAAACGTTGCATGATCAGAAAAGTCATCATGCAGAGTTTTCACTCATACAACAACACTTTCTCTAACAGTCATAATTGATCTACGAAGAAGATTAATGACATGTCGATGTCAGTAAAAGATGAGAAGATACTACTAGTGAAAAAGACAACTCAGATGAAAAGTCTGCAAGTTGTGATTACAAGTGATCAAAGAATTTGCAACTCATCAACTGCATCGATATCAAAACGTCTTCATCACATCAACAGTATCATCAAGTAATTGATGAAAAGATATCAGATAGAATAATTGTCTCAAGTATTGAAAGACGTGACTACAGTGCTCGAAGAAGTAGTGACTTGTTGATCATGCTGATATACTGAAAAGACTTAAACTCATCTTTTTTACTTGATGTCAAGTCATTCATTTATTCACGTGAAAAATCGAGAGCTCAAGAGAATGATCAGAACGCATTCTCTTTCATTGATCAAAGTCAAACATCAAATGATTGTGATTGCACGTCTATACTAACAATTCATTCAACGTCTACGTGACATAAGTCAAATCAAGAGAAGAAAAGAGTTATTCAGTACAATCACACTCTATCTTCTCATCATGTACATCTTTCTTTCATCACATATTTCTCTGCTCAATAAATGATAATCATTGAGTAAAAGAACACAGCTCTACATACGTTACAATCACAAGCATCATGAGTGCAAAGAAAACGTCTTTCATCTTTGAATTAAAGATTGAATCGAGACATCATTGTATAAAATATCATCAATGAAGAGCAGAGCAAAGATGATGCATCATAATCAAACAGCACAGACACTTTCATCAAGAGTTTACTTGAGCATCACACGTTGAATAGAAGCTATAAATTCATTACTTGATAACACAGTGTCAATCTCATTGTTTCGACTGCATGAAGCAGTCGTATAAACGACAAGTGATTTTCTTTCTCAGAGAATTTTGTTCACTCAATATAAATAACATAGAGTTTCTCATGAGTTGAGTCTAAATCGATGTCACAAGAGTGTATGAATTACAATTACAATTACAATTACAATTATTAATAAATAAAGAAAGTTGCTACTCATACACTTCTCTGACTTACATGTACATCTTTCTAGCTTACATGTACATTCTTTCTCGAAAAACCTGAAATTTTCGTTGTGCATCACTCAGTTACACATCAAATTTAGTAAACAGTTCAAGAATTTACATATGATTTCAAGCAATCTTTTCACAGTAATTTTGCACTGTTTAAAGAGTTTCAATATTGCTATTTAAGCATCTTTTTTGCTACATATGAAACGCTGCAAACAGATCTGCATTCATTTGAATGAAAGAAAGTATGACAGCACGTTCATCTTGCTGCTCTTCATCTTGATGTTCTTCATTTCGCTGCTCTTCATCTCGCTGTTCTTCATTTTGCTGCTCTTCATCTTGCTGCTTTTCATCTCGCTGCTTTTCATCTCTTGCTCATATGAGACTTTGATCTTGATCTCAATCTCATCTTTACTCTCGCTCTTGTCTTTGCTTCTGCTTTTGTCTCTGCTTCTGTTTCATTCTCTGCTGTAGCTCTTGTTGTTTCATCTTTCTCAATACATGTTCATGCTATGACAGTTTTCTTTGTGTAGAATTCTTAAACTCTTGTTGACGTTTAACATCTCATCATTTTCTTGCTTCTACAAGTTTACTCTTTGATTGAACAATAGCGAAGTTTTGAACTTGTAGAAGTGAATTTGACAAGTTCAACATGAAGAATGTAAAAACATCATCATTCATTTTTACATTGAATGTTTCAGAAGCAGCTTCAGCTTCAGAAGTAACTTTGATAAAATTAATGAATAAACTCACAGTTGAGTCTTTAAAGCATCAATGCAAGTGTATATTTTCTATCTTCAAAACTTCATCTTTTGCTGTATTATTCATGCGTTGTTGAATTCTATGAGCGCATGACAAGCTCAAAGTTCTAGTAAAAACATTGATGCATGATGACAAAGATTCTTCAGTGATCGTGATTAAATTGTACTGTTCAATGATCTTATACAAAGCAAATAAAGTCATATGAGCAACAAGATCACGTAGTATCAAAGCTTGTAAATGAAAAGATAGTTTGATCTTTGTCATTTAAATGATCACAATGTAATCATGATGTTGATTCATAAGCAATAGCTTCAAACTATTTACAATGCTTTTCAGATCAACAATGAAGAATTTAAGTTTATATTTCAGAGTTGCATTGTTTTCTTCATCACAAAAAGTAACATGATTATTGAAGTGTAGTTCGCAATTAATTCAACATTTAACAAACTTTTTCTTGTAAATCAGCAGTAAATCATTTCTTAAATAGAAAACTGCTTCTTCATGACTTATGTCATAAATTTTCTGAAAATCAATTCATTGAAATTAATACTTTTTCTCGATCTTAGCATACATGATCAGATGTCATGCTTTGTAGAATGTTTATCAATTCTCTTTAATATCAAAATGCTTTCTGCAATTGATTAAAATGTTCTTGTCAATGTATCAAATATACAGCAGATGTGAACTTTCACGAAAAACACTTTGCAAAACGTTGATCAGATTTCACTTGCAATCAGTTAAGATCATTGTTGAATCAAATAAATTAAGCTCAGTATATAAAAGTTTCAACTACTTCAGAACTCACACATAGTTCACTGTTTTTTCAACTTTCATAAAACAAAATTTAATGAAGAAGAAAATGTTCAAAGTAATGACTTCAGTGATAATCAGCAATGACATCTTGTAATGATTGATCTTGTAGATGCAGTTCATAATGAGTATCTTGCTATTACGTTTCAGCATATCACAACAGCTTAATCAATTGAAGAAGAGTTTGATGATTCTATTGAGCTCATTCTTTTCATACTGTCAGAATCAGAATTCACGTTTCAAATTTTGAAGAAGAGTTTGAACAGAATTTAGAACATTAAGAGCTTGTCTTCTTTGCTGATTCTTTACATTGTAGATGTCATGTTGAGTGAAGAAAAAGTTTTTCTCATCAGCATTAAGTTGAAGATGAGTTAGAATTTGCGTTGATTTGACTTCAACTTTGATAAAAGAGCTTATTGACTTCTGAATCTTCTTTGTCATGATCAATCTTTAAAGAGCTGAATAAACTGAGACGAGTGTAGAAGTATAATTATGACTTTCATTTTATATGACTTCAAGATATCAGTCATTCTTCTTGTTTCATTTATCAATGATGCTGAAAGAACACTTCATGAATCATGTATCATTGTAAAGATGTTTTTCAAAATTCGTTGAATTTAGCTTTACTTTTTCTTCATGATTGCATTGTATATAAACAATTTAATTAATATCTTTCTTGAACTTCTTGATGCATGCAATGATAACAACATATCTTTCTGACTCAGCATGTTGATTAAGTTCTTTAATCAGAAGTTTTACATCATCATAGATTTGTCTTGAAACGAAAGATGAAGTTAAAGACATAAAATCAATGAAGATGATGCTGACAGATGAATTGTTGATGAGATTGATCATGATGATAATGATGATGATAATAATGATGAGTGTCAGAAGAAAGATTTACAACAAGTCTGATGTATGAGTTTACTAAACTAAATTAATCGAATTTGAGACTGTGAGAAAAATCATTCAGAATCATATGTAAACTCTTGAACTATTTACTAAATTTAATATGTAACTGAGTGATGTGCAACGAAAATTTCAGGTTTTTCAAGAGAGAGTGTACATGTAAGCTAGAGAGATGTACATGTAAGTCAGAAGAATGTATGAATAGTGACTTTCTAAATAAATGCTAAGAAAGAAAAGTATCTACAGAAAAGAACTCAATTCTTATATGTATATTTCTCAGCTTTATGCTAAACTTGATTGAGTTGATGTCTTACATATATAATGCAGAAACTCAATGACATCACTTCTAAATCAGATTCTCACTAAACTCAATTAAAATGAAATCAGACGAAAACTAGTTAAAAAATAGATGAAAACTAAAATTGTAACATAACTTTTCTCTCTTGACTATTCATGTTTATATAAATATTGTTTCTTAGTGCACTTTTCTTGAATATTTAATATGAAAGTCATCAATCATCTTTTGAGCATTCATAAATTCATCATCATCAGCGTTATATTAGTTAAGATTGTTGTCATAACTTTTTCATTTGACTTGATATTGAAGTCATTTTCTATAGCGTTGAAAGTTTAGTATATCATTGATTTTTCATTCATCTTCATCGTTTATCACTATTGATCTTGAAAATTCATTCATTTGATTAAACAAAGAATTATCAACGACAGAACAAAGAAGCTTTGAATGAAATACATCATGTATATACATAGTCTTTAATAGTTTCAACTTATAAAATGAGTCAACAGACTCAATGATCTGAAATGAATTAAGTATCTTATCATTCAATTTTTTGAAAGATTTTACTGTAATAATGTTTCATTCATTCAAAAACATTTTTGATTTGATCTTGTAATTGATTTTCTTTCTATGCTTATTAACTTGATTCATCATTTGTTTTCATGTTTTAATCAGAGTTTCATGAGTGAAAATCAATATTTTGTTCATTTGTTCAAACATATTCTTGACTCAATTGATCTGCAAGTGTTTGCAAATGCTTTCATACTTGATGATGTTAAAATTGAAACTTATATGAGAATGAAAGTTTTTGTTCATGAAGAAGAAACTTAAGAAAATGATTGATGACAAGATGTTATTGTTGACAAACTCAATCATGAATAATCACTTAAATTAGTCATTCTGCATATATGAACAGAAGAATCAAAGATATTGCTTAACATTCTGATTAACTTGTTCACTTTGATCATTGATTTGAGAATGATAAATGATGAATAATCAAAGAGAAATGCTCAGTCATTTGCAAAGAAACTTTCAAAGAATGAAGATGAACTGAAAATCTCAATCAAATACAATGAAGCTTGATAAATCATGAGTTCAATATATTCATTGAAGCAACATTTCAGCTGTCTTTTTAACTGTGATATCTTTATCATTAATAATGTAAAAGATATAATGTCTTTCTTTTAACAATTTGCAAATAATAGTCAAAATAGCATTATAGTTATACAAATTAAATAAATTAATAATGAAGTTCATGACTATGTTTTATCATTGCTGTTCAAATATAAATAAAGATTGAAGCAAGTCATTTAATTTATTTCTTGATGTTTTTGAACATTAACATACATAGTAGTTTCAAATATATCAATCTATCATTTTTCACATAGAAGATTAATAGTAATTTCACTTTATGATTGTTAAAAACTAGATTGAATCATAGATTTTATCAATATAAAGAATTGATTATTATATTACTTGAGAAAAAGAATAATCACAACGCACGCATCACAAATTTTGAAAAAGAGCACTACAAACAAGGCAGAGTGAATCTAGAAGATGATTGAACAACGATGAATTGCATGAATTGCAGCAATGCTGATTCGAAGACGATTGTGAGCGACGTTGATTCGTCGCAAGAAAACAGAGATGCAAGGTCGAAATGCTCACGTGATGATGAAGAGAACGTTGCTAATATTATTGATCTACTAATAAAGATATCAACGTTAGAGAAAGAGAAGAGCAAAGATCATTCGTGAAAAGAGATAGCATTGAAGCTGATTTGACATCTTTGACTCGACTCAGAAGAAAAACATCACGCGAATCAGAACGCGTTCATCGCGAAGAATGTACAGAAACTGAAGACATCAGTTCAACTGCTTAACAAGCAGTTGCATACACAGAAAAACACGCGTCTTTCAACGAAAATCACGTCATGAGCGAACGTGACAAGAGAAGAAATAGCGACGAAAGAGCAACGTTCTAAAGATGACTCATCGTCGCTTCGCAAGAAACGAGAAGTCATGATTAAAATAATGAACAGAAGAGAAATAAAAGAAATACAGAAAAAGTTGATTGAACAGATTCTACAGAGAATTGCAGACGTGTCGACAGATCAAAGAAACCTAATCATGTCACTTCGCAAGCTGAGCAGCAATGATATTTTTCTTCACGCAGTTAGCTCAGATGCTCAAGCAAACCTGAAAAAGACTCAGACGTGAGCAAAAGAAATCGCGAGTTCGACACGCGTAGCACGTCGAATCTTCGCAGTGCTGACACATGAAGTACACACTACAATAAACATGAGCAATCAAGAAAAGATCATTGAAAGATTGATAAAAGATAACGCAAGACTTCATGAAGATCTGAAAGTTCTAAGAATAGTCTGACTCAAGAAGATAGCAGATAGCGAAAAAACTCATTCATTGCTCATCGTAGAGATCGCGATTGAAGCGATGATGAATCGACTAATGAACGTGAGCATGCTGAACTCGTATCAAGAATGTGCATGCAAGCTATTCAAAAAAAACTGTTGCATCACACAGTGCTTCAGATGTCACGAATTTGATCACATGATTAAGATCTGCAGAAAGAATCAGCGCTGCAAAAAATGCGCAGACAAGCATCACATAGAAAAGTGTGTGATGTCTTCGAATAAAAGACGTTGCATCAACTGCAACGAAAATCACGAACTCTGAAGATGCATCTGTCTCAAGTGACAACAGCAGATGAAACAAACGTTTGAAATTTATAGAAACAGATCGTTCAGATATTCTGAGACGTCTAAATACAATTGCACACTCTTCTCGCTGTTTCTGAACTCTTTAGATTCAACGAACTCTTCAGATTCAACGAATTCTTTCGATTCAACGAATCTTTCGAGCTCAGCAACAGTCATGCTGAAAACACGCAGTTGAATCGCTGATGAATCAGCTTGACAGATAGTAGAAATCAAGAAGAGACGAGTCGATCTTTTCTCTTGCGTGAGTAGTGACTCAGATGAGATGACATCTGAGCAGATTCAGAAACGTTCAATCAGAAAGTGAGAAAGATCGTCGATGATTGAAAGCATACAAAGAGTCTTCTCATCGCAGAGTCAACAACAGCTACAAATAACTCTATGATGAAACAGTCTTTTCTACGAATTTTACAGTACAACATCAGAAAATCATTAAGAATTCAAGAATCATTTCTAATTGACAGAAAAGTTCGCGAATTTGACATAGTAGCTATACAGAAGCAAAATTGCAACAACAACGACTTGTAATCATTTAGCTCAGCACACAACTTCTTTCACCTAGTGAAAAACTCATCATCTCAATCAAGAACATGCATATACGTTAACAAATATTTAAGACTCGATCAATGAATAGTAGAAACAGCTGAGTCAGACATTTGCTCAATCAGAATATTAACTCGCAACACAGACGACGAAACGCAGATGCTAAGACTTCTAAACATCTACAATTCATGCTCACTGTTTATTACATTCACAGAGAAATCTTTAATCATTTCTCGTTTGAATGAACTACTCAAGAATGACTGCGAACAACTGATCGTAGAAGATTTCAATCTACATCATTCTCATTGAGAGAAACGAAGATGCTTCACTCGTCATACAACGACTGATATTCTACTAAACGTCATTACAAACGCAAGGCTGAAATTATTACTGAAATCAGACATTATTACTCACGAAGCTCACAATCAATTTACGACGATTGATCTAGTCTTTAGCAGCGAGAAAATACAGTTCATGACACGCAAGTGCGAGGTACAAATCAATCTGCATCAGAGATTGAATCATCTTTCAATCATCACAGAGCTATGTCTACAAACAATCTCAGTGCAATTCTCGACTTGACGACTTTGAAAGAAAATGAATACAGAAGCATTGAGTGCTTATCTGTGAATACATCTATCTTTGAAACGCTCCCTAGACGACAAGACTATGATGAATGTCAAAGTGTGCAAGATTATCAGAGTGCTACAGAAGATCATCGAGAAATCTACTCTCTTGACAAAGTCATCAAATTGAGCAAGAGACTTTTGAAATCAAAGCTGCTTCGAAGTAGTAATGAAATCAAGACAACTGCGAATCATATGAAAAACGCAAGACACATTAGAAGCGTGAAATGAATATCTGAAGCACAACGATCATAAAAACAAGATCATTCAACAAACGAAATGCGCACACTTCAGAACACAAATGCATGAGCTGAGCGAAGCATTCAAATCGATATGACGCTTTGCAAAATGAGCTAGAATCGAAAGTCAACTATCTAAAAAGCTTTCTCAGTTTTCGTCACTGAAGTGAAGCGACATCAATCATATGACAACGACGTTCGAGGAAAAAATCGAGATACTGCGAAGAAAGTTCTTTCCCTCACCTTCTCAAGCGAATGTCAGCGACATCGCAGAATCATTCATATCTCTGACAGTCTCATTCAATTCACGCATCACAGAAGATGAAGTGAAGCAGACAATCAGATGAGTAAAAGCAGACAAAGCGTCAAGCGCTTCAGATATTTCAAACGAAGCGCTTTAAGCGAATCTCGCAGAACTGATCTCAGTACTGACGAGTTTATTCAATGCATGCATAACACACAAGTATCATTCGAAGCAGTTCAAAAAGACTCAGACAATAGTACTACGCAAATCAAAGAAAAACAACTATATTGATTCAAAGACGTATCAACTCATTGCTTTGCTCAATATCATGAACAAAGCGCTGAAGTTGATCATGATCAAAAGACTGAGTGACATAGTCGAGACTCATTGCATGCTATCAAATGCTCAAATGAAAGCGAGACGCAAGCGATTCGTGATCTTGACGTTAAATCTACTAATAGATCAAGTTCACACAGTGTGAGACTGTGAAATCAAATATGTGATCTTCATGCTAAGCTTAGACGTCGTCGAAGCATTCAATCGAGTCTCACACGTCAGACTTTTGCACACGCTGAAAATGAAAAGAACGTCAAGCTACATAATTGAATGAACATGCAGCTTTCTAAAGAATCAAAAGACGTCGCTAATATTTGATGAATAAACGAGCGACATGCGCAAGGTAAACGCAGACATATTGCAGAGATCTTTCATTTCATCGATTCTCTTTTTATTCTTCAACGCAAGTTTAATCGAAAAATGCGAAGCACTGAAAATTAAAATCGAAGTGCTTGACTTCATAAATGATATTAACATTCTAGTCTACAACAGATTCACTGAAGAAATCTGCAAAACATTGAGCAAAGCACACGATGTCTGCGCGAAATGAGCTCGCATTCATGACGCAACGTTCGCATCAGAAAAGTACAAGCTCACGCATTTCACTAGAAAATCGAAGAGATTCAACATGATGACTAGCATACAAATAGAAAGCTCAGTTATTAAATCGAAATCAGACGTACGAATTCTAGAGATGCAACTGAACATGAAACTGCAATGAGACGTGCATCTTCAACAAATAGAGACGAATCACGTCACAAGAATGCTGACACTTAGTCATCTTAAAGTCTTCACATGAGAAGCTATCTTCACAAAAGCAAGACAAGTATACTCAGCAGTAATGAGGTCAGAAATCGCATTCGAAGCGTCAGTCTGACATCAGCGTGACAAGAAAGATGAATTGTCGAGCAAAGAATGCAAACTAGAAACACTTCAGAATCAGACTCTGCGTCACGTAGCAGAAGCATTCAAAAGAGTAAACATTGAAACTCTAGAGGCAGAAACATACATGAGTTTGCTACATGTTCATTTGAACATGCTACAGAACAAGATCACATTACACAGTTGAGTCAATGATTGAACGCAAGAGATCAGACAAGCATGTGAACTAATACACGTTCGTTTGACGAGAGTTAATCGCGTCATTTCTCGCTCACTCGTCATCAAGAAAATAGTACTTCTGAATGTCTTCATTCAAGAAGATGCAAAGATACAGTCAAGATGCAGACGACGCATTCTCTTCTTCACAATGATTTCAACAAGCGATAGCATCGCAATAACGCAGTATCACAAAGATCAATGAAATCAACGATGAGAAAAGTACAGAGAACACGTTGCAAACATCAACGCAATTTCAGCACAAAGGTTGCATCTGAGCAATAAAATGATAAAGATGCATGATGATTTTCAGAAAGCAGAAAGCATTCTTGCAATGCACATCAGAATCAAACGCATAGATTTGAATGCTTATCTGCACTCTAGAAACGTTTCAGACATGAATAGTTCGCGATGCAACTGCGAATGAAGTCATCAGACGACGAAGCATGTACTCATGCACTGCTCAAACTGATTGCATCTGCAATCAAGAATGCTACAAGATGCTGACTTCTTGAACTATTGAATAATCATCGTCATCACGAAGAGTCTCAGAGCAGTAGCGAAGATGATGATGAAAATGAAGCTCTTGAAGCAATTTAAAGTGACTAGAACATTCGTTCTCTAACATGCGATCAACGCGAACAAATTTGATACATAGTCTCAAAACTCACTGTTTCAACTGCATGAAGCAGTTGTGTAGACTGCGAGTGATTTTCTATCTCAGAGAATTTTGTTCACTTGATACAGATAGCATAGAGTTCTTCATGAGTCGATCTAATTGATGTCACAAGAATGTATGAATTTATTATTATTATTATTATTATTATTATATTACTTGAACTAAATACAGAACAATACATCAAATAATGTACAAGATGAAAGACAAGAAATGAAAAAAAAAATGAAAATTCAACTTTTATATACATGAATCAAGTAATGTTAAAACTGAGCAGCAGTTTTATGATTTAAAATTACAAAGACATGAAACAGATTTTGATGTGATTAAATTAAAATGATGATGACTAAATTAATGACTTAATTCAATGAATCAAGACTTTTTAAAATATTGATGATATTAAATTGAATTAACAACATATTTTATGCTTTAAGCTGAAATGATGATTTAACATCATGACAGTAACTTTTCTTTTAAAGATTGAGCTTCTGCAAAACAATGAAAAGAACAAAATAAAATGAAAATTGAAATTAAATGAAATGAAATGTAAACAAGATAAGATGAAAATGAGATGAGATAAGAAAGAATTGAAGATGATAATAAGATGAGATACAATGAAACGCATTTTATAATGATGAAGCATTAATGAAGTAAAAATACATCTGAATCACATTTGAGTCAGATTTGAGTGAGACAAAGTGAGACAAAGTGAGATAAAGATGAAACATGATAGAATGAGATGCATTTTATAGTAATGAAGCATTGAAATTGAAATACATCTGAATTACATTTAAGTCAAATTTAAACAAGATTTGAGTCAAATCTGAGTAAGAAAAAGATGAAATGCAGTTTAATATAATAATGTACAGATAAAATTAAAATACATCTGAGTCACATCTGAATCAAATTTAAACAAAATATTTAAGTCAGATTTAAACAAAATTTGAGTCAGATTTAAGCTGAATTGAAATAATAAAGATTAAATTTAAAGTTTTTGATATTGACATTGAAATATCACACATGACAGTACATGTGATTCTTCAACGACAGAATTGATGAAATGATATTCATTAAGTATTTGCTTACAATTATTCAGAAGATTAAAAGATTCTCAAATAGAAAAATAATTTTCTCAATTAATGTAATACTTGAGCAGAGATGAATTATAACATTTATCATGCTTGAAGTTTAATATGCTTTTTACATATCAGAATTTTTTATCATTCTTGATGAAAACAAGTTCTTGAGATTTTTGATGTTGACTTGAAAGAAAGTCATTTGTAATATGATTTAAAAGAATGACATGAAAGATTGAGTGAATCTTCATGAATATTAAAAAATTTAACTCAATGATTAAAGAATTATTTTTAAAGACATACTTAATCTTGAAAAAATCAACATTATGATCATTTAACTTAACAACAAGATGAGTAATGCTGAGATTGCAAACATTCAGTTAAACTTCATCTTCAATGAAGTATTTAGAATAAGAATGATGAAAAAGATTGACATAAAATTTGTAAATAATCTGAGTTATAAACATCTCATCATGTAAATTTTCAATTAATTTCTTCATTTTCTTGATGAACTTTTTAACATTGATTAACTTGTTTCAAGCTTGAAATGTAAAATTCTTAAACAGAAACTCAAAAAGCTTGAAGTTTAAACGTAAGTTTTGACTTAAATTAATCAAGAAGAATGATGTTAAAGTGATTAATAATAATGCATTATTGATGATAAATTCAACTTCAGAAAGTTACTTAGTTCAATCATTCTGCATGTAGTTGATGAAGACTCAAAGATAATGCTTCATGATAGCATTAACTTTCTTGATTTGATTATCAATTTCAAAGTGATACATCATTGATAACTTAACATTTATCTTCAACATTTTATATATATGCTTTCAGACATTGAAGATGAATTGTGTGTCTTAATCAGACATGAAAAACTCAAGTAAATCATGATGTTTTCAAACATGAGCATAGAAGCAGTTGATAACTTCTTCAACTTTCATAAAAATGATAAGAACTAAATGTTTCATTTTGATAAAACAATCAATGAAGACTAGAATATATTTATATGTGATACTCATAAAAATACTGAGCAATAAAGAATTTATATAATTCATGAAAACATCATGTCAACAACATTTGAAAATTAAAAGAAAATACAATCATTCTTGAATTCATTATTTAAAGAGTTTAAAATATGTGTACATGTAACAGTTTTATACAAAGCATTGAACATACTTATAAATGTTTAATCATTAATAAACTCAACTGATCAATTCATAACTTTTTGCTCTTTCTTGTCATGATTTTAGTCTTATCAGACTTAATCTTCTAATCTTGTTAAATTTATTCTCACTTCATCATCTTGACTAGTTTCTATTGAGTCTAACGTTAACTGAGAAACATATATATGTAATCAGCTTTTTTTCTGCAGTTATCTTTCTTTCTTAGCATTTATTTTCTTAGGGTTAGGGTTAGGGTTAGGGTTAGGGTTAGGGTTAGGGTTAGGGTTAGGGTTAGGGTTAGGGTTAGGGTTAGGGTTAGGGTTAGGGTTAGGGTTAGGGTTAGGGTTAGGGTTAGGGTT
>JAABUL010002809.1_pt1 | contig 27761 bp, 23 predicted proteins | sample 5559151 | NCBI WGS metagenome assembly JAABUL01 (sample SAMN10711876, study PRJNA513368) | rock metagenome | isolation source: Antarctica rocks | place: Antarctica: Victoria Land, Pudding Butte sud | reverse complement strand
CCTTCGGTACCTGCGAACCGTTCTCAAGATTTCCTTCCACTTGCATTCGTTATTCTCCCAATCCTGCTTCCCATGAACGCAGTGCACGGCCGCGGGCCTCATTTCGCCACAGGCAAATTCGCTAGGAATGACTGGACTAACGTCAGTGGATGGATATACTTGGGTGGGGGAACGTTCACCCGTGGAGTAACAACCGCTATTGGGCCCATCTAATTCTGGCTGTCCTCAAAATCGCGCACAAGTTGTAGAGCGTATCTAGTTATGTTATTGTTAAAATTTTGACGTTGTACCATAATCAATTGCGTTGATGGTAGACCTGCAAAAAAAAATTTGGTCTGTTTTCGCGGGTCAAGTGAACGATCACTTTTTCGCTTGCGGCATAGAAACCTGCTCGGCACGATAAGGCTCGCCAAGAATCAAGATTAGGTTTTACGTTCAATATCCAGAGCCTACCCGAGATATATCGACTTTTCCACTTATTTTGTGCAAGCAGTCACACCAAAATAAAACAAGAAATCTATCGCCTCTGCTTATAGACTGAGATTGCGATATTTATCACCAAGATCGATAATTCTGGGCGAAGTGGCTGCGTCTAAAGCGATACTGCCTATAAAGCGACTGCTTATAGTCAAAGTCTACCGTATCATGGTCGCGAGATCGGAGAAACCAAGATTATGAGGGCACGGTTGAATCGATCGGAGAGTGAAGAGTTACCGTGATCTTGAAAAGCTTAGGACGATAGTGGCAGCGAGGGAGCGAGAGAAAAAGGTTGAAAGTCAACCAGCCCAAAATGCAGGCAGCAGTCCTGGGCCTCTGGTCGTCCAAGGTCAAGCTAATATGCGACTTCAAGCTGTCATTATACCCTGAATCTTAATCTCTGGCGATGAGCAAGCATCGTTTTGTTATCTGTCAAGCACTGGAACCAATTCTCGAGGGACTCCAGTAACGAGTTGCCGCGATAACCATGGTACTTGCGTATGGTCCATTTGAAGTTCTTGCCTTGCTTCGACACTATCCTTTCGTTTTGAAGAAAGCTGTACCCTTCCTCAACGATCGATACGGCGATGTCCCATGTAGTCATCCGTAGTAGCGCTAGAGACTCATTCTCCGATAACTTCGATGGCGGGCAATGATCAGGTATCTCTTTTATACAATGATCAATTCTAAGTTTCTGTACCTTGATGACTCGCCTGAGGTGGTTTATGCTCCGCTTGAGGTCTTCGGTTTGCTCAAATGGTTATAGTGCTAAATTTTCCATAACATATCTCACGTATATCACATTCTGTGGATCTTGCGTAGTGACTGTCAACTCGGAGCAGATCTTCGGAAGGAGATTCTTTCGCAATGGTTTCTGGCTACTGTTGATAGCTCGGAACACGTGAATGAGCTTGGCGTGAAGGGCTGCTCAATTGACAGAGGAGCGACTTGATCTCGCAGACTGTATGCGGCATTGTTCAAACTTTCAAACTCATCACCTCGTGTCTGGTCTCATTCTCAAGGCAGAAGACATTCAAGTAGCGCCTGTGTCACTATGATTTGAAGCATTTCGTTCTCTCCTGTTAAGAACCATGGAATACGGTACTCACTTCATCATGGATGATGTAATTCGGCCAGGAATAACAGAATCTGCATACGCTTTGTAAGGCAAGATAGCTCACCGACGAGGTCATTTCTTTGGCCAATCGCAAGAGTAGGTTGATGATCGACTCTGGATACCAGTGGTAAAAGCGAAGTTCTCCGGAGGCTCCGTAGCCACCATCAAAGAAGTTCTTACCGACGAAGCCTACCAATCTAATCGATCTTTTGGCCTTTGCCAAAGCTCCAATCTGACTAGGTAGGCTCAAGTCTTTTGGACCAAATTTGGACATATTTTGTTCCAGTGATGCAATGAGCTTGAAAAGTCTCGGATATGTTTTGAATTTATCGCATGCAGTCCATAACAACTTGTGACAATATCCATTATCTCGTCGCCTTTGCAAACTGTAAGAAGCTGGAGCAAGGTGGATTCGAGCTGAACCAGAATACCTGCATCAAAGTCGTGTTGAGATCTTAAAACCGAACGAAGATCGAAGCAGCGTGTATGGAAGACGTGTCACTCGCCTCCATGCTCGACCTGGATGTGACAGCAAATTAGGATATGGAGGCGTTGTAAACGAGGACACCCTTGCTTGAACGAATACAGCCAGAATGCGGAGCATCTGACATGCGTCTGTCCCTGCATCTATCGTTCTCGTTACTCGACCTAGAGCTGCTGCTATGAGTAAAGCAGAGAGAGTTTCAGGCCTGGATACTGTTGGACGATGAAAATCATAGTATCTAACGTATGCTCGAGTCGTTCTTCAAAAATGCCAACCCGTTTCGATGGTGGCCAAAGCCTTCGAAGCGCTTCTCGCATTATCGTCGGCGACGCTGTGTAGCAAATAGCAAGCCGCCACGCGAGCAGATGATCCATAGGCAAGATATAACTTCTCAAAGATTCCGAGGAATTGTTTTCTGATTGCTGGCGACTCATCTATCGCGCCTTTGTTTCCGTTCTCTAGAAGACTTGCCATCCATGCCTTATTCTCTCGTAATGCTTGCCGAGGGGTCGCCAAGGCTACTCTCAACAACCCCTCGAGTTTGACCGAGAAGTTTCGTATTATTATTGAGAATACCGAGGGAATCGATCCAACTTCGTGATCTTACGGTGACCGGTTCATTCTGTATTCCATCTCGCAGGATGGAAAAGATGAAACCCCGATAGACCAGAAAATTATAAGATAAGCTATCTCTCCCTGCTTTACGGTGGCCGATACCCTACTTAAAGTCAGAATAGAAAATTTTTTGAAAATCGAAAACCGAAAATCAAAAATCGAAAATTGAAATTCGACAATTGAAATTCGAGACAAGATCTACATCTTTATATCTATATTAGTCTCTCGTTTGTTGCAAACTATCTAGCACTATTTACACAAAATTTTATTTTTTCAATTAATTTGTAATGTAAAAATCTATAAGTCTATATAATTATTTGTATTACGTTCGATATTGTAAAAATCTTCGAGATACGCTAGCAATTTGTAGTGCTTTGCAATTCTTTTATATATACTTGCTAAATATGCAAAGATATCTTTTACTATATTATTATTTGCATAATTTTTTGTTAATTTCTGTTATGCCGTCGGGGCGACCCCCGGGCGCATAGGCAGCGCTCCTAGTATATAGGTGTAATAGGTGGTGGTCACCCCCGTTAGGTGGTGATTACTGTGGTCTTTTGGCCCGGTGGGCCCTGGGCACCTATTACCCTAGGGGCGTTACAATTTCGCAAATAAGTGTGCAATCTTTCTAAAAAAAAGTTGCAAATTCATATAATAAGCTTGCATAAAAATACTTTTTCTATTTAACAAATATCTAAATTACTACAAACAATATATATAACTTAAGAATATTAATACTTTACTTTGAATTATTGTATATAAAAATATATATATTTAATTGCAACAATCGAATTCGAATCTTGTTTATCTTCTTAATAATACTTTGTAAATTAAATTATTGTATTAAGATTTTACTTTTTGTTGTAACAATATTAAACTTTGTAGTTTTGTTATAAACTAATATAATATTGTTAATTATAAAAAGTAAACATACTTAACTTATTAAATTTTAACACGTTTATTAAAGAATCTATCGAATTTGTATTAATATTAAGTAATATAGTTTTGTATTTTAATATATTATTCTCTATTTTCTTTATAAAACTTATTATAATTATATATTAATTTAATATTGCAAAGAATTAATAAAATATATAAAAATAAAAAACTAATGTTTTAGAGCTTGCTTTAATCTTTTACTAAAACTAAATTCTTATTGCATATTGAAAGGTGTGACGAACAACGTGATGGATTATCAGTATCCTAGAAGATAATTACATACAAAGAGCAGAGACTGCAGGATATATCACAGCCCCTGAGCTAGTCCCAATTAGGTCTAGCTTACCTGGGCCAGATTAGCCCAGATCTGGCCCAGCTCGCTAAGCCAACCAATCAGGATTAGGCGGGCAGCTCTCCGGGCTGCCCACCTGATACTAACCTGGTTGGCAGGCTTCAGGCATGTCGCCGTCGTATTGCTCAACAATAAATTATGTATTTATATAATTGAAAATATATATATATTCTTATATATATAAGAAGAAGGATTATTTTATTTAATAAAATTTAATTAAAATTATTAAAAACTAAATATTTATTTTTTATATTATAATTAATAAATCTGTTACTAATATATATTGAAATAGATAGCAAATAACGTAATAGATCAACTATCTAGCAGAGAATAGATACTGTAGCCGGGTGACCAGGTAATATCAGGCTATGGACTTGGGGATGCCTGTCACCCAGTACTAGCGACCTATCTGCAGTACATATGCGATCTCTCCCACTTAGATCTTAGAACCTTAGCTACTCAATATACTATTAGACTGTATAGTACAGTCCATGCATGCATCGCAGTTGAGTCTCTGTTGTTATAGTTGCCTACTAACTAGGATCTCATACCCATTTCGTTACAATACTATATAAAGTACAAAGATTGCGAAATACATTGCAGTCTCTAAGCTAGTCTCAATTCAATATTTTTACAAAACTTCAAGCGAGTTTTACGAAACTCTAATTGATCGACTAATCGAGTCAATTATAATTGTCGAACAACTCTTTATTTTACTTGTCAATTAACGTCTTAATATACTTGCTTTAGATATATCGTTGTCGCATTGCGCAATATTCTTATTGAACAACAATATATTTAACAACTTTTATTGCTCTCTTATATGCGAGTTTAATAATTTTTATTGTTCTTCGAGTTTTACAATCTTAATTATAACTTACTTTTTAGCAATAACTTCGTAAGTTTATCTCTTATTATTTTGATACTTAAGTAGTTTATAAAAAAATTCAATTTTTTTTTAAAAAATCTTTGTAATAATTTATTCTTTAATTAAACAACATATTGTAGTACTTTTAATTATAAAAATTCCGACACAGTTGCTAAGCGTAACATTTTAGTTGTTTGTAGATCTAACTTCTAAGGCAAAGACGAGGAACAACAACGAAGAGGCAAATTTCAGATATCTCAATCTTCTATATAGATAGTTTTCGAATATAATTAGAAGTGCAAATAGAAATTAATTCTAAGCATACAAAAGATATATTTTAGATTCAAATTTGTATCGAGAAGATCGATAAGAAAATACATTGAATTTGATAGTAGATAGGCACAAAATTAGATATCTTCTTAGAGACTCTCTTAACTTGTTTATTTGGCTTGTTTACGAGACTGCCGGATTACTCGATTCGATTTAGTAAGGAAGGATAGTGTGGCAGCAGACTACGATAGTGTGTGTCTAGTGTTTACCAATTTTAATAAACAATTTAAATTTCCTAAATAAGTTAGCGTAGACTAGCTAGGGCTAAATTGTGCCGATGTGCTCTCTAGAGAGCCAAATACGCCATTTGGGCCTATACTAAGTGGACCCTCCGCCGATTTGCCGATGGCACTTTGAATAAATTTTCAAGACCCTCAATACTACGACGCACATCGAGGTTTTATATCTTAAAATTACGCAGAAATTGTAGAGCATATCAAGTATGTCAGTATTAGGAGCCTGACGATGTGTCGTAGTCAAGCGTTGATAGTAGACGTGCAAAGTGAAATTCTTGATGCGTTTTTGCGAGCTAGGCGATCGATCACTTTTTCGCTTGCGGAACAGAAACCTGCTTGGCACGATATAGTGGCATTGCAAAATTAATATAAGATCTAAGTACTAAGGCAAGCTATTGAGTATGTTATGCAGTAGTCGATGATATCGCGAGAAGAGCGTTGATCTTGTTAGATATTAGGTGCGGGGATTCTTGCCGCTATGGGTATTACACGACTGCATCTTATGGGAGACTAATAGAATAAGGCAACCGCCTTCGAAAGACCTTATAAGATCTTCAGAAAAAGTCGTACTTCCTCTATGCGCGAGTAGGCTGTAAAAGAAACCAATCATGGGGGTCAGAGAGGCAATCCTGGGGGGGATTGTTCTGCACTGTCAAGGCGAGAATGGCGACGATGTCATTCGCCACCGTTCAGACAGAGGTTGGAAGGTTATGGAAGATCATGATCATGACATTACAGAATCACCTCTACAATTGGAGTTGCGCAATTTGCCTATGAAATATAAGTCGTGCCACTTGAGCAGATCTCCTTGTAAAACTCTTCATACTGTTTCTTCCGTGATCACACGTTCTTCAGCCACAGCTTCGAGCCGTGTCAATTCAGTCTTTATGATGTACGCTAAGCCTAGCTGCTGGATGTTGAGAGCGTTCATAGGATGAGTTGGGTCTTGCATTCCTATATGGTCTGTCGGGTCCCGAGCGTCCCCATGGTTAGTGACTCCCTGGATTGTAATATATTCGGCGCTTGGTTCGTTGATATGTGACCACGTATCTTTGATGGATTTAATGAGTTTGTCACATAATTTATGTAGTAGTGCGATAGAGTGACGGGCAGTCAATGCACTTGACCATAACATGTTATCTTCACTCGAGCTATTGAGAAGGTCGGAGTGTCTTTGATCATCAACTTCCACCCCCCTTGTGTCGGGATCATGCTCATCCGTTAGAGAGCTAGAAGATCTTCGATCGAACGAATCATTGTTGGATATTGTGGAGCTGGTTTCCGATAGCTCGACTGGGGACAGCTCGACCTGATTGAAGGCTTGCCCTGGCAACACTTGGGACCCCGGTTCGTCATCTGAGACGTCCGAACTATTTAGGCTGTGGGAAGTTTCTTCTTCTTTTGGAGAATTTCTACTATATGGACGGCCGCTCTGGTATGTGCTTCTTGTCCTTGTTGACATTTCCGGGATATTGATGGTTTCACTGTGCAAGGCACTTGAACATCGACCACTCAACGCGCTCCGAGCTGACAAGTAGATATCCTGATTATAAGGGAAGTGTCGAGACCTGGGATAGGATCGTTTGGAGTAGAGCCATCGATGGATTGGTTCATCTGAAGCAAAGACGACAGTCCAAGAGTAATACTTATTGACTGATATTGCCCTAAGGTGAGCATGAAATCCTCTAAAGCTGATTTCCATACAAGATATAACGATAAACTCCACTGAAACGCCGTATGCTGACATAAAAGTAAACACATCCGATTGCTGAACCTTAGCGATTGCGGAAACCAGCATTGTGACCCCTCTGCCCCACCCCACTTCTGACAGCATGGATTGACAGCCGCTCGCCAGGGCCGGAGCTCATGCAATCAAGATGCGGCCCGGAAAGAGTCCAAGGTGGCTCGCAGAACGATGAGTTGGACAGTTTGAGAGAGCATTGCATCCTACAAGCCAGATCGGAACCTTCTCGATTGCATCGCGGAGTTGAAGTGCACAGGCGTGGATTAGTCTAAGTACATCTTACACCGCCCAAGCCCGTATTCAGGGCAACGCCGTGATGTCCTAAACCTAAGACCATCAAGACGCCCATGTTATCGTACGCTGCGACAGCACCCTAATGGAAGCCATCTCACAAGAGTCAAAACTAAATCGGTACTTGATCTCAGGCGTAAAATCATCGGGGATGCTACGGCAAGCAAGCCATGGGAAGAGGAACCGAAATGGGCGCCGAGTGAAAGACCAATGGGTTCGAGAGTCGAAAGAAGGGTCTTGTTAGATGTGGCGTTAACGGTTGTTCGAATGCCAATAACTTCAGCATCCTGACAGCAGTGAGAAGTTTTGAAGTTGGCTGTCGTGTCTTGGTTGTAGTTTTTGGGCCTTGTTACAAATTTTATTTTATAACATCCAGATCTTGTCAGACACGATCTATACTCTTCTGTTTCCTTATATGCCTGAGATCCTTCTATGAGCACAAGTACAAGCTCCTAGGATCTGGATTCCCAAATGACGACTTCAGCGACCTACTGCAAGAAGTTGCCCAGGAGCCAATCGAGAATTATCCAATTATGATAGGATATGTTACACATGTCGTCTATACACGCCTTATAATGGGCCGAGCTTTGAGTTCATGGTCTGGACATAGCAATCCATAGCAAGACGTGGATGGTGTTGAAGCGCAGTGTTGACACAGAGGATCGCTCGCGGATAGAGTATCTTGTCATACTCCACGCACAGAGATTTTCTAATAAGGGCCTGTTTCGATTCAAGTATGGTACCCAATAGTCCTATTGGTACCGAGGGTACAAATAGTACTAAATGCATGTTTCAGTATCGTGCGGAGCAGGTTTCTATGCCGCAAGCGAAAAGTGATCGTTTATTTGGCTCGCGAAAACAGACCGAAATTTTTTTTGCAGGTCTACCATCAACGCAGTTGATTATGGTACAATGTCAAAATTTTAACAATAACATAACTAGATATGCTCTACAACTTGTGCGCGATTTTGAGATACATAAGTATGTGTTGATCGACTTCTAAACAAGTTGTTGTTCCGGTCAAGCCTTTTTTTGAAGGGAAAAAAAAAAAACCTTAGGGTTAGCAAGATAGTGTGCCGTCAAATGTCAAAAAGTACTTTGAGCAATTATTTTAAATTCTTAACTTACAACGCACGCTTAAGTTTTATATCTCAAAATCGCGCACAAGTTGTAGAGCATATTTAGTTATGTTATTGTTAAAATTTTGACGTTAAACTATAATCAACTGCGTTGATGATAGACCTGCAAAGTAAAATCTCAAGTGTGGTGTCGCAAGTCAAATAAACGATCACTTTTCGCTTGCGGCATAGAAATCTGCTCCGCACGATAATGCTCTTTTACTGTTTGGATTCGTGCTCGTTTAGTACAGTAACGCCCCTGTTAGTGTTAAACTTTGATGTAGGGTTTGCGTCAACCCTGACGCCCTATCAAGATAGAATGAAACTTCGCAGTCAAACAACTTGTTAAGTTATTAATTGCGCTCGATCGATTTTGATCAAAAAACGAAGTTTTGCTCTCAGACCCTCCGGAATAATTACTCATTCTAATCTCTTAATACATCTAACCCTTCGATGCATGCGCTAAGATTTTGCGAATTTTGCAGTTGTATAATCTCTGCGCTCTACGTCTAAATTCTAAGATAAGTAGCTCAAATTATAGAGAAAGACTAGCTCTACGAGAGTATTTTCTTTTTATAACTAAAACATCAATGTATAGAGCTGTATACTAATACGTAGTAATTATAGAGAAGAGAGTACAATGTCTCGAGATCAAAATATGAAATGCAGAGTTATTCAACTGCAAAGTTCAAAGAATCTTAGCCCATGCATTGGGGGTCAGATGTTTTAAGGGGTCAAAACGAGTATTGTAGGCGGACGCTAGTTTTTAGTGCGTTGTTTGATTAATTGTTGCCCGCATCGCATCGCATCACATGCAATGTCCGCCTACAATAATTATTCTAGAGGGTCTAATTACTGAGGCAACGATAAAGAACGAAAACCAGTGCCGGTGAAATTCGCTTTCCTTTCGGTAATCACACTCCTCTCGGGGAAATGCAGACTTTTAGGTATCAAAGCAGTTACCTCCAGACATATCTTAAGGCCTTCAAATTTATACGAAGGGCTCAATTTTGATCTGTCAAACAGGATCCCTTGGTTTCGAGCACGTTGATATGGCATGAGAATCGCACGAGATAGTAATCCTCGCCGCGGTTTAGAACGAGACGAGGCGTTTAAATCTATATAGTCTGCCCTCGCGATTGAGAAATTGATTTAACATGGAGGACGTGTAGTTTATATAAACCAAATGTACGGCGAGAAAATGATCCTTTGTGGGTCTAGCAATGAAAATTGTCCAACGGCGTCTTCAAGATAAAGGAAGACCTCTTATGGAGAGCGCATTGAAATTCGAGTCGAAGCATGTTCCAATATGAGATCTGAGAAACTACTATACCAGAGGGTACCCCTTTCTACACTTAAGAACAGGTACCCTTCAAGAGGGGGTAGAGGGTAAGCATTGCCGGAAGGGGGGCACGTATACTGATTTCTCAGGAATAGACGAGGGCCATCGAAAATCAGCTAGTACTCTCATCGTAGATCTCGTCGAACAGACGAACGCCTGTTTAGCGGAAGAGTAAAATATGTCTTGGTTCGAATCGGCGATTGGCTGACTAAGATCTTTTCGAGACCTTTCCGGTTCGTTGGTCTTCCGTAGTCCACGCCCGGTGCTGACGACGCCTCGACGATGTTATAGTATCGGGCCTTGATCTGATTGAGGATATCCCGTACTTCCAATAGACACCCTCCAGAAGCTTCGATAACGTGATTCATCTTCTTGGTAGCATGCTCCTTCAGTCTTCGCTTAGAAATCGTAGAAAGAGATCCATTGCAGCATCTGGCCACCAAGGATAGAGAATTCAGATATAGGCCTCTCGAAACTGCCAGATTAAGGCGGCATCATACATATAGAAGTGGAATGAAACTGCATTACTAGCACTATATATCTCTGTTGTTGAGTCTCCTTTCTATTGCTCCAAAAGCAGACGTCAGTATTGCTTTTCCATCAAGTGTTTTCATCCATGGAATTGTAGCAACGATATTCCTAGATTCCTTGTTTGTTTCGTTTTGATACACCAATGAAGCGCCCAATTCCTCGTGCCATTTTCTCACCTCAGGAATACTGCCTACTTGACAAAGTTGGATTCTGACTTGCCAAGCGTGTGTCTCAAGTTCATCTAACTCACGAGCTGCAGAGACAATGACACTTTCCAAATCGTCACTGGGGTTGCCGTCGCTGATGACGATAATGTTAAGTGGCTTGACTGCGTCCCTTCCCCGCTGTTCCAGGTTTAGGAGATAGGGTCCTACGATTGAATGCAATTTAGAGCCAACGGTTGTGCCGCTTCTCGGATGAACGCAAGCGAAACTAGTTTCCACTTCTGCTGGTGTAGTGATGTGCTTTCTGTCGTCACCATTCAAGAAGTAGATTTCAATGCCATCGACGTGGTGCTGCGTGCAAATCGATGTCATGATTTTCAGAGCCTCTTTCATTTCGCACCAAGAGCGCGCACTCATGATTCCGCTGTTGTCAATAATGAAATATATGTTAAAATAGGAAAGAAAGCGGTAATCAATGTCTCTTGAAGTGGTGGCACGAGCGGAGAAGATGGGTACGGCAGATGATGCTGCACAAAGGTCGAGGCCGGGATCATTCACAGCGGACGGGTGATGAGAAGAGGACTTTGACAATGTCTTTGAGAGAATGCCACGGAAGTGAGACCTCTTTGTGTTCGCTGGGACATAGACTTTCTTAGTCAAGGCACGTTGATGGAGGTCATTTGAGCTGAACATGACAACGGTTCGATAACGGAAGAGTCCAATTGAGGAACGAGAAGAGTGCGTTGCACATATCTATTGGCTCATGGTGCGACCTTACCATATCCCGTATTTGTGAGACGTCTCGTACATGCCTGGTGGCCATAATCTGTCATCTTCTTGACGTTCGGCCTGCTTATTACTGACATGTTGACATATATCATCATCTTGTAATTTTTCGCAAAAGACAAAAGATAGCAGGCAGGAACGCAAATGCAGACCTTGGACCATTCTCAAAGATTATTGATGTGGACGGTCTCTCACATAGCTCGCTTATCTTCCTCCAAAAACTTTTGTATGTGAGATCAAAAACCATGAACAGTTTCTACGTACAGCAACCGCTGAGATAGATTGCCTATGAGGTCGGCGACGAGGATCACATGTACGCGGTACCGGCTGCGAGCCCGCTGCTTGCATTGCAAGCAATGGAAGCACTAGAGCCAAGTAATCTCACACGGAATCCAGCAGAATCCTATACGCTTCTTCACCGCAAAGCAGAAGTCGCTCAGTTCAATATCCCGCGAACGGTTGTCTTTTTAATATTACGCCAACCAAAGCCACGACTGCGACGTTGTCGAATGCCTGATGTATTCGACTTGCGCCATTTTAACAGCAACAACACTTGGTCAACGCTGACTACGATTGTTGGGCGCTATTATAGGTGAGTCACACTAACAAAGCCAGCGCAAATAGCTCGAGAAATTAACCTACGAATGACTCGAGCACGAAATACCCTAAGTAGCAAGATCGAGATATTTCTAGTGCACGATGGTTCGGACCAGAGAAGCGCGACGCAGCTTTGCAATGTCTTCGACGATGTCTTCGAACCGATAATTATTCGCCGTATGCCACAATACGCCAAGGAGGAGCGGGTAGAGGGTGGTCTCCGGCTACACTCTCGAGAATCATGCCTTGCTAAAGAGGAGGCCAAAGTGACCAATCTAAGGGCGCTTAAGCGGGGGTACAATGCACGAACCTAGATAGATAGGCTGCTGGTTGTTGTTGTATTTTACACTCGCAAGTGAGGCCCACCATCAAGATTACAAAACACGGAACCTTTAATACGGAAGATCCTCAATGGCGATCGTACTCTAGAAATTTATTGAATTTTAATATACTTATTTACATTTATAATATTGCAAAATATTTAGACTGACCGCGCCGGTACTTTTTTTATGCAAATTCGGTACTTTATGCAAATTTTATGCAAATTCTAACTTTATCTAGTTAGCAAATTACCTAATAGGGTTTAGCGAGTCGGGTCGGGTCAGAGAATTGGTATCGAGTACCGGCGAAACGGTTAGTCTAAAAATATTATATAATATAATGTTACGAGTCTGTTACATCCGAGAGCGCATGCGTAATCCTCCTAGTATATAGATATCATAGATGGTAGTTGCTCTTGTTAGATAACGATTATTGTGGTCTTTTGCCATTCGATGGGCTCTAGACATCTATTATCCTAGAGATGTTGCATATAACTTGTTCTTGATTTGTTATTAATTTGTCTTTTATTGAATATTCAATATAATTTTTACTTCGGGGAGTTCCTATTGTAATTGTAGAATCTATCTGATAAGTAATAAATATAATAGAATTTGCAAATAATTTCTGGAGAGCTTCGCCGATAATAGTTGTGTGTGAGTCTTAGTCACGTTGGAGATGTCGATGGCGTCTGTAAGGAAAGTAACTGGTTATTGCACTTTTCTCCTCTTCGTGCTCGTCTCTTTCCAGACCCCCCTTCCCACTTTCTTGTGCTCCTATCACCTGGATGGGAGGGAATTAGCCGACTTCAGAGCAGTCCTGGCGACCCTTCCACGTGCTCTGCGATTGCCCCGATAGATCGAAATGCTGTCAGAAGTTTGGATTCTAGTCTAACTTTTGAACGTCGCCAAGATCCTCAGTGAGCTGGCACGGAAAGCAGCCATATTCTTGTTCCGCACGGGCGTCCTCGGGCGATTCGCGCTACCCCGCCTAGACAAAGACCAGCTACAGCTATCACACCACCAAGCGACGAGGCACCACACAATCGCTGTTGCCACCTGCCTAGCTAATACAGCTGACGCCGTTGACGACGGTCTGTTCTGTCACCAGCAGGCTTGTGTAGGGGTAGTTGGTCTATAATACCATGGATCTTTTCGACAGCTTTGTTCGGGTGATAACGAAGCAAGAGAGAGAGCAACTCAACTCTTTCGTCTTCGCCCAGGCTTCCTGTCGCGCAGATCAAATCCATAAAACTGTTTCCAGAAGTATCTTTAGCTAGGACATTGGCTCCCAATTCTAGGAGTCTCTCAATAATGCAAAATCTATCACCTTGGGTGTGTTTTTGATCTTTGTAGGTGATCATGATTGGGGTCTGACCTCTGCTGTCGCGACCGTCGACGTCGGCGCCCCTTTGAACGAGCCGTTGTACCAAAAAGAGCCGCACCCACAGGGGCCGCTCGCATGTATTGCGACAGATGGTGGCCAAGGATGTCTCCCCATCACGGGAAGGCTCGTTGACGTTGGCCCCATGATCCAAAAGTAAGTTCATGACCCACCAGTGCTCTCCGCGACTGGCCTCGGTGCAAACGAGCTCAAGCGGTCCGACCTTGCGCGTTACGCAACCCGACATCAGCGCCATTTTCAAGTAGCAGCTCAACCAAGGGCACACAGCCCTTACAAGAGGCAATGCACAAAGGGGACCGATCGCCATTGCAGCCATTAATATCGGCACCATGATCGATCAAAGCAGAAATGGCAGTCATTGTCGATTCTGCTACAGCAGGTCCATTGCTCCGGTCAAGACAACCCTGCACAGCCATCACAAGCGCTGTAGCACGGCTCTGGGGTATTACTGCGTCAACTTTGGCACCTCTGCGGAGTAACACTTGGGTGGCCTCGGCGTGTCCCCTTCTCGCCGCGATCATCAAAGGGGTCTCACACCGCACTCTGCTCTCGAGGTTCGCTCCACGCTGGAATAGCAGGTCAATCACCTCGCTGCATCCGACGCAAGCAGCTCTGTGCGAGATTGTTTCATGATTAAAGGCTCTCAGGGTGACATCAGCCCCATTATCAAGTAATAGGCGAGTCACAGCAAGGCTTTTCTGAGAACGCAACAAGCTCTTGGAGCAACTGCCCCTCCCATCTAGTCGAGAACATACAGCGCCGTGAAGAGCAGTACGCCCCCAACGTGACGCCGTTGCGTTTACGTTGGCTTCAAAGTCCAGGAAGAGCTGTGTCGTCTTAAGATCCCCTCTGGCGGCTGCACAGTATATAACTGTATTCCCACCGTCGGTCTGGTCAGAGGTTGCTTCAATGTTTACACCTTTCTCCAGTAGAAAAGTAGCGACCCCAAAGGAGCCAGTGTAGGCCGCATGGCGAAGAGCGCATTCGGCTAAGGATAGGCTTCTTGGTGTCGCTTTCTGGTGCGAAAGTTTCTTTGACGTTGACATGCGCATGGGATCCTGCCGTACGAAGGACAATTGGACACTTAGCATTTGTCCATATTTGGCAAACATAAGGAATCTGGTGCTGTACAGAGCATCATCCCACTTCGCCATTTCCGCCAACATTCGATTTTGAATGATTGCACGCCATTGCCCTACTGATCTCAGGATCTCAATACGAGACTTGGTCTCGAGGGAACTCACCGCACACTCCTTGATATCTGCATAATTCCTTGTATGCTGAATTACAATCTTCACGATTACTAAAACATGCCCAATCTTGAAGCGTATAAAAGAAGACTAGTGCTAACAACTCCGTTGTAATCATAGGCATGATCGACGTGCTTCGAACGTTGACAGATAAGAATCTGCACGGTAGGTATCGCTCTCAATGCAGTTGTCTTATAGATTATGTGAGAGCTCCCATTCCAGAGGCTTCGTTGTTAGCTGGTGTCTTTAGCCGCAGAGTGCTTCTCCCCAGCGGCTAAAATATTGATGAGGCTTTATTGCATGCCGTTGATATATTGTTGCCCGTTCGTATGGTAGTGACGTAAGCAGCATGCTAAGCTATCCAAGAACCAGTGTCGGCTGGCTCGTCAAAATCAATCAGTGACATAAGACTGGCATGCTAATCGCTTATAGGTTTGGTCTTACTGATTTTGCGCCACACTTCTCTTGCCTTAGCAACAAGGCCCCTTAGCAACAAGGCTCCCCAGACTTGAGAAGTGGTCGGTACCCTAGACTGACGTGGATCTGGTGAACCGTGATAGGGAAGAGAACGAAGACAAGGACCCGGACGACCCCCTGACCAGAGCATTCTACCCGGGTCTGTAGACAGCCAGCGCGTCCTATAACGACGGATCGAAGCTTTTCAACCACCTTTTGAATACGGGCAATGGGCCAGGTAATTGGCCCACAGAATAAGTTTGGGAGCCGCACGCACATAGGGCGCTCTCGAACCGCCTATCTCGCCTGATGAAGGTACTTATACTACTGATTCTACTCGGGGCAAGGCTTAGGTGGTGCGCGAAGGGTGGTGGTGTTCAAGGAGGCTGAAACTGAATGCAAGATTGTCTCCTCTTTTCTTGTTCGCAAGGCTTGAGACCCTTTGCTATCCAAATTTCGAAATCACGCTCTGCAGCTTCGGACCCTCTACCCCCTGTCTTGGCATCTGCCGACGGTCTCTAGTTTTTGACTCTGTACCCTTTCGAATTAAGAAATGCAACGGACAGTCGATCTTATCTTAGCATCTCCGGCTTTGCCATTGTGTCCCCAGTCACGAATCAACAACCGAAGGAATGCAGATCTCACAAGCCTCCATATTTTGCGCAGTTCACATAGTATCAGCAAGTTGAACTCGCCCTGCCGGAGTGATTGGAGTCATTCGTAGATGGCGTTCAAGGGACCCACAGAGCGCTCCTTGGACCGCCGTCACGTGTAGACTGTTCTCGACGGGTCTGTGTTGATACTAGCTATTCACTCGACAGCTGGACATGGCGAGGGAGGGAGGGGAGGAAAAGATCCACAGCCATGGTTACCGTTCGAGCAAGTCGCGCAAATAGTGTCTGTACAAACATTTGAGCCGTCAACAATGTCTTATTTCACCGGCAGGTATGTGCTCTCGTAGTGGGCATGGATTCATATTGCTTGGATCGGCGACAACCATTTCACTGACGGGACTGAACTTGAGACAATATGAATGTGGTATCGCTGTTGTCTTGTTACTGGCAATCGAGAGGGGAGAACGAAACAGACGTTAGGAGTTACCGGCATCGTGCTGAGGCTGGTCTTGGGCTGGGTCGGCAGCGAATTGTCAAATCCGACGAAGTCACCGGAGTTGCTGTGCGCCAGCTAGCCAGAGCAGACTGCGTGGCTATAGGGATAGAAAAGTACTCATGTTTATCCACGTCAAAGCACCCAACAGCGAGGCGGCGATCGGAGCCGAAGCGAATGCCTGTCTCGTCCTGAATTTGGAGATGTCTGGGGTAGTGTCGCCCTTTCGACAGTCAGCGCCTCAGCAAGTTAACCGGTTTAGCTCGGCGTTTTGAAGTACTTCTAATGACAGGGACTCTCAGTAGAGTCCACTGATTACCATTGGGGAGCACTCCTAGAGCGCGCCTCATACGCAGGCCCAGAAACGCAGCGAAATCTACAAGCATGAGAGATTCGAAGTTGACCAAAGTAATGGTGGTAACAAGAGGAGTAAGAGTTTGTCGAGTCAACAGTAGAAGAGACAAGATCTATGATATTGATAGCCTAGAAATAGCATAGTTAGCAGAGAAAGTCAAGTAAAGATTAGAGAAGCTATGACAACGTAGATGGTATGGCTAAAATTTGAGAAAGAAAGATGGAAACGAATCTTTTCACTGCAGTACTCCGAGATACAAGTATTAGATAAGCTTGTCTCATTGCGTATGGTACTTCCTGCTCGATCCCCAATATGAACACTTGTCTCCACACTCCCTCCTTGCCGGCCCGAAACGGTTAGCAAAGAAGCCCTTCCCAGTATAGCAACACGATCCCGGACTGAAGCCGTGCAAGAACGGCGTGAAAACAGAAGCTTTGGCAAACGTCGAAGATAATAGATCTGCTGAGTATAGGGTTTTGAATCAACGCAGTATGCACCTGTCTAGTCATCTCGAAGCCATTCTTCAATCTCGAAAGCAATTCTTCTTAGCTTCTTAGCTGCTTGTTCGTGAAGGGGCTGCCTTTCGAACCTTCAGGCGCAACAATTAGCGTCTTAGGTTGTTCGACTTTGACGATGCCTTTGTTCTTCAAAGACGGATCCTGCCTACAACCGCTGATGGTGATATCTGGACCGATCATCCCTCGCCACTGTTCCGCCAGCTATCTCCCAAGCCCGTGCTCGGTGTAAGGGTCAGATTGGGCCATTGTCGAGGCAGCCTTGCATGCTACCATAAGCGGCGAGAATGGCACTATATTGATATAGATTGGCTCAACCGTAGGTCCTGGATGCGGCGACGCTGGTGAAAGTAAAGCGTGCTGCTGTTGGGCAAGTGGAGTTCCTGCATTGGTTGGATCGGTTGGAAGAGGCATCTCAAGGAAATGTTTCCATAGAGTGTCCCAATGGGTTATCAAATGACTGTAGCCTCGGAGATCCGGATTCATCATCTCATCGAGTTTCCCGTATACGTGCATGATCAAGTGAGGAGTACGGTCCTCAAAAGACTTGGAGAGATGTACAAACAGTTTTTCAACCGCCTGGGATTCTAAGCCATCAATCGCAATGACACGACAGTGCTCTGCTCCGGGTGGCCGCCTGCCGAAGACCTCGGAGGGGATTTTGGCAGGATGTGTTCGAGGGCTGCTGAACTTGCTTCGTCAGAACCGGAGGAAAAAGCAAAGGTGGCAAAGCAACCCCATTGTGAGAGGAAAGAAAAATGGTTTGATGGCCTTCCATACTTTCAGAGTAACATTTGGAAGACGTGGCAGCGTATTTGGCTGACCAAGTACAGATAGAGAGGAATGTGATCCACGTTCAACGGTGTGATATATTCCTTGATTTGCGGAGCCTAAGCATGTCCTTCCCCATTGCCACACTCATGAGAAGCTACGACAAAACTCCAAATTGAGCTATTCTAGCACAAACAGCGCAATGGAAAGCCCAGTTGGTGCTTAATCATCAGCTGCATCGGATGTAGCACCAGTCCAAGATGTTAATATACCTTACAAGTAAAATATGAGTCCGTCACCCGACGCATCTCTAGAGAACAGCCGCATCGTTCGGATTGCGCTTAATGACAGTCTTAAGCGGCGTAGGGCGTCCGACTCAAGCTTTCTTTCTATCCACGGGGCTATATGTAAGCGTCAAAACTAGGCATGGGGCTCTAGCAATGACTCAAAATAATACTTTAGGCCCAACGCTAAATAATTTGACGGTGAGCTGGATATACTGAGTAAGACCACAAGGTTTTTAGCTGCCGTGTGGCGAATTCTAGCATCACACTAACATATAACACCCCGGGTACGAAGTACTTTGACTGCTTACGTCAATAACCTTGCGCAGCAGATCCGTCCAATGTGAGAAAGAGTCGCTTGATGAGGGGATTACCAATTCTATTTTGCGGCCTGACCAAATTGCTGGAATTGCCAAGTTATTTTGAGTGCAAAGGGAAGAGTTCGACTACAGCCCTGATCCCTGACCCAGTGCCGTGTCCGCCAGTGCGGGGAACAAATGCTTTCGTTCGGATTCGAGCCTCTTGATCTCAGCAGGAGCACCAGGATATTGACACTGTTCTGTTCCTGGAGGTGCTGTTGTCCTTGCTGAGCTCTAAAAAGTCCTAGACGCTCAATGAGCCCAATGGTTACCGTCTTCTCATCATTTGGACATTGAACATTACCTTGACACTCACACTGCCCAGACTACAGCAGAGGAGAACAATATTTACCTAGAAGAAGAAGCTCGCCCTCGTTATGTGGCAATACGTAGTATGGCTTTGATTTCCTATTGTACTGTGCGCTTTGGCTCTTTGTTTATCGTGCACAGGTGATAATTTCATGTTATTGCCCACTTGGCAGAGCGCAAGAAGATGGACGATTTGATGAATCTAACCGTCGGGTCGGGTTTCGGTTCCAACTTTTGACATCGAATCGCCAAGCTTTCGATTTCTTGGCGATTCCAAGTTATAAATAGTATACTTATATACTAAACTTAGTATCAAATTGCGTAATTCGGTTCCAATTTTTTTTAATCGCCAAGACCAAGTCTTGGCAGTCTTGGCGATTCCTCGCGGTCAGTCTAATTAGCTTGTCAACTTTAAGCAGGTTTTCTTGTAAAATATCTGATAAGAAACGTCTTGATTAAAACCACAACATTTCTAGGACTTGCATCAACACATGCTTGTAATTATCCAGAATTCGCGCATAAGTTGTAAAGCATGTTAAATTGTGTTATTATCGAAAGTTCGACATTATACTATAATTATTGCATTGGTGGTAGATCTGCGAAGTACGATTTTGGATGTGTCTTCGCGGGCCGAGTGGACGATCTGCCAGCCCCCTTGGATGCGCAACTCTGGCCTCGGCACATTCTGATATCACTGGGTAACGCGGTGTGGAAGGCGACCGGTGTCATGATCTCCGAGAGCCGTGCGGAGGAGGGATCCTGGGTTTACATCAGAGCGAGCCGGGAACCCTGTTCCAGGACGACGAAATGGCATGCATTGATACGGAGTGAACAAACACGTGTACTCGATGGGCTCAGAAGTGGGGACGTGAGAATCGCCTATGAGGGTTTGTGGTTGGCCACGGGACATGTGAGCATGTTCCGCTTTTAGCACCCATAGCTAGTCCGAAGCTTACTTCTACGGTTTATAGTAAGCGCCGCAATGTTGCCACCTATGTATAAGCCTCCAGAACATTGCATTTCAGATGCATGTCGGTCCGAGCGCGCGATAGCGCTATCTTAAAAAGTATTAGCTGTGACTGACACGCATTAGTACTTTAGTGCGTGTTCTAGGTAGCTGCTAAGGTACCTCACGTTACTTTAATGCATGAAGTACTTACTTTATGCAGCTAGTGGATCGCCGTTCGCATTTTGGCTCCGCCCCTTTTGCGACAAACCCGCGCTGTTCCCCGCTCGAAGCGCCTGCAGGGATAATGCTGGGGTGGAGGGCTCGACAGGGGCGACAGCGAATTCCCAGCAGTCTGGCTCGCCCGCGGGTCACGCTCCTACGCACTGCGATGCTGCCTCTACTACGTACGTTTACCTCAATTCAACGTGTGTTGTGCCCTTCATCGTGCGCTCTGCGATACGTCCCTCAGCGTTGATAAGTGGTTCAATTAACCATCCTCGGTCGCTTATCCTCCACGCTAACAAGCGCGCTTCTGCTATACCTTGTTATGCAGATCATCCGCCTGCGCAATGCAAGCCTTCTCCCAATTCCGCAATTAGCGTCGGCTTCGCCGTTCAGCCCATGAGACCGAGCTTATAGCTGTGTGTGGCAAATTCTGTTAGCATCGCGCTAATATATACACCCCGGGTACGACGCATGCGGAGGGTTAACTGTTAGTGTGACATGAATTTATGTTGGTGAGAGCTGGGAGAAATCAGCCCCTGTCAACCTACGAATCAACCCTCCGGGTAGAAAGGACTTCGTATCAGGGCCTAGACGGCTTGAATATTAGCGCGACTAGGGCTTAATTTGCCGAGCTGCCACCAGAATAAGCCCCAGTCGTACTAGCAATTGACCCGCTGGACTGAATGCCAAAGACATGATAGGGCTTCGGGCGGAGTTGAGATATTGCACATAGTTGCAGTTGTTTTACTCGTGCATCTACGCTTATAATTCTTAGATACTTGATCAAACTTTAGATTACGTCAAGCACTCTTGACTCTTTGCTTGGCGAGTTGATTGGATGCGTGGTTGATCGAGCTTCGCGGTCGCGAGATTTTGACAATTTTGCCTCTCGAAGTTGTCATTTGGGTGTCAGCTCGGGCCGAAAAAATATCAGTGATATCGCCAGCCTTAGCTAACAATTAGCTTCCTAATCCCCGAGTCACCGTGTCAGCTATGTCAGCCAGAACTTTCGGACGTCAGCAGGTCTGGTGGCTACTAGTGGTGCCTAGCGCGTATTAGCGTCTCACACATGCCGCAAGGGGTTGGCGTTTGAGATTGATGCGTTAAGCCTGCAGGTTACGAGATTTTGTTAGCCTTGATTCCTGGTTTTGGGTAGACTGTTTTTCCCTCAATGCAGTCAGCTCCTACCCCTGATGGATCACCCTAGCAAGGTCATCGATCTCGCATCTACGACCAGGGCAGACGTCATACGTGTCTGCTCACGACAGTATGTTACTTTCAAGTCTTGAAATGATGCGATGGCAAGGCGTGTAGTCTTGCAGGAATCGAGAATTGAACGCGAAGAGCAACGCGAAACATAGAAGGACACTGTCTGAAGGCGCAATCCAAGAGGAAGAAGCTACAGCCTAGGAGTACATTTGCTGGTCAGTACAGGGGTCCGAGACGTCGAAAGCGCGAGGATCCAAGACTGGAGGCTTATGCTTATTCCGTACGCTACGCACTCGAGCCATCCGCCCAATGTTCTAGGCATCCTTGTTGTCGTCAAGTGAAGGTGACCCTGGAACAAGCTGATAAGCCACGCCGGATAAGCCCCGATTAGGGAAGAGTATGGATGCGATGTCCTACCTTTCCGATTTACAGTGGCAATGGGAGAGGAAGGGCAGCGTAAGCGACAAGCCAAACGGGTTCGCTTCGACATGCTAAATATGGAAGCGGCAACACCCACAATTGGGAAATTCTCGCCCGCGAGGGATAAAGGGTCCCAAGAACCTCTGTCGGTAAGCCGAAAGAGCAACATCCGCTGACTTGGAGCCGCTATCCGACATGTGCGACACCAAACATGACACAAAAGATTCAGCCTGCCACGGGGAAAGTAAGAATGCAATCGAAAATGGGCACGCTAGATATGCGCTAACGTTCTACAATCCAAGCTCGACGTAATCGTTCCCAGACCACCAGCTGTCACCTCCCTCTAGCATTCCTGGCGCTGCGGCAGTGGGCCCCGTTGCGATGTTAGGAAGGGGGGGAAAGAACGCTGGCTGCACTACCGCTGCACTGACTCCCATTGGAGACCCTATCATCGCAGGAGGGGTAGATGGTTGCATCACCGCTAGATCGACGGCCACCGGAGCCCCTATCATCGCGGATGGGGCTGGAGAAACTGCGGTCGTTGCCGATGGTGCTAGCTGCATCGTCGCTGGATCGACTGCCAGAGTGACATACCCTCTGCCATTGCAGCTAAGGCACAACATGGGAGGCCCAAAGAAAGCAATCGCACACGATCGCTGCGGAGGGGGCAAGACATAGTCGGGACACTCCTGGTCCAACGAGACTAGATCGAGGTGGCGCTCGTTAGACTGCTCAACGGCAGCTGTCTTTACCCGGCAGCTGTCAGCCATCTCCCGATAGAGGGTGTCCAAAACAAGTCTCGACCGACCTTTCCATTTTCCGCGGTTAAGGCTCCACCTGTCATTGGCAGCCCCTGGCTCGAAGGCGTAGACTGCCGCCCTTCGGACCCTTGCAAGTTCTTCGGATCTGCCTGCCCGGGTACAAGATTATCTCCACTTGTCGGGGTTTGGCTCAGTCTGGCTGTTGCCGTCAGATGATGCGTATCCAAAAGAAATCCGAGCGCTTGCCTCGCCTCCTCCTGGTCGCCAGGAGGTTGGATTGCTTTCGTCTCTCGTGCTTTTCGTTCGAGCTCAGAGACCTGGATTTTTCTTTAGAGTAAGGCATCTTGGATGCTGGCACAAGACTTGTCTTACAAGTTTGTGGGACGGGCCATGCTACATATATACGCTCACATGTTTCAGTCCGCGACCTTCATACTGCTGTGCTCTCTCCGTTCAGGACTGATGTTGTTTCGCCTTGCAATGGTACCCTGTCATCAATTGGCGAAGTATCCAAGATAGCAAATCCCTCGGGATTGAATGATGTTTCGGGACTAAGAATACCTTCGACATAGCCATAATAAACCAACACTTTGCGCCGTGTGCAACCAATCCGGTGGTGCAATCGATGCGCAGTCGTCGGTCAGCGCTTGCTGCTTCCATCGAGTCTACAGGATCTACGATCAAGTACGGTGTAATCTGGTACTCGGCTTCAGATATGGTGGAAAGCTGTCTCGTAGCCTTGAGGGTATTGTGACTAGTGTGGAAATGCTGGATTTAGCCATGCTTTCAATTAATATAGCATTCGTTGGAAGGAGGCGTCGCTCGCGATATCGTTGCTACAGCCGCCGTTGCTGTCTCTCGTTCCTCCACATCATCACACTCCCTAACATGATAGCCAAGCAGTCTTCGCAACATGTCATAAAGGTGTTGATGCAGCCCTTTGTATTCCTCCAAAACTCTATCTCTAGCGGCGTTATCCTGCTTCATCTTTTCCACGTGGCGAGCTATCATCGGGCAGCTGGCTTAAAACCCATCAAAGTCGACCTTGCCGCTGATTGGATTTACACAGCCTGCCCGGTTCCTGAAGTTGAGCGCTTCGAAGGATCGTGCATTCCGACGCCGCTCGACCCGAATCTGTCTCTCCATCTGTGTACACTTTTGTATTTCGTGTTCCTTCAACCCGAATATCTCGGCGTTCTGCTCCCTGACACTGGTCATCATGGCCGCTTGTTGCCGTAACTGGCAACGCATGTTGTTGGCACTGGCTTCCAAGTCCACAGCTACCTTTTGAGAGCTCCGAGATCCATGATCTTTTGGCGTAGAAGAGCGTTTTCGCGACAGGTTGCATGGATCAGCTCGTGACTTATGTCCTGCGCTTGGGGTATATCTGAAGGTACGCGAAGAAGGGTGATATCGATAGAGGTGACGAGGGGGGCGTTAGGTTCGCGGGCGAAGCTCAATTGACTGTCGACGTCGATGACTGGCTGTCCAATTGAGCGACGGCGAGGACAGCAGGAGAGGGGCGCGTAGAAGAACCTATGACGATGAAGACGACAGCATATTGGGGGGTGTTTTCGAGGCAGTTTATGGCAACAAGGAGGTCAAATGATGTGGATAGAAAATGGCGACGGGGATGTTGTTTACTTCTCACCGAAATTACTGTGGCAGTGCCACCTAATCTGATGGGGAGGTGGCTACATTCCCCTACAAGAACTAGTAAATAGTAAAATTACAAAACGCCTGCATTATAGAAGCTCCCAGATGTGGTGGGTAAAGTCGTTGAAAATCTCCCTATCTCAGGTGCCTGAGGCGGATATATGAGATGCGGCCGGGAATAAGGTCTAAAGCCGGCGCTAAGCCTAATCGGACAGTAGTGCCGCAGGCCTCCATAGAATCCGTAACAAATATTATAATATCAAGCGTATCTTTGTATCTTCTACTTATTAATTCTATTTCAAGTTTATATATAGACTGACCGCCGGGTCGGTACTCGGTACTACTTTTTGGTACCGACCCGGATACTCGGTACCAATGTTGTAACCCGTTTCTCGGCCCAAGTCCGGCAAGACTGTGAGGCCACCTAGCCTTTAGTGAAGCTATTTGCCAATCGGGACTATTTTCGGAAACGTCAGCTCTCAGTTCGGTGTACCAAGACGGCGGAGGTCCTGCACAGCTTGTACCACTCCCTAACCCTTCGCTCGAGGTTTTCGAATCCATGCCGTGCGTCGGGTGCATTGAGCCTAAGCAACAACAGAGCTTCGGATTGCCCTGAGTAAAACAGTAGTGGTCAGTGAGCTTCAGAGCGTAGTCAGTCCCAGCTTATGATCAATTCTTCGATGGGAACTTCAATAGAGAGATGTCCCACACCTCTGACACATCTGGCCAAGACCATACTATAGACCACGCACTCAATGGGAGTAGGAATATGTTACGCCGACAACTATCTAGAGGTTGCATACGTCGCCGCCCGCACAACGTGTGTTCGACGAATTTACTAGTGCAGCCGGCAATAGCGAACGGGCCTGCGAACCACCAGTTGGATAACCCCTAACAAGGCGCGCTGTGTCGTGGTCCAAAGACTTGGTACTCCGGCATACTTCTGGGACGCCATTGTGGGTTGGCTTCCCTATGATAGCCCAAAATCTCGATCGTCTCATCTCCCATGTCTGGCCACAAGAGCTCTCGCTTCTTCTGCTTAGCGATGACCTAAAAAGAGTGAACCACCTTCACCATGTCTTCGTTATCCAGTACTGAGAGCAATGATGATAAGGTATAATGTTCTATTCAAGTGGAACTCAACTTTGCACTTCCCTGCTCACTAACCCCCATCACAGCCCTGACCTTGTGGGCGACTTATTCTTCCCCAAGACCATTGATGTGAGCGCTGAATGCTGTCCTCGTGATCTTCTTGTCACTCGCACTGCAAGGCAGATGACTACAAGCCATCTAGTGTACTACAAACCGTTAACCTCTGTCATCGATTAGTGTTGCTAGACAGCCCTGGCTCTCGTGTTCGACCCGGAACGCTCTGGGGTCTCGGAGATTCAAAGAGAAAGCTGAAAAACATGCGATATAGTATAGAAGTGTCCTGGGACAAACCTGTATCAAGTGTTCCAGTAGCAAACCATAGGCGAGGTACAGTCTTGATGAGTCGCATGGAAATCTTACGGGAGATACCAGTCTATAAGTTCGAGCTCATTGGTATTGTCTCGATGAGATCGGCAAGTTTTGACGATGTGAAAGGACACGTTCATCCAAGCTCGTCGATTTTCTTTCGACCCGACATTTTCGAGCCTGTTAGAGTTGCTGGACTGGACTGTGATGGAAGAGTAAGTGGTCGCTCCATCCCTGTTGCTGCTGTGAAGAGGGACACTGCGTCAATGTCTCTCGACACGGATGCAGCACCCTGTCTATCCCTTTTTGCAGAGTCGAAACCCCTGCAGCCGATGACTGCGGATGGCTGAAATACCCGCAATTTGGCTGTTCTACAGCGTCACGGCACTTAGTGAACACAGGCCCAATTCGACAAGAGACATCATCCTACGGTCAATTGACATTGCCGCTATAGGCCAAGCAGTTGTCCAGACTCTCCCATGTCAATTGCGCTCCTTGACACTGTTATGGGTTTTCGCCTTTTGCTCGATCCAATCACTAGATTTGTGAGTTACGGCTGAGTTTCTTGACATTGTCGCCTCATAATTGTAATGAAATTCAAGAGATAGCACATGGGGATTTCCTAAACGAATGCGAATCGGAATAGACGAGTAGTGTGGGACATCTCTTGTTATCAAGAAAGCAGTCAAAGTCGTCTCGTGGAATGCAAGATTCAGTGATGCATTCGCTAGAACGGCACCATCAAGGCCTCCAACGGTGAACATGGACCCACATAGAATTTTCCCGACTCTTTATGAGTAGCGGTATATTCCTGCTTCAGCTTTGTTCCCCCTGAAGTTTTCAAGCTTCCTAGTATTGGTATTACTATTCGTTATCTGGCTTTCACAAGCGGGAACTGCGCTGCAGTGCGTACAGGCAAGATGCGGATGCTGCTGGTGCTGTGGGGGTTCGAGGCGAGTGGAATGAGAATGTGATCCACCGCATGAAAATGTATATATAAAAACATGTGGTTGCTGCGAGCCAGATAAGCAGATTGCATGAGGAGAGACAATGGTGAGACCGCAGTTCTGGAAGAAGCGTTGACTGTGTAGATCATGGCAACGATGTCGAGGTAGTGATGAGAAAGGTGTTAGATGAAAGCTGGACGTCAAGAAAGCCAAGAGTCACTCGGGGTAATTCGTCAGACTCGAGCGGCTCCAGCCCACTCGAAAGTCTCATGCGCTGCGCTTGGAGAGCCGTTTGCCCAAGCGGAGCAAAACACGGGACGTATCCATCGAAGCAGCATGGAGATCGGAAGAGGATAGCGCGAACCACTCGCCAGTCGAGGCAAAGTCTACCGCCATTATGGTGAGCGTCTCGGAGATCGTGTGGATCAGTGGTCCGTTTGCTTCTAAGATCTATAGAACTACCTACCGTTCCATGTGTTAAGGCCATGTGAATGGTGAGCCAACCGAAGCTCAGGAGCATGGTCTTAAGAAGACTATGCCTACTCTGCCACCGCATCTTCGAAAGCATCGTCTCACAGAACAGTCTCGTAAGCTGCAGTTCTGCCCTGATTGCTGCAAAAGTCTGTAGGCGTCAAATGATGGAATGTTCCTACCCGCCGAGGCTGGATATTGTAATCCGCAGTCGAAGCAGACTTCATCGCCACAGGAGTGAGTGAATCCGATAATACGGCCTACGAGGTGTTAGTTCCAGGAGGATCAAGGAGGACCTCGTCACCCATGGTTACAGTTGAACGATCAACCCCCTCCAAACGCATGTTTCAAGGCTAGAGCACGAACTTCCAGCTTTCTCAAGCTTCTTTTTGTGAGACCTGAGAAAATAATGACGCCAGCCCAGATGTAAAGTAAGGATGGAGAACGGATTCGGTTCGTTGGAGAGAGAATATCAAAGAGCAGAAGTGCGGTCAAAGCAGTGACTGATTCGAAGCCTGGCAGTATTGCTGGCCAGATACCAGT
>JAABUL010002808.1_pt1 | contig 27765 bp, 30 predicted proteins | sample 5559151 | NCBI WGS metagenome assembly JAABUL01 (sample SAMN10711876, study PRJNA513368) | rock metagenome | isolation source: Antarctica rocks | place: Antarctica: Victoria Land, Pudding Butte sud | reverse complement strand
GGTGCCGGGCGAGGAGGGCAGCGAGGTGGGTGGTTAGGATCGGTTGCCAGGGGGTGAGGTCGGGAGGGGGTCGGGAGAGTGGGTAGCTTTGGAGGAGGGATTTGAGTTTCTGGCGGAGGGAGAAGAGTAGGCCGGTGGGTGAGGCGGGGGAGGTGTGGTAGGTCGAGAGGAGGGGTAGCCAGGGGAAGATGCAGGTGTGGGGGTCTTGATGGGAAAAACGGTGTTTTCTGCTGCTTCGATGGGGCTGCCAGGATTGGAGAGTGGTGGCGAGGCGTTGGACGATGAGGTTGTCGAGGAGGGAGGTGGAGATGAAGGCGGGGAGGAGGGGTTGCCAGGCTGTAATAAGGGTGAGGAGAGGTCTTGGGTCGTGCGGGTCCCAGTCGTTGATTATGGCGCTGCGGATTGGTGGGAGCCAGAGCGTGTAGAGCATGGTTTCGTAGGCGGTTGTGGATTTGCTGAGTGGTTTTGTGTAGAAGACGCCGTTCTGCAGGGCGAGTTCCGTATTTGTGGATGGAGATTTGATGCCGAGGATATGGGAAAGACGTTGAAGGTAGGAAACGAGATGGAGTGGTTCTTGAAGAGGTGACCAGTCTTGAAGGGAGCTCTTGAAAAGGGGGTGGATTGTAGCGACAGCGATTTCTTGTAGCGTGGAGGCTTCAACATCGTCGGAGTAGGCGATTTGCATGAATTCCAATTTCGCTGTTAATGCTTCCCATGCCGAACTGTGCGTGTTGTCGTTCGAGATGTCAAGGGACAACCGTTGCAGTTCTTGAACAGCGCTTGTTACGCTCTCCAACTTGCTAATCTCGTCATGCTGCTCTACAATCTCCGAGGCCATCTGGCTTTCTTGAAGCTCAAAGAATTCCTTTCTTTCGGACAGCGTGTTCCATTCATCGGCGAATGCTTCCAAGTCTCTTCGCGCCCTACGAGCAATCTTCTCCGCTTCAGTTTCGCTAGGCACCATGGTACTGTAGGAGCTCGTGAGCCCTGACATTGAGGTGAGAAGCTTCGTCTCCGTACCCGTCGCATCAATATTAGACTTGAGGACGTTGGGAAACTCCAGGCCATCTGCCGCTGCTGCTATTTTGTATTTCGTTTTCGGTCTTGACGGTGTAGCTCCTCCGCTTGTGGTTCCAAACATGCGCTTCTCTTTCAGGTTCTTCTTGCGCTAGACCTGCGATTCTGGCGTTTCCGATGTCTGTGGTTGATGCTTCAGTGGGTTGGTATTGAATGGTCAATTCGTTCATGCTTACTTGACCGGTCCAGGAACGAAAGCATATACAGGAATGCGACGAAGAGGACAAGACGACGATCGAGCTTTCTGATAACAGCTCGTTCTTCGTCGAGGGTGTAGGATATCATATTTGCAGTTTCGGCTGGCTCGCCGTCTATAAATGAGTCATATACGAGTCGAGTATATGCTTCGCTGCCTCCTCTGTGACTCTGAACCTAGTGCCTTAGGGGGTCTAAATACAAAAATGGATTCTTAGCCGAGGAGTAATGGTAAAAGAAAAATATCTGAGCTTGAACGATCCATTGCGTTTGGCCATCATCCTCTACTCTTTGGCAGCTTACCTATACTTTGGCATCTAATCGCTTTTAGGTCCTGGGTGTTCAAGACTAGACCGATGGGTGTTGCGTTGCTCTTGGAGATTTTGCCATCACACTGTAATGTCAATCTAACCGCTAGCCTAAGTTCTTGCTGACCGACGGTAGTCGGTCTGACCTGGGCTCCAACCTGGAAAATTGTTGAAACATTGCCCGCACTTTCGATGTGTCTGTTCGATGATCTGTTGATTAGCCTGTGTTCTCCTCCGCCCTTGGGCTTGTCTGTCAAACAGATCTGGCAGATCCCGCGTTCCTTGTCCCGTGCTGACCACTAGAGCTAGACTTGTTACTCATGGTGGAAGTCAGCAAATATCAGCCTTCTTTGCACGCCCGAGTCACTAGCGCAGCACTAACGACCAGATCATCACTGACAGTCAGCGTCACCAATGGGGACCTCTATGTAGGAGAACATAAATGATCAGCCTAATGGTCTGTCGAAAAAGTGGTCGGTCAGCAAGCTTCTTGCCCTGGCCATGTCACGTCTGCGTCTAGCATTACTCTTTTCTGGTTAGCGCACTCTTATCCATCCCATTTCACATAGATTCCCTTTCACTGCGCCACCTTCACATGTTGGTCTATGAAACTTGATATCTTATATACCAATACCAAATATCATGGCAGTTATCGACTACTTTACCTCGTAATCCTAAGGTTGCTCCAACATGCCGACCTTTATCCGTGCGCTACTACTCACGCTCCTCCTCTGCTTTGACGTCGCCTTCAGCTTTCATCTTCACAGTCGACACACATATTTGCTCAAGGGGACCCACGAAGTTGCTATTGCATGGTCACGCGGAGGATCTGCCCATCCAGAATTCTTGCTCACACTGCAAATTGAGCCTAGGCAAAGCCAATTCGATAAGCTTGAGAGGCACCTCTATGAAGGTTGGTCAATGTATTTATTTCCTTGCATTAGTAGTAGTGGGTGCTTCGGACCGCTGCTACGAATATTTCCTTGCTGCCTTCTGGCGGGCCCTTCGAAAGACATATATAATCTTGTGACGAGTTGACAATTCAATGGTCCATCACTGTAGTGATGCAGGATGTTTCATTCGGCAGCCCTAAGAGCTAGCACCCTACGATCGCATGGAATAAGCTGGAAACAAGCTGGACACAAGTCACTGATCGCTTGAGTGGTATACAGTCTCAACCCCGTCGCGCGAAGAATACGGCAAACATCCGACACCTGTCGAGGTGAACTGGCTTATCAAGCCCTCTGAGGACGTTCTGGACGGTGTGTATGACTGCTTCGAAACTTACGGCGTGGAACGAGCCCAATTAAGCCACTTCTCTGCCAAGGATTGGATCAAGACTCAGTTGCCTGTCAGTGGCATCGAGCGTCTATTCTATACTCAGTACTTTATCTACGAACTTGCGGATGGTACGCAGCTTGTCCGCGTAATGGCATGGTCACTTTCTTCGCATCTCCACCAGCACATCGAAACCGTCCAGCCTACAAACTCTTTCTTCCGCCCCAAACACCATCGTGGGCCTCTCGACCTCGTCCAGTTCGACATCGAGATCGGAGCAGAATCTCTCCCGTGCCAGAAGGAGGTCCTCAAAATCTTCACATTCGCCCAGGCTTGCAACGCCACCCCCCTTTGCCTGCGTACTATATACGGCACGATTGACCACGTTCCCAAGGTGCCGCCAGGGAAGAACAGCGTTGCGTTGAACAACTATGATGGTCAGATGAGTAATCGCTCGGACGTTGCAGTCTTTCTCTCCCAACACCGCGCTTGTGCCGTTCCTGCCGCCCATACGTTAACCATAGACGTACTCAGTGGCGGTGCGGATCAGCAATCACCCATTAATACCATTCCAGCAGAAGCCGAATCGAACACAGAGGGCAACCTCGACGCTGAGATTCTTCTTAGCTTTGGTTATTTGACGTCCTTGATCGCTTGTAACACAGGTGGCGAGCCTCCATATCAAGAAAATGCATCTGAAGGGCCGAATGGCGTTAATGAGGTTAGTATCTCCGCCTCGGATGGGTGCCCCCCCGTCTGTGAAACCCTTCCATTCCTACTTCACAGATAAGATCGAGTTGTTTTGCCGTTGACGATGGCCACCATTGGTCAATCCGTCAGAATGCTTGAGAACTGCAAGCATACTGATTTCGCGAAGATTTGGCCGTTCACCCTAGGCTAACGCTTTACAGCCATACCTGGATTGGTTGCACTACGTCCCTCCAGTCATAAGCTCCTCCTACGGGGACGGCGGACAAACATTTCCTTACTTTTATGCCAAAGTCGTCTGCAACCAATTCGCCCAATTGGGCGCTCGTGGTGTTACATTCCCGTGCGCCTGCGGTGACAACGGCGTCGGACCACGCCAACCTTCCTGCCCAGTTTCCTCAACACCTGCCCCTATATCTCCCATGTTGAACTCGGACATGGTGATCTTTATGGGCGCCTACCCTGACATTGCAGCTCAAGGTCAGCAAGTTGCCACCACCTGCACTGGCCGCGGAAATCCTGTCGACGGCACTGGTGGCTCGACACTGAACGCGGCCGGCGTTCTGACGCTTGTGGATGACGCCTTGATCGCGACGGGCAAGTCACCTTTTGTTTTGGGTTTCTAATTCCATAGCTGTACTCTGGAGGTCACAAAATCTTCATGGATTCTACAAGTGGAAGTGCGGCTTGGTGCAACTCAACTGGCTTCCCAGCGCAAGAGGCTTGGGATGCGGGGACTGAGTGTGGGACACCAGACTCCCTCAAGCTCAAGGCGATGGCATCGGGTTGCCGCAAGTAGATTCGAAAAACGTATGTAAGAGCAATTTATCGCTATTCTGTGCTACAACAGATACGTGAACCGGCAGATAGTTGGATCAAAGCATCTAAGAACGCTTTCGCAAGAGTCGGAGATTGTGCCATGCTAAATGTTGGATGATTCTGAATACAGTAAACGTCTTGATGATAAGCAGTCGCTTTATAGGCCGTATCGCGGTGTACGCAGCCAGTTCGTCTGGAACAGTCGATTTCGGCAGTGATTATCGCAGTCATCGATATCCTGGGAGACGGAATACGTAGGAGAGTCAAAGGTCCTTCGGTCAACCCTGAACCGCTGCACAATCCCTATAATCATATACGCAGCCAATGATCTTGGAATACTGACTGCTTATAAAGAAGGCCTGCTGTACGTCAATGTTCATTACTTGTAATAAGCTATCAGATCATAGAAAGAGCCTGGACAACGACTGCGATAGCATCGACCTTGCCAATCAATTCCACCGCAAGCCCTCCGAGAGTATGTCTGATCTCCGGCGTTACATCTGCGTCAACGTCCAGCGGTCCCTCTGCCGAGGCTCCTCCCAACAATGCAGACGTTGCTCGCATTCTTGAGTAAGTTCGGCACACGCCATACCCGAGTACATCCACATGAAAGGCGGACCCGTTGACGTCGAAACTCGGTCCTTGAGGTCCTCCCCGAGGGAATTTCCTTGCCTCAGGGAAGCAAAACTAGATCCGAGCCTCGAATGGTCGCGCAGTCATACGTAGACCGTGAGCCTCCGCAGTGTTGGGAGCAATGGTGTTGCTTCCATAGCGTCCTGCCTTCGAGGATGAATTATCTCTGTAGTAGCAGAGATAGGAAGCTGAAGTCCAAAACAATCTGTTGTTCAGTCTGATTACCACCGTTAATGCAGCATGCCTATCATGCCTAAGAACCTCTCGAATTTGACCGGGACCAGTGCTTTGGTAAGGCCGTCAGCAGGCATATCCGCCGTAGGCACATAATCCAGTGTAATCAGTCCTGAGTCAACCGCCTCTCGTATCCAGTGATAACGCACGTCTATGTGCTTTGTGCGGCGGTGATGCTCCGGGTTCGAGGCTAGGGCAATTGCTCCTTGATTGTCTCCGTATAGGGGGACCGAAATCCTTGGAGCTGCATGCAATTGTATTAGTAAGGAACGCAGCCAAACTGCTTCCTTGCCCGCCTCCGCGGCGGCGACATATTCTGCTTCGCAGGTGGACTGGGTGACGAGGTCCCGCCGTTTAGAGCTCCATGAAATCGGGCCACCTGATAGGAAATAGATATAACCTCCAGTTGAACGTCGGCCGTCAATTGCTCCAGCGAAGTCTGCATCCGTGTATCCAATTAGGCTCTCTTTGCCCTCATAGTGGATGCCGTAGTGTAGGGTGCCTTTAACATATCGTAGGACACGCGTAGCTGCTCTAATATGCGTGGAATCCGGATTGGAGCAGTAACGGGAAAGCACCGACAGTGCGTATCCCAAATCTGGCCGTGTCATAGTCATTGCATACATCAATGACCCTATAACGGACGCATACCAGTAGATCGTGTCGGTATCAGCCGTATAGGCGTCATCTGAGGGCATTGCTACGTTTGCAAAGCCTGAATCCATAGGCGTTGGCGACGTCTTGCAATCAGACATCCTGAATCGGTTCAGAATTGCCTTCAAGTAGGCAGACTGATTGAGTGTAATTCTGCCGTTTGTGCGTGTGATTAACATGCCTAGATAGTGTGAAATAGGACCTAGGTCGCTCATCTTGAAGCGTTTCTTAAGACGGTCCCTGAGTGACTGTAGATAGGCCTCTTCAGAACCAATAAGGAGGATGTCATCGACGCAGACGCACACATATGTGCTCTTATCCTCTGATACGAAGACTGAAGGATCTGCAGCAGTAGGAGTAAACCCCAAACTCTTAAGAAACTCTTGAATCACTCCGTACCACACACGTGGTGACTGCCGGAGGCCATACAAAGCTTTCCGCAGCTCACACACCAATGTAGGATCTGTCATAAACCCGTCCGGTTGACTAACATAGATTGCTTCGTCCAGGAAGCCGTATAGGAAAGCGGTGACCACATCCATCTGATATATATAGAGGCTACGAGCTCCTGCCAATGCAAACAGAGCTCTGAAGGACGCCGGCTTTACTACTCCTGCACAGGTAGATGTAAAGTCGATACCGGCGATCTGCTTATAGCCGTGGACCACCCATCGTGCCTTATACTTGAGAATGCTGCCGTCGAGGCCGTATTTGATCTTAAACACCCATCTACCGGTGATAATCTTTCGACCGTTGGGTAGCTTCGTAAGCACCCATGTGCCATTCTCGATATGTGAGGCAATTTCAACCTCCATGGCCTTTTGCCAACGCGGCCATTCTGGCGATCTACGTGCCTCCTTATATGACTGAGGCTCCGTGATCGGTAGTCCTAGTGTCCTCGATGCTCGTGCACTCGCAAGACCTAGTGTGTCACCTATAGAAAGTGCATGCAGCACGCGTATCATATGCGTATGTCCTTGGGACTTGCCGCGAGTATGCAGATCCTGGTAATTTGGACGATTTTGCACCCTACCGGAGCTCCTAGTTTGCCAACCTGAGGACTCTGGTTCAGGCGCCGGAGGTGGTGCTTTTGCTTTTGCACCTGGTGGATGTCCACGCCGTCGAGGCGTCGGTAGAGGAGGTGCCTGTTCTGTAGGCGATGTAGGCTCAGACGACGACGTAGACTCGCGCGGTAGCGCTGGCTGTTGAAGCCAATGAGATGCGGCTGCTCCTGCGGGACTATTACCCCTTCAGGTTAGCGTCTTGGCATCTTGACGCCTCCCACACTGCACATCAGAGAGCCTCTCCCATAGATTTCATAGCAAGGAATACAAACAATAGATGCACGATTGCATACTATACCACCTGCTTCAAGTCTGGCAGCGCCGGAGGAGGCATTGAATCACGCTTTGTCTTAGGATTGTAGATCTTCCATTGGTTAAGGCCGCCATAGCCGACTAGGACGCCTTTCCACGAACGATCATCGAATTTGTGACGCATCGTCGTCTTAGGAACATGCACATAAGAGCGGCAACCTAGTGCCCTCAGGTTCGAAACGTCTGGTTTAACCCCATTGACCACCTCAAACGATGTAGTTCCGGGCTTGCAAGACGACGTCGTGGCAATCCTATTCCACGTGTATGCAATAGCTTCAATAGTATGATCCCATAGTCCCATGGGTATCTTGTAGGTCTTGTGGACAGCACGTATAGATCCAACGATCGTGTACATGCCCTTTTCAATAACGCCGTTCTGCTCAGGCGTGTAGGGGGCAGACGGCTCCCACTGGATGCCAGTCTCCTTATACCAGTTATCAAAGGCGTTGCTCCGTAGCTCATCGCCTGCTCGTATGCGTTGGATAGACAAAGAACATACCGGAGAAGTCGTCTTTGATCAGTAGAAAGAAGCGATTCAGAAACAACTCATTGCACATCGCCTCGTATCTTAAGCCAGAGATCTACCGCGGCAAGAGTTTTGACGACAGGGCCTAGAGTCTGTCATCAAGACTGCAATTGTAGGTTCCAGAAGAGGGGGTGATGTGGACTTGTCTCCATCGTCGCCAACGGTGCTACAGAGAGGTGAAAGGCATAGCAAAGCGAGCCCATCACCAAAATAATGTGTCAGGAACAGCGTTGACTTGAAGGGAGTGCACCTCCTTTAATTACCGGGTACCGCAGGTGCGCAACGATACGCAAAGGCCCACCAATACAGTCACCCAGGTGCAGCAGGGTCCGCTTCCAGCAGCTGATGTTCGAGTTCCTCCATTTCTGCACCAAAGCCGACCGATCCTCAAGCCGCAACGTCTCCGGGAGGCAGACGACCACGAGGATCAGCACGACGCCAGTATACGCCGCCAGAAACCACTGCACGGCTCTCCAACCCCAGACCTCTACGAGAACACCGCCGATAACCGGCCCTAAGGCGGGCCCTGTTGAAGGCCCCAGGTAAAAGATACTCATGGCCAGACCGCGGGTCTTCGACGGCCAGATGTCCGCCACCATTGCCGCCCCGGCCACGGTGCCTGCGCAGCTCCAAAAGGCGCCGAGAACGCGCATGCCAACGAGCATCGCGATGGATGACGCAGCACCGGAGAGGCCCGAGAAGAGTGCAAATGCGGCGAGCGAGCTTAGCAAGGTGATCCGCCTTCCCTTTCTCTCGGCCAGGTAGGACCAGTACAGCGGTCCGACTGCGGGTCCGATAAAGGAGAGTGTTGAAGACAGGTTTGAGACATCTGCAGTCGTATGCATGCTCGTTGGAAGCTGGGGAAGGGCCGCTGTCGCATTGTAAGTGTCATGGCCGTTCGCCGATACTGACCCAGCGGAAACTTACGATAGAGCATGGTATATGAGATGGGGTCGAGGAACGCAGCTGCCGCCAGCAGGATCGTCATCAACCATTTGAGGGAGTTTGGATACGTCTCCTGATGTCCTCCGCGGGCCACCAGTAGCAAGCGGTCTCCCACATCCTGCGGCTGAGAGACGATGCGCCCACTAGCCGGAGTTGATGGTGAAGCATGCATTCCGCGGTTCGACAGGAGAGCAACGTGGGAACATGATGGTGGTGAGGGTGTAGTGAAGATTTGCTCTGTCGACTAGTCAGGTCTTCAGGCGGACGTGAGGTTCGCTGGTGCGTCCATAACATAGCCAAGCATCGGATCTGGGATGTATACCTGTAGAACTTTTGATTATATTGTGGCATGTGGGACGAAGGACAAAGCCCTAGCAGCCGGCGCCAGGAACGCTAGCTCGGCATGGAGTCAAATTGTCTCGGGCCAAGTGATAATCCGAAGCGTCGCGGGGCTCGAGCATCTTTCTCACCCATCCTCCCTAGAGAAACGCTTTGAAATAGCAGATATGGTGCAGGCATACTGATTAGTAGTGCCGCAGATTTCAAATGGGAGTCCTAAATATAACTTTAGAGCTTGCCTGACGGTTAACCTCTTTCTAAAGTAATCGTGGGTTTCCCACTTGAAATATGGTAACCACTACAGACACACCACCTAACTCTGCGCACATCATCCCGCTTCACTAAGCCTATTAGGGTAATTTTCAGGGTCCACCGCGTTTGTTGTTTACATCTCCGTCGCCGCCCTCTTACAGCTGCATCTATCTCATGCCTATGCAATTATTGTCCCCCTCGAGCGAGCCTTTACGAACACACCTCCATTGACCTTTCAATCAAGAGGATCAACAAGCACGCGAAGCATCAAGGCTATGCGATAACGCGCAAGCGAAACAAGCGATCCAGGAAAGACATTCTTACGAAGATCTGGATTACGTCACAATCGATGCGGGCGAAGAGATCGACCACGAGATGGACGAGAAGTTGCTCGAGAGGGGGCTGCGAAGAATTAAAAAGGCGATGTTCCAACCTCCTACATGGGCAGTTTTCAAATGTATATTAAAAGTGCGAACAGAGGCCTATTCTAAGCATGCGAAAAATACGTTTTAGATTTGATTTTGCATCGAAGGATCGATGAGAAAATACATTGATCTAGTTATATGGAAACGGAAAATCAAGTATCGTCTCTCTTGTCGTTGTTGATTTCCTTTGTTTACCAGCAGTGTGGTGAGTGGTGTGCTAGCAGTGTTAGGTGGTGTGTCTGTAGTGGTATCCGCGGAAAGCAACTTTAGAGTTAAGTTAGGGTTAAAAACCATGAGAAAGAAGGGGGTGCAATCAGGCAAAGAGAAAGGAGAAGAGGCATGCTTTTCTGCCTGTAGATATGCCTTTTCTCTGCCTATATCCCCGTCGATATATGCAGTATGTAGGCTGTGAGCGAAGAGAAAGGAGATAAGACACGCTTTGCTGCCTGCAGAGGTGCCTCTTGTTAGATAATGATTGCATACCTGATCGAGTGCGGTTGCGAAAAACGGTGTTTACATGCAGGCAAGCTCCCGGGGGACAGAATAAACGGCACCCCAATTGCGCACTACCCTCTGATATTTCTCATCAATGAGCAAATACCTTAACGATGACGCAATTCTATAGCTGTCCAAGGCTCAATGATCGGGTGATAACAAATCGAAGCTTTAGAGCGTTTAGTTTGATGTGAAAATCGTGGTTCTATATCTGTTGGGTGGGAGATTGCGAGGATTAGTGCTGTTTTTTTGTCCCCCGTGACGCATTCGTACAAACTCGACACACCACCTGGGATCCACAATGTTTTTCACTCCGGCCTTTTGGAACTAGTCGCTTGCGATCCTCTTTCACATCAAGCTTGCGATGATATGCAACTCGAACCAATTCTCGTGGACAACAATAACAAATACGAAATTGAGAAAATACTGGGCGTACGATCTAGAGGGCGAGGTCAACAGTACTCGGTGAAGTGGGTGGGCTACGCGCGTCCGACCTGGGAACCGGCTTTCGCCTTAAAGGACACGGCGGCCTTAGATGCGTACGAAGCTCGCCAGGGTAAAGAGGAGGATGATGTGGCGGGTTAGACCCGTGTAAAGGATTTGGTGTGCGCATCAGCATTGACAACACGCGAAATTATCCCGCATGCCAAGAGCTAATTTCGTCGCGTACGAAGACTTCTTTTCGTTCGAGGAAGACACTCCTCTCTTCTTCAAGCTATTCTCCTTGTATTATAGGATTAGGTTACTTTGCGAGTGACTCGCACGCAACCCCTCACAGGCAGCCGCTTTAAGCAGCTCGGGTACCGTGCAGGGCCCCATCGATCGAAAGAGCTGAGCCCCGATGGTCCCTTAGCGCTAAGGTAAGGCAGCACTTTTGCACCGGCGCCTTTATTCCTCTCTTCCCACCCAGCTCTCTCTCTCTTCAAGCTCGTCTCTGCGAGGCAGCGAATACAAATAAGGCCTGGAGCCCACCTCATTTCCCCTTCAGCTTGTCCGTTTCCCCTACTTTCGTTAAGTGAAGCAGGCCTTCACTTGTAATGTTTGCTCGCACCGTCAGTATCTCTTCTCTCTAGCCACCAGGTTGCAACCGCCCCTCACGCCCTGCTTGTTTTTCACAGCAGCACTGTATCGTTCAAATCAACAGCATGGGACGAGCGCGCCGCAAAAAGGCCAGATTACCTCCGAGCTTTAACCTTACGCAGCGGGCATCGGCTCGCCGCAGAAGGGAAGACCAAGGGAAAGGCTGCGGACAACGCGACGAAGAGTCTAGCATCGGTATCAAAGAAGTGGAAGAGGTAACTCGTCACTCATCGAAATTTGCGATTGCCATCACTAACGAAAACTCCTTCCAGGTTTGCGGCGAACTTGGCTACAACCCTCAAAGACGCACAGGTGCCAGACTTCAAAATATTCTGGAAATGGACGATGGATCGCTACAACAGAATCAATGTGGCTTCGAGTCTACGGAACTACTGGCGGGTTCTGAGAATGCATGCCCTCGACATCGCCGATCGAGACTTCGATCCACGCGAGAGAAGGGATATACGCAACATGAGATGCTGGTTCCTGCGGGCTTCGGAATCTCCACGCTGACGTTGCGGCTGTGCAGCACATCAATCTCCTCATCGACGAGTATAGACTCCGCGTTCTCCCCAAAAAGAAGCCTCGACGATCTCTACCTTCTCCTCTACACACACTGGGTGCTCGATGATTCGACATTCAAGGATGAGCGGCAGCGGGTTCAAGTTGCCACCGGCTTACCTCCGGCCGCTTTTTTCGGTTGTCGACCGTGTTCCTTGTTCGACACTCGAGTCAAGTCTGACGATCCCGACGACCCGGACGTACCCACCGACGTTGCCGTGGTCGCCAGTCCCCCCGGAGCTAGAAAGGTTGTGAACAATGTCAAAATGGACGAGATCAAGGACGTGAAGAGCAACTGTGATGGTGTTCCTGGAAAGTCTATCGGTGCTGACTGCGAAATCGACGGCGGTTCCAACAAACCCTGGGGTGGCGACAGCGACAGTGATTCCGGCTCGCTTTATGGCTATGATGAGGGTTCTGACACCGACGACGATTGCAATGCAGGGCCCGAAGAAACGCGATCGTTCCTGTATCGCCATTTTACCATCAGCATCGTTGCCAACCGAACTCCTGGAAAACCTAACCTGTACATCAGATTCCCCATGAGAGTCCGTTTTCCCGTCCCAGCTTCTCCCATCACGACCATTGTCTTCGTGCGCTGGTGCGCCGTAGTTGACATGGTTGATGTTGCTTACTCTGCTGTGTTGTTGCGCGAATCCAAGCAGTGTGTACAGGTAGGTACCAGGAGTTCCTGGAAAGACGAAATGCCGACTCGCCCTTGTAGCACAATGCTGATGATTGCTAAATCAATTCGATTGTTTTGGGGCGGACTTCTTTAAGTAGTACTAAGAGCAGCAAGATAGGTTCCGCAGGTGATCTGAGGTTACGCTAGCCTCATCGTGTCTAGCGCGCCAAGGCTCGTATGCTTTTAGTATTATTTTTCTGGTTAGAAAGCGGGGAACAGGCTCGCACGTCATGGCGAGTATTAGATGGGGAGGAAGCCCGTCCCTCGTTGTTCTTCAACGATTAGTCTTACTACTATCTACCCCATATAGTTGGGGCATAGCAATACAAGCCTACCATACCTCACGTCTTTCATACTAGAGTGCGCTAGCGGTGAGCAGGCGCACTTAGGCCTTACAAAACCTCAGAATTAATCCAAATGTCAAAGATGGAAGAGCATAGGGATAGAGTGACTCAGGTCAGCAAGCAAGTGAAACGATTCTGGGATTTACAGGAGCCTTTTCGAATCTACCATGGGTCGACTTACTCGACCCGGTTTTCTCGACGCGAGAGGACTCAAGTTGTGGATACCAGTCCGCTCAACAATATCTTGACTATTGACATAGCGGCGAAGTCGGTCCTTGTCGAAGCCAATGTACCAATGGACATGCTCGTGGACTATACCATACAACACAAACTCATCCCCCCCGTCGTCCCTGAAATCCCCGGTATGACCGTCGGCGGAGCTTTTGTCGGTCTAGCGGGCGAGAGCAGCTCCTTTCGTTATGGTCCGCTGGACAGGAATGTGCGAGGCTGCGAGGTTGTGCTTGCCGACGGGGAAATACGATTGGTGTCACCGAAATCAAGTTCAGATCTGTTTGATGCCTTGGCCCTCTCATACGGCACATTAGGTGTCGTAACGATGCTGGAGATGGTTTTAATAGACGCGAAAGACTTTGTGCAGCTCTCGTTCGAGCCTGTAACGGGTATTGATGACATACTGACTCACATCTGGGAAGTCCAGAACAGCCCAGATGTTCATTACGTTGAGGCGATGCTCTACAGCGCAGCTCACGGAGTCATCATTTCGGGACGAATGAAAGACTCGTGCGACGGAAAGCTGCAAACGTTTTCTCGAGCGAAGGATCCATACTTTTATATGCACGCACGAGATCTCGTGTCGTTTGAGAAGACCGAGACCATCGTTCAGCATACTCCGTTAAGAGACTACATTTTCCGCCACGATCGTGGGGTTTTCTGGATGGGTAAAGAGGCTTTCGAATACTTTGGGGTCCCATTCAACACATGGACTCGCTGGGCGCTGGATTACTTCCTGCGCTCAAGAAAAATGATTCATGCTTACCACAAAGCCGACTTCGGAACAAAATATGTATGCAGGGACTTCATCATTCCGAACATTCTGTTCAACTCACAAGAGAAACCTTATTCTAGAGCAAAACCTTTACTGGCATTCTTGGATGCTTGCTGGACAAAGTACCCGATACACCTGTGCCCCGGTAAAGCGCCTATGGACGAGCAATACGGACTCCTCGTACCACGTTCTCGGAAAGATATTCCAGTAGGCATGGATACCTGTTTGGGTGTAGGAGTCTACGGTTCTGGTCCTGCAGAAAAAAGCAAGCTCGTAGAGCTAAATCGGCAGATGGAGGATATGGTGGGATCTTTAGGCGGCATGGAGTGGGTCTACTCGGAACAGTTCCGCGAAAACGCAGACGATTTCTGGAAATGCTATAATCAACAACGGTACGTCGAGCTTCGGATCAAGTTCCGCGCAACAACCATGTTCGATATTTGGGATAAAGTCAAGCCTCGAGAGGAAGTTGGCAATCAAGGCTGGATGCAGTGGTTGGGAAGTCGTCTCTGGCGCTTTTGGCTGTTGGATGGACTGTATGGCGCGGCTAGCGCTGCTCTAGGAGGGGACTTCCTGCTGGTAAATGGCGTGCCTTTGCTGGGTGGCACAGGCTCCGAAGGCCATATGCCACTCCCTCGTCATCATATGAAGACGGCGGAGGTCAACAAGGAGCTTACAATACCGTACTAGATTTTTAAGCCGGCGTATAAAAGAATCACCTTTACACCTCGAGTATCTCCGATATAGTTAGGGTTGACGATGGTGAGAAGATAAGGTGCTGACTGCGCTAATATTAATCATGGCAGCATCGTTGTTGACAGAGAGGTAAGGAGTTGGTCGGTGATGACAATGCTGACGCCGGCTGATGGTGACAACGCTGACGCGCTAGTGTCAATTATGGCAAGGATATCGAGAATGCTAAGGGTATAGATGTCAGCATAATTGATGGCATAGCACAGTGATGACAATAGTGCTGACAATAGAGTTCAAATATTGGTTGGCAGTTGAATGTTAAACATGGCAAGGATGCTGACTGGGTTGATGAAGTGCAATGGCATCACGCAGCGGTGACAAAGACGGCTGGCATCTGATACTGAGAGTGCTTAGAGAGCAGTAATTTGATATCCTCTTGGAAATTAAAAACTTCGGGGTACTATTTCGGGTTGACACCGAGGGTTGTGAGAGCAAAGATACGATTTTTGCTGACGCACCTTGTTCTGATTATGAATTAATAATCGGTATTCATCTTTAATCACACTTGATTATGGGCATTGAATTAAACATAGTATTGCAAAGAGGGCATAGTCTTATCACTTAATTGTATACAACGAGAAGTGTGTGTAGTATTTTGCTGACGCTCCATCATGTGGATACCTTAACCACATAAGGTATAGGCTGAACATGGGAAACTGACAGTGTAGGCTTCTCGTGCTCCGAACAAGCTTTGAGACCGACAACTGGTTCGATAGCATGGACGACCTCCAGCTAGATGTTGACACCGTTCTTGCAGGTGTAGTCAAGCTCGGTTCCCCCGGTACTCGGCGAGGTTGTTGAAGCACTAGGATTAAGCCCTGAGCCTATGGAAGCTGCAGCATAAGCAGCTATGGTAGCTGCCTTGGCTATCTTAGCCTTCCAGTTCCTCATCGAGCGCCTTGATAGCCAGCATTTAGTAGGTTTGACCGCGGCGGCTTCATCTGGAGTAGCTAGGTAGCACCCTTGTTGATTGTATTCGACCACTGTACCCAGTCGAGTTCGTCGAGGTACGTCCACTGGATGAACGGTGGCGTTGTGCACCTGGACGAACGAGAAGGATGCATCCACTAGGTGAGCAAAGACACCGCCTTGTTCACCTAGGTGGACAGCGCATTGAGGCTCGAATAGATAGTCACGATCCTCGTAGGGTGCGCTGTCTTTATTGGGGCGCTGGTAGCTGATGGGTATATTAGCCGTCTCACCTGGGCGAACGACGAAGGCCTTCCTAGCTCGCACAGTCCTCTTCATGTGTGCGTCCTTCCGAGATATAACATTGATCGGCGCCGTAGGTTCACAGGTTGGTATACGAACTAGGTGATGTTCGAAGTCCAACGACATCTGTTGAGGTACCATCAAGTCGGTAGCCAGAAGGAGGTTGGCGGCTAGGTCGTGCCGTTAACATCGGTGCCCAGCTTTCTTGCTTGGGCTCAGGACAATCCTTCGCGATATGCCCCTTCTTGCCGCAGTTCTAGCAGGTCCTCTCGTCCTTCGACCCGCTGCTCAAGTCGCCAGCGCCCCTCAAGGGGAGCTTGGATGTTCCGCTGCGTCGACCATCGTTGATTGATCGGTCTCTTTGTTCGGGGCGCTCCCTCGCGCCCCCTACGCGGCGGTTGTGCCCTGCACGGCTGCCAGTTCGCGAACTGGAAGTGGGACCTCGATCGCTTTGGGATCTGTTCCCAAGATCGGTCCGTGAGGGCTGCGGGCCCTCATAGCGCTGCGCCAGCGCGACGAGTGCTTCTCGTGTGGTTGGCATATCCGCCACTGCATTGAGCTTCTCTCTTACATCCCTTCTCAGTCGGTCGAGGAGATGATCCCTTTGCTGAATAGGAGAGAACTCGTCGAGATCCGCCTCAAGGATTTCGATATATGCAACGAAGTCGTTTACACTTTGCGATTGACCCTGCCTGGCTGCGTCATGCTTCTGGGCCGCGGCCAGCCTTCGATTCTGTGGGTCCTCCATCAGGTTCGCTAGGAAGTCGGAGAAGTCCTTCCATTTCCATGTGGTTCGGATGGCTGCCAGACTTCTTTCCTTCCTGCTACCCTAGCGTTGCGACGGCGTGTCACGTATAAACGGTTGGGCCCAGCTGATCTTGGCCCATTCCGAGGGGAAGTATGACGGACTTGCCTCAAACGCATTGAGGGCACTGCGAGTCCGAGTCCGAGTCAATCTGACCTAGTATGGCAGCTTCAATAAGGGGATCGCTACGAGCGCCGCCTTTTGTCTTTTTCGAATCCATTGTTTTGCAAGCTCCTCGAGGCACAACTAGAAAATGTAAGTCTTCCAAGAGTCCTTGAGCACATCGACCTTGTCTTTGAGTGTCGGAATTTCTTGATTGGGGAATACCGCTGTTAAAAACCTTGTGGATGTCAGAAACGTTGACGCCAGCACCAAACGCGTCGCTAGCCGCTAGAAATCGAATGGTCGAATCGAGATGCGGAAATTTCGAATTGTCTGATTTTTCGACCCTAGCCATTACTTGTCTGCTGTCCAAGTCGGCCATATCGCTATGTAAGCTTTTTCTCCAATTTCTTGCGTTAGAGGGATGTTTCTATTCCGGGAATTAAAGATCCGTTACAGCCAGCATGAATCTTTGAATCTCCGGTTTGCTGTCAAAAAAAGACTACCGTTTTAATATGGATCTGTGGCTGATTCTAGAAAGAAAAGTCTAAGATCTTCGAATTGGGTTTGGTCTCCCTCTATAAACACAATATGAGTACTGATCCCGGGTCGATCAATAGAAGTCCGCAGGGTTCAATCTCCTCAAAGCTACTAGGGGATTCAACCACCTTTGGAGCCTTGTTATCTAAGGTGGCTGTCAAGCCAAGATATGGAGTCACTGGAGGTAGTCGTGCTCGAAGTATATACAACTCGGAGTATTTTGGGCGAAAGTCTGCCCAACCCATTGAACTCAAGTAGGACAGTCGTTCATATACTGAGTACTTCGAGGAGGCTGGTGAAGTTGAGTGGAACTTTCCTAGAGAAAAAGCTGGCATCATACCAACACGCTGGTTCAGCTGGAAGTTCTGCGCAAGCTTGCTGGCGAAATATTAGTGTCAATATACTGTCGTAAACGGCACGCATTGTTAGTCACCAAATCGCCAATCAAGCACCCGCATCATTGAAAGAGCACCGACAGAGAATGCCATATTGTAGAAAATGACATAACCAGGTCTGACGGCGCTCGCAAATCTAACAGCGTAACGGCTAGCGAAAGAACCCGACATCGGTGACACCGGCGGGGCAGGCACCAATACCTGATCTGGGACAATAACGCTGAATGGTTCGGGTTTCAGCTGTCGGTCGAGTCGCTTTGAGTGTTCATGTCAAGTGTATTGGATAAGGCGTTGACGAATATCATGCTAGAACCTGCCATTATGGTAATTCCAAGGAGGGTTTCGATCGGAGAAGGTAGTGATGGAAGTCTCGGCTGGAAATCGAGGATGCTAGACAATAATTGCTTCTACCGCTCTGGACACGCCTATCCTCTTTCTGTCGCTCTTGTCCCAGCAACTGCGAACCGCTCTCTGCACTGGTATCAAATTCCATACAAGTTCTTGAATTGTATCGGTCGTCTTCATTATAATTCGCGAAACACTCTTCCAGCGAAAGCTTATTATCGTCGTCAAATAGTGGTCCAGGCAGCACTGCCATGTCTTTGTCTTTGCCTTCAGCAGTCTTGTCATTAGATCGAGATTTGCCGGTTTGTGTTAGGGGTGGTCGCGCATGCTCGATCAGAACGGTTTAGATCTCTCAACACGCCGATGTAAGTGGGGTACTGTTCGCATAGATCGCAGTATACCACACAGTCAAGAAGCGACCGTCTCGCCTCATATGGTACTTGTAGTTGGAGCTTGCATCGGGTACTTTGGCTATCTTCGAGTTTGACTGTCGGTTCCTCTGTACACTCGCTCATTTTCTCCGATGTCCCGGCACCATTTCTCATCAACCTTCTCTGCGCAAAATTGCTTGAGAAATAGTCTGAGTTCTGATCTGTTGATAAGGACTGTATCCGGAGGCTCGACAGCGGGCTGGTACCATTGGTCTCCACCAAGGCGCTTGCGCCATCCTTGAGAACCGCTCGAGGATATCGCTGGGCTTTCGAATTTGGTAATATACAGGCGCAAGACTATGTATCTCTCTCGCCTCTCTTGATCTTTGTTTGTTTATGGAGTACCCGATTAGACTTAGTGCGGAGGGTGGTGTCCGTGCAAAGTTCAGATGGTGTCCAGCCAAAGGGTGGGGAGTCCATGGAGTGGCTGCCAATTACTAACATATATTGTATGGGGATTATGTGGCACCTGATAATCTCTACTCCTTTACCTAACAACTCTGCAATCGTCTAGCAAGACCTTCCTCGTCGCCGTTATGGTTATACCTCCTCTTCTAGCATCGTAGAGTCGCTGAATTTTATGGCTTGTCGACGTCAGGCTCGGTCCGTTATTCCGGCTCTGAATCGACCTCGCACCCGAACAGTCCATGGGTATGGATTTCTTGCTCTTGAAGAACCTATCAACCACCACTAAAGTATGCCGTAACAACCTTCTTCCGTAACTTCATGATGGGGGCGAGGTGATACCTGCCAGTAGCGATTTAGAAAAGGCAGGGGCTCAATCAGATCGTGCTTGCGTTCGCGGTGGGACTTGCTATACATACAGATAGGGCAGCTCCTAGCGTTCTGTTAGACATCTGGGTACAGCGTAGGCCAGTAATGAGATGATTCAAGCATGGAAGATAGAAAGAGCATTTGAAATATCTTGAGGTAGGTTGAAGGATTGGTGCTGTACAGTGAAGTTTGCTGAGATTCCGCACCAGTGACACAATCTAGCATCCTCTTTCAAGCCAGCGACTAAAGAACATGAGCCGAACCTTTGATAATCTGGGCGGGGGTTTTTCCTTGAGAGGACTTAGCGAGAATTCCGTACTCTTCCTCGTGCTGGCCGCCAAATAAAAGCTTCGCCTGCAGTGGCAGAGCTAGGTGCAGATGCCAGGACCGTCTGTGATTCAACAAAAGCGACCAAGGGGTATTGAGACACTTGAAGGAACTTGCTGAAGCCCATACTCCGTCCCAATTAGGCTTTTCACTCGACTTATCCCTGAGAAATTTCCGAATGATGTCACATGCGAAAATGGTCTCTGATGCGATCTAGAAGATGTACGGCAAGGCAAACACTTTGAACGCTATACAGCTTGTGATCTTTGTCCATGCCAACTCTTTGCACACGGCTTCGAGTCTTTGCTTGTGCAAATCGCGACCAGGCGACTAATGTAGTGACCACGCATTCATTTATGCACCAGGAGGGGTCGAGCGATAAACAAGTGAGATAGTAGGGGAGGTGGTAGTACGAGCATCCCAACAAACTTGCATCTTTGGCTGTTCCTTGGGTGAGAACTAGGGAGGTGTGCGGTAGCAGACTCTCACTCAACGCTCGTGACCCTGGAAAAATTGCCGGTTCCGCTGGTGGTTTCGTCGTCATTCTCAATCACGAAAGGATTGTCCGAAGTATGGCAGGAAATCCCGAGTGTTTATCAGAAACACGCTGTTAGCGCTCACCTTGACTGTCGCCAATCTTACTAGATTGAGTTGAACTTGTATTCTTGCGTTGCTGATAGAGTAGCGTAAAGGGATTTCTGAAGATCGGCCAAGGAGACGACTCAACCACCGAGAGAGACCGGCGATGTCCGGCAGGGTCGTTCACGTCATCGTCGATCACGATCGATCTTTCTAGAAGCGTCAGACGCGCCGACGACAATGGACCTACGCGCTCATCGGACTTTTTCCGATCTATACGCACGTTCACCACCCTCGTTCAAACCTGGATTGTCCGCAGTGCGCTTGAAGGAATCTCGAATACCTGTGGCGCGCGTGGTCGTCCAGTCCCCATCTTGTTGTATCCCTCCCTATGTTTGCGTTCTCTTTCCTCCATCGGATGCACCGGAGGACCAAGTCCGCTATCTTTGAGGGCGCCATCACTTGATTCTGTCTGTGCACCGGACATCGACAACGGGACGGTACCGGCGAAGGTGGGAACCCTTATTTTGGAGGTCTCTATCAGCGTTAGAATCGGCGAGAAGAGGTTGTAAGGCTCGTACCCAGCTTCTGAGCCTGGCATCGAAATCGGTGGAGTGCTGAGGGATCCCTGCTCCCTGCCTTGCTCTGCAATTGAGGTGCAGTCGATTGGGGTGGGATTTGCAGTGGAGCTCTTAGCCTTCCCACTCCCGTGGTCGACACTTGATACCGCGTGTTGTGGGTTCTCAGCTTTTCCGGCAACGTACGGGAGTTCCTCAAATAGTGGGAAGGTGCCGTCGTTCTCCTCGTGACAGACCGTGAGATGGGGCGCAATTGAGGGATCTGGAAGTCGTTATTGAGCGCCCATCGATACCAACAGTAGTGGAAATTACCCCCAAGGCGTTGTTGCGCAGTCCCTAGTGGCCCCGCTCTCTTGACCAGGCCCTTCGGTCGGGCTCCGCCGCAGCAGCCAGTCGCACTATCATCCAGGTGTTTGCCTTGTAGGTGTCACTGCTCGTTCCAGCCCGCGTATCACCCGTAATCGCTGGCCTCGGTTCATTAGCCGTGCTGTCAGAGCACAGGGTCAAGTGTGTCGGTTACACCACCTAGCACTGCCACCTACCACCTTCACCGCCTTGCCTTACTCCTTATCGTGTCACTTGATATTTGTTTCCTTCCACAGGAATAAGAATATTCCATCACACCCCCAACAAAAGCCTGTCTCTATGCCAATCCAGTTTTGCTGTCAGAGTGGTCACGGCAAAATAGAGTTGGCGAGACGCATGGACTATCTCCTCTCTCTTGAGATAATCTCGGTGGATTTCACGGAAATGAGATATGAAACCGACATTTTCGGCCCAAGACGCCATATAGTGGTTATGAAGAGGGGACCCCATTGAACAACCACCTGGCCCGTTGGTCTGGACAAAGGAACGTCGTCTTTCTTGATAAATTCGGCAAGACCTCAGATGACGTCCGTAGGTTTCTATTACTGCTTTTCCAGTCTTGGCTCTACAAGGACCACCGCAATGATCAGATGCTTGAGTGTTCGAAGACTATCTGAGTCCTCGCTACCAACTTCTGGGAAGGACTTATCAGCTGATTTTAGAGCACTCAATTCAAAGATCGGGACGTTGAGAGATCGGATAGTACGCTTTCCAGCAATCTTAATGCGTCATTGAAGCGCAACTTGAGCGCCGTTGACGGGCAGGTCACTGCCATCCTGCCGTTCATGCGATGACATGACGACCGCCGCGTTGACTTGTGAACATATATCCCGCCTCCCGGACTGAGAAAGAAACGCTGCACGCTTGGAACGTTCACAAAATGCCGGCCCGGGATTTCAGATGAAGCAAAAGAAGCGGTACGCTGATGCTATACGCTAAATGAACGACATGCGCTGTGTATGTGATGTAAGAAGACAGATCTGAAGTAATTTACGAGCAGAATCTGTCGGCCTGGTAGCCTGAGCCTGAGCCACGCTTTCCAATGTCAATGATGAATGGCAGGGTCGGCCCAGTCATGCTACCCCTGGGTCCAGGACCAGCCCGTTGCTCTCCCTTGTTTGCAGGTCCAGGAGGCATCGACCTGTATCCAAGAAGCTGGGGCGGTCTTGCATTGACTTGTGGGTGGAGGCCCGTTGTAGACGTGTATAAATTAATCCTTGGACTGATGTTTCTCACATTGCGACCATAGCCTTCCTGTCCCTGCCAATGTCCATTGCCCGAAGCCTGAGCGAGTCTGACTTGTCTCGAGGACGGCGACCGAGGTGCGTGGGCTTGCCCAGGATTGTTGCAGGCGACAGTACGGAAATAATCCCTCTCCATTCGGTAAATTCCCGTTCTTCAGCTATTTCACGAATCTGGTGCTCGAGCTTGGCAATACTATTCGACGTCTCGTTTTCCTTTTCCTTTCGCCGCTGACGAAAGCAAAGGGACGCGATGACATTACGCTTACGTTTCTTTTTAGCGGCTTAAGGGGCAGCTTGCACGTTAATAGGTACCTGAATGGGACCTTGATCCGTGTCGAGCGTCATTAGTTGATAATTATGCCCCGCTCCACTGCTGACTGGACCGTAGAATGCTTTGGAGCGAGGTACACCGGAGCCACGAAGGCTGGTTGGTCGCTAGAGTACCAGGAGGAGCAGGTGGTGTAGTACTGAAGCGACTATACGAGGAGTACGATGTCCTCGGGCTGTTACTTTGGGACGCCGGGAGTTAAGGTGGCACTCCACCGCCGCTTGGTCGGCGCTCTCGTTTGAGATGGACCTGAGATGAAATTGCATTAGCTGAATATCCGGACGGTGATCGGATGGAATGGGGGTTCGTGTCAGACAGGTCTGCCAAAGGAGCAGCACGGATAAAGGAGGCAGATTCGGTATAGGGGCTCTGTTCTGCTGAGACAGTCTCGAGATGCAATGGATGGCGAGGGTTTTGCGTCAATCGTGCCACTGGAGAGGCCTATGGAGCCTGGCAATTGGTCATTTATGGCAGAGGATTGTCGACTGATGAAGTACGCAATGAACTGCTTTTTCGCATGGAACCGTCCTGGAATACCGTTGTCTTTCATGTCGGGGACCAAAGCATGATCGATGATATTGGAAACTCGGAGAACTTCAACAGTCCTTCTTTTCTGATACAAGCGTAATCGTATTGCCGTGACTCCAACCACTCGTAGCGATCACGGCGGGGTATTGTCCTCCACGTTCGAGACATGCAATAGTCTTATAAGGAGTTGAAATTTCGTATTCGGAAATTGGAGCAAAGAGTGTTACCCTGCTCGAAAAGTTACGAAAGAAGTGATCTTCCGAATGTTTGTTCTCAGCGAGCGATAATGAGTCATCAATACGATCTTTGAGGATGGTGGCGATCAATTTTCGTGCTTGATTCACGGGATAAGTTATCTTTCTGTAAACCTAGTGCTCTCCGCCCGACCGCCGGTAGCGCTCTTCTTCATTTCGATCCGATGAAGTCGCGAGATCACTTGCTTTGAGATTATCGTTATCTTTGAGGTGTTTGTTGGCACCGTGATCGAGAAGATGCTCCACGCTTTCGTAGCGACCCCACAGTGCACTTTCCATCAGTGGTGTTCTACTCTTTTGACTCTGGAAGTTTAGGGTCCGCGCCTCGTTCCAGCAGCAACTTTACCATGGCCGGGTACTTCTTGCAAGCGGCATACAGAAGTGCAATCTCTCCACTCTCATCAACACCATGGATCAAATCTCTCCACTCTCATCAACACCATGGATCAAAAGTCGATGCTCCGATGAGGAATCACAATATTCTCGTACGCAGTCAACATCTCCCAACAGAATCATTCGGCTGAATACATGGTCCAATCTCTTCATTTCGAACGTTGGATCGCCACCATAACATCGTCACAGTCGTCGGAAAATCATATCATTATCATCAATCGTGATAGTCTCTTCTGCCTCTTTCCATTTCGAAAGTGCATTCGTAGGGTTTTGATCAAGTTTAAGATCATCAAAAGGTCCCGCAAGCAATTCCTCTTCAGTCAGGGGCGGGCTTGCACCCAGAGCCACATAACGATTGTTGACCTTGTCGATCTCACATGCGGTCGACTGGAGGATTTATTTGAATGGGTATTTGAAATAGTAAGAGTGATAGTTGTTACCTGCATGGCAGTTCGAATCCATGTGTATGGATCTTGCTACAAAAGGGGCAGAGAACGTGAACGTTGGAGCTATCCCACCATTGGACGTCTGCAAAAACTCTCTGGACGCCATCGGTGCAAAATGGGAGGAAAAATTAGTCGCTTGGATTGCTAAAAGTTGTGACGTGATGTGTCGCCCCACCCGGAGGATAGCCCACTCGCCCAACGAGGAGGAAACATTAGATTCCTTATTGGTCAATATAGCCACCGTGATTACTAAGCAGAAACTCTCGTAGACCTACCGTAATCTCTACCTGACAGCTCAATCTAGACGAAGTCTCTTAGGTTGCATTGAGCACCACTCCTTCGCGAAGACACGTTCACGAGCTGCTGTATCGCCTTCTTATCCGTTGACGGTATTGATGACACGCCCAAAGTTATTGTGTGCCAGTCGTTGCTCGCAGTTTTGTGCCGTTCCTGTACAATGCATGAAGCAATTTTCGTGCTCCGTCGCGACACCTTGCCACGATGGGCCGCTTGTGTGTTAACAGATTATCCGTGAGAAATAGTTCCGGTGAAAGACTATCGACTCAGCGCGGTCGAGCACCAAATTGCGCACCGCCTCGTTGGCGTCGGGGTCGTCTATTGCAGGCTTCCCTTTGGCCCAGTGTCTCGTCCTCGTTTGAACAAAAAGCCAGCCTCGTAGAAAGCTTCACCGCTAAATAGCAATTATATACTACAAACCTGGCGCTCATGACCACAAACAAGCTGTGCCCGATCCCATCAACGGTTACAACCATTCTCAATCGGGTCACAACCACCCCAGCACGAGATCAGCGGCATTGTGCTTAAGAGCCCACTGATTCGCGACGTGGTGGTGCTTCGGTGACCATGTCTTCCCCGGATAACCAGCGACGGGCGTTATCCTCTTACATATTTTAACGACATCGCTGGGCATGCAGTGGGCTATCCGAACCAGGAGGAACCCTTGAACGAAGGTGCCCACTATGGTCTCCCAATATCTCCATATATAGGCTGTGCCCCCTTGTTCGCGCCTGGACGTAGTCAATCGCCTGTTAGCACCAGTCCGTATGCCTATGCCAGAGGAGGTTATGGTCCTCAACCGAATTATCGATCCGCTCCATTGCGCTTTCGGTGCAGGGAAAACTTCACGGCTGATCTGCAATATCCGCTCTGGTGAGATGCATAATTTCGCCGATGAATGCCTGGACGCCTCGACGGAGGTACACGGTGCTCAGATTTGCACTGCCGCCGTGGGGTGGTGGAAACGGAAACGGCCTCACCAACGGCTGCCTCTCACACCCTATTCTGCCCGTGTGATCTCCAAACAAAGGGGGGGACATGGCGATGTGATGATTCAGCATTATGGAGGAGCTATACCTCACACCATGGCGTCATAGGCGCTGATGGAACCGACATTCGACATGGGAAAGAACGTGCGGCACAAGAACGTCTGCGTGCAGGAGGGAAGTTCTGGCATTTACACCAGCAAGCGGTCTGTGTGTGTGCAGAGCAGCTGTCAATCCTATTGCTGCCGAGAGAACCTGTCCAACCAGTAATCCACGGTGAATGGTATACAACTTGCCAATCGAGGTATTTGCACAGCCGACGCGAGCTTCCATAGGGTCAGCTACGTGACATGTTGGGAAGGTCCCAAGTCAGCCAACTATCGGTGGGCCGCGAGGCTCAGACGCGAATGACAACGAGTACAAGGGCAGTCTCAAAGTCTGCAAAGGGCCGCATCGAGGCTGACAGCCAGTTTGTCCAAAAAACCTGTGCCAATCTGCCGTGCGTGATTAAGCTGCAACTGAGGTGGACAACACCGCCAAAGAGGCTGTCAACGAAGGCGGAACAAGGCCCGAAGAGCTGCCATCGCCGCTGACATTCTCGTCAGCAGTATCGGCGTAGCTTTTTGCAAGGAATTCGAAACAGAACGAGGGGGAGGGGGCGGCGAGGAATTATGGGCGTTAACACGTTGCCCGAACTGAATTCGAGAGTCACACCGCCCGCCATACCCTCTCTGCGGCCAACTCTTCTATCGCATTGGCGGAGGCAAGCGCGATGAGAGGCAGTACAGAGGCAATGGAGGTAGTTGAGGTCAGGCCTACGCCTTGGGTTTTAAGCCTCCTCGACAGTGGAATCATGGTATATACGGTATACATCAAGCTTAACCGCGCATCGGAGCTTTGTGGTGGCAAGGAGAAATATGTCACCAGAAGGCATCGAAAAGATCAATCAAGTAAATTTATTGGTAATATTAAAAGAGAAAAGAATAATAATTCTTTTCTTGTGGAAAAAGTGAAAAGTAGTTACATGTACGGATACAGTTTAATTGTAGTGTCGACCGCACGACAGGCGCAGGCGTTCCGCTCGCGGCGGGGTTGGTCCGTCGGCACGTGGCAGCTCTCCTCCAATCCAGCCACTCCAAGAATTGTGCCCGAAGACATTGCAACTCCACCTGCTTCGACTGCCGCCGGTGTTGCACATGTTCTCAATACCGCTGGTGTTGACCTTAACGCAGCTTAAGGCTTGTGGCCAAAGTTACCCCGCGCGATAAGAGCACAACCGAATTGCAAGAGCAGATTGCTGACTTCGAGGCACACATTGCAGGTTTGAAGGGAAGAAATCCCTCCATCCATTGCCTTACCACCACCAGCCACCGCCGCTGACCTTCAACTTCAAGTGCAAGTATGTGGCAGGCACGTGTCAAAACCGATATACCCCACGCAAGCGTCGGTTTCACTACCTCACCGCTTAACGGGCGCTGCCCCTCATGACCTCGGGCTGGAAGAGATAACGAATACCGGCGTACGGCCTAAATGCAGGTGGGGGGGATTGCGACGGGGAGCTTTGAGGCCAGCCGTCCTCCACCAAGAGTCACGTGTTTCACGCATTCCTAATTCACTATATATACGCGAGTGGTCTGCAACGCGCGAACAACTCGCAGATGCTTTTACCACAGTTGGGAGACTTAGTCCCAGATTACAGATAATATCAGAAGGCTTGAATTACAAATTATTGCATAATTTATATTGATAGATTCAATCGAAGCAAGTACAAAACGATCGAAAGATCTAAATAAACAAATGTATATTCTAATAGATTTAATCTATTGATCTATTAGATTAACGTTCTCGACCTGATGTTACGAGCCTACGCCAGTATATAGCCTACGCACAGTATGTAGCACCAGGAACGGATAGCTGCATATGCTCTTACAGCTCTGCGAGGGAGCAACAGGAGCATAGGGATTTGCTCCCTTTGCTCTGCGAGAGAGCAAGGAGAGCAAGGAGGATCTCCTTCAGTATATAGATCCTCGAACACGACTCCCTTATGGATCGTGTTCAACTCAAGATAAGTTCTTACTTATTGTTATCGCTACATCTAGCTGCAACCCTTGTTACCAAGTGATTGCTTGCATTGCCTGAAGA
>JAABUL010002807.1_pt1 | contig 27776 bp, 23 predicted proteins | sample 5559151 | NCBI WGS metagenome assembly JAABUL01 (sample SAMN10711876, study PRJNA513368) | rock metagenome | isolation source: Antarctica rocks | place: Antarctica: Victoria Land, Pudding Butte sud | reverse complement strand
CAATCTTTCTCAAACGGTCGAGCCGCTAGGAGAGGGTATCCTTTCCTCCCTCGCCCACCATCCGGCGGCTGTACGGTCCGCCGTGTCCCTCCATTGAGGGGGGACAATCTTAGTTTAATGTATAAGGTGTGAGGAAGCGCGCGTGGTCGTCCTACAAGGTCTCATCTTCGTGCTCGGCGCCGCCCTCATCGTGGGGACCTTTCTCTCCGCCATCCGCACCTTCGTCGTCCCGCGCGGCGTGTCCGATCGGCTGACGGGGGTCGTGTTCGTGGTCATGAGGAGGCTCTTCGATTTGGCGTTGTCCCCCGTGCGCTCTGAGGCGCGGCGCGAGCGCGCGATGGCGTTTTACGCCCCGTTGAGCTTGCTCGCGCTGCCCGTGGTCTGGCTCGCCGGCATCCTAATCGGGTACACGGCGCTGTTTCGCGCGCTCGACACCTCGTCGTGGTCCGACGCCTTCACGGACAGCCGGTCGTCCCTGCTCACGCTCGGCTTTACTAGTCCGAACGTCCCGGCCGCGCTCGCCTCATTCTCGGAGGCCATGTCATTCTCAGAGACCGTGCTCAGCCTGATCCTGGCCGCGCTGCTGGTCGCCTACCTGCCGACGATGTACGCGGCGTTTTCCCAGCGCGAGGTCGCGGTGACGGGTCTGGAGACTCTCGCCGGCTCCCCCCCGTCGCCCTTCAGGATGCTGAAGCGCTACTACCATATCGGTGGACTCGACGACATCAATGAGGTGTGGGCGACGTGGCTGGACTGGTTCAATGTGGTGCAGGAGAGCCACACATCGCTACAGCCGCTCGTCTACTATCGCTCGCCGCGGCCCGAGCGCTCCTGGGTCACCGCCGCGGGGGCGGTGCTGGACACAGCCGCCCTGACCGCCTCGACACTGGACCGGCCGCGCGACCCCCAGGCTGAACTGTGCATCCGGGCCGGATACCTGTGCCTGCAGCGCATCTCCGATACGTTCCGTATCCCCTACGACCCCGATCCGCGCCCCGATGCCCCCATCAGCATCGCGCGGTCAGAATTCGACGCGCTGTACGACGCGCTGGCGGTAGAGGGCATACCCCTTAAGCCGGACCGCGATCAGGCCTGGCGCGACTTCGCGGGCTGGCGCGTCAACTACGACGCCGTGCTCGTCGCGCTGGCCGTGCTGACGATGGCGCCGGACGCCCAATGGTCCTCCGACCGCGCGCCGCGCCGGGCGGCGTTCACGCGCCCTGACAAGCGGGCGCGCGCGGTCGCGGCGGACATCACAGCGGGCGTTATAGCCGGTCGATGAAACGCTATCGCCCTGCGATACCGTATAATGACTATGATTCGTGACCATGATGGGTAAATAGGAGGAGCGATGGCGTCGACAATCGGAGCGGGAGAGTTCAAAGCGAAATGCCTGCACTTGTTGGATGTAGTCGCGCGACGGCAGGAGGAGTTGATCATCACCAAGCGGGGCCGTCCCGTCGCCAAGCTCGTCCCCCTGCGGCCGGATGAGCCGCTCTTCGGAGCCATGGCCGGGTCCGTGGCGCGGCAGGGTGAGCTCGTTTCGCCGATCGATGACCACTGGGAGGCGGACGCGTGAGCGGCGTCCTGCTCGATACACACACGCTTATCTGGCTACTGGACGGGGATCGCGCGCTCTCACCGGCGGCCGTGACGGTGATCGAGCGGGCTGCGCGCGAGGCCACGGTCTTCGTGGCGGCCATTACACCATGGGAGATCGCGATGCTTGTCGCCAAAGGGCGCTTGACGTTGACGCGCGATGTGCAAGAATGGGTCGATGACGCATTGCGCCAGCCCGGTGTCGCGCTGGCGCCGCTCGACCCCGCGATCGCCATCGCCAGCACACGCTTACCGGGGACGATCCACGGTGACCCCGCGGATCGGCTGATCGTCGCGACCGCGCGGCATGTAGACGCGCTCTTGGTCACGGCGGATGAGCGGTTGTTGGCGTACGGCGCCGCCGGACATGTCGCCGTCTTGGATGCGACGACGCGCGATGAGGGCAAAGGCGGGGAAAAGGCCCATTGATTGCCAATAGCTTGAAAGGACTCAAATGAACCAACAAGGCCGTTATCTAACGACGGCGCCGCTAGTGACGCTCGCCGCGCCGGGCCAGCGCGCCAACGTACAACTGATCGGCGTGCCCTTCGACGGCACCTCGACCTACCGCACGGGGTCGCGCTTCGGCCCCGACGCCGTCCGCGCCGCGTTCTGGAACATTGAGGTGTACTCCCACGTCCTGGACGTCGATCTAGAGGAGCTGTCGATCGACGACCGTGGCAACATGCGCCATACGGCCAGGGTCGACGAGATACTGACCATGGCCGAGGCGACGACGCGCGAGAGCGTTGACGCGGGCTACGCGCCGGCGATCCTGGGGGGTGAGCACTCCATCACCTTCGGGACGTTCAGCGCCATGCCCGAACGGACCGCCCTGCTCGTCTTCGACGCGCACTTCGACCTGCGCGACGAGTATGACGACCTGTCGATGATGCACGCCACCTACCTGCGCCGCCTGATCGAACGCCGGCCGGGGCTGCGCGTCATCCACGTCGGCGCACGGGCGGCGACCAAAGAGGAGTGGCGCTTCGCCGCCGCGTCCGGCGTCACCGTCATCACCGCCGATCAGGTACACGAAGAGAACGGCGCGCTGGAGCGTTTCAAGACCGCGCTGGACGGTGTCGAGGGCATCTACGTGTCGATTGACTTAGACGGCCTCGACCCCGCCTACGCGCCCGGCGTGTCCAACCCCGAGGCGGCCGGCATCTCCTCGCGGCAACTGCTGCAGTGCCTCTACCAACTGCGCGACACACCGATCCGCGGGTTCGACATCGTGGAACTCTGCCCGCAGTACGACCCCAGCGGCGTCACGGCCGTGGCCGCCGCCAAGTTCCTGGCCGAGTTGTGCGGGCTGGTCCACCTGCAACACACGTAGGGCCATTTAGTTTTCCCCCTCACCCCATGCGGATTGGTCTCTCTCCGCTGCGCTCCGACAGCCCAATCCGCATGGGGTGAGGGCCGCGCCATCGCCGCGAGAACTAAAGGAGTTGACATCGCCGCGCGCCAGGTATACCATAATTGCAAGAAGTCAAAACGTTTCGGTTCGTTATCGGCGCGGTCAAGCGCCCTCTACGGTCTGTCCCTGGGGTGTCGGCGTCACATGCCGCTGTGGGGGCACCCGATGGGTCACGACAGCGCTCTATGGCGTCCGATGAAAAGGAGGTCGGCCTACCTGAATAGTGATAAAGACACGGTGGCCGGTGGGATTTCAGAGTCCCGGACTAATCGATAACCTAGACTAGCGCGGCGTTTCGTTTATAGCTGTGAGAGTCGGTCTGACATGGGCGTCGACGAGGACGCCCTACAAGCGGAAAGGGAATGACAAACATGAAGCGTAATCATCGCCTTCGCCTCCTACCTGTAACGGCAGTCATCGCGCTCGGCGCGGCGGTTCCATTGGCGGCGCATACCGCCTCGGCGTCCACCGCAGCGCGGGCGCACAGCCCAGCAAACTATACCCTGCGTTTTTCCACGTTCTTCAGCCCAAAAGAGAAGACGGAGTTCAACCAGCAGATCTTGCCGCTGTTTCAGAAGCAATATCCGGGCGTCAGCGTCAGCCTGGAGCCGATCCCCGACCAGCGCATCAAAGCTATCGCGCAGATCGCGGCCGGCACCGCCGCCGATATCACCAACCTCGGCGACGGCGACGTGCTGTTCTATGCCAGCCAGAACGCGCTCAAGGACCTCACCCCGTACGTCGGCAAGAGCTTCCTAGATAAATATTTGCCGAACACGCTGACCATCGGCCATGTCGGCAACAACCAGTACGCCCTGCCCAAGGACTACTCCACGCTGGCCGTCTACTACAACAAAGACCTCTTCAAGGCGGCGGGACTATCCGATCCATCATCGACCAACTTCACCTGGGATGAGTTACGGAAAGATGCGCTGGCGCTCAGCAAGAAGAGCGGAACGTACAGCATGCTCAACGACCCCGCGGGCACACGCGCGGTCAGCGCGGTCGTCGATTCGTTCGGCGGACGCCTAATCAGCGCCGACGGCAAGCATATCGTCGGCTATATGGACAGCCCTGCCACCGTCAACGCCATCACGTTCTGGACCAACCTGGTCACCAAGGATCACGTCATGCCCACGTCGGCACAGTACGCCTCGGCGACAAACGGCGGCGCTGATCCCTTCGCACAGGGCAAAGTAGGCCTGGAAGTCACGGGCGTGTGGCCCTCGTCGACCTACGAGGCCACGCCTAATCTCCACTTCGGCGTCGTGCCGTTCCCACGTACTACCGGCGGCCCCCAGGTCAATACGATCTACTATGCCGGCTTCGCCATGACCCGCACCACCAAGCACCCTCAGGCGGCCGCCGCGCTCATCAAGCTGATGAGCGGTCCCGTCGGCGACGCGATCTGGGGCAAAACGGCGCTGCCGGCCATTAAATCGGTGGCCAATCAGAGCAGCAACACGATGAATCCTGTGCGCAGCGTCTTCATCAATGGGGTGAAGAACATTAACAGGTTACCGGGCGACCTGGTCGGTCCGGATGCGCCCGCCGCCGTCGGCGATAACTTGGCTCAGGGCCTGACGCTCATCGCCGGAAATTCAGGTACATCCGTGCGGCAGGTGTTGCAGATTGAGGCCAAGAAAGGGCAGCAAGAGCTGAATAATTTCCACTCTTAGCCCATCGCGTCAAGGACCCTCACCCCCAACCCCTCTCTCGTGCGCGGGAGAGGGGTGAAGGGCAGGGCTCGCGCATTATCATCGGGGCGTATAACCATACGCCCCGATGATAATGTACGAGCCCTGGAGTGAAGGGGCATGCGGCGAGAACGACATAAGCCCCCCTGCCACTGAGCGTATGCTCGTGGAGCGGCTTAGAGAGGAAGATACAGTATGGCACGCGCGATGCCTGTTAACAAAGTTCAAGCGCGCAAGCGCAGGAAACTAACAAAGCGTGAGTGGCGCGAAGCGAGAGGGTTCTATCTGCTGATAACGCCCTTCCTCCTGGGATTCTTGTTTCTCTATCTCGCTCCGGGCCTTGTGGCGATCTATACCAGCTTCACGCAGTGGAACATCACCAACGCGCCGCAGTGGACTGGCGCCGACAACTACGTCACGCTGTTCACCAACGACCCCGACTATATCCAGGCCATCAAGGTGACGGCCCTCTACGCCGTGATGTTCCTGCCCGCCAGCCTGATCATCTCGCTGGTGTTGGCCTTATTGATGAACCGGCAGCGGCCGGGCGTCAATGTGTTCCGCGCGATTTACTATATGCCGTCGCTGCTGGCGGGCGTCTCCGTCGGTGTGCTATGGATCTGGATCTTCGATCCTCAGCACGGCGCCCTCGACCAGATCCTGGGGGTCGTCGGCATCCCGCACATCAACTGGCTCAACAGCACGGTGTGGGTCGTCCCCGCCATCGTACTGACCAGTCTCTGGGGCATCGGCAACATCATCGTCATCTACCTCGCGGGGCTCAAAGGTGTCCCGCAGCCGCTTTACGAGGCGGCCGAGGTAGACGGCGCGGGGTGGTGGACGCGCTTCTGGCATGTGACGATCCCTCTAATCTCGCCAACGATTTTCTACAACCTGCTGACCGGCTTGATCGGTGTGTTCCAGATTTTCGACGGCCCGTACGTCCTGACGCAGGGCAAGGGTGGTCCGCCGTTCTTGTCGGGGAACAATATTCTGAACGCCTCGGAGTTCTACATGATCAAACTCTACCGGGACGCTTTCGCCAACAACCTCTATGGCAAGGCCTCGGCGGAGGCGGTCATCCTGTTCGTCTTTATCGTGCTCCTAACGCTCGTGGTGCTGCGGACGTCGCGGACGTGGGTCTACTATGAAGGCAACGTCGTCAAAGGCGTCTAAAAGGGAGGCCCATCGTGGCGCAAACCGTTAGCGGTGTCTCCGTCGGCAAGAAGGTCGGGAGCAAAGGGAATACCCGCGTTTTCCGCCAGGGGTTGAGCGCCGCACTGGTCTACCTCATCCTGGCCCTCGGGGCGATCACCGTCTTGGTCCCGTTCTACTCGCAGATCGCGACCTCGCTCAAAGACGCGGGCCAGATCGCCGTGGGCGGGAGCCTGTCGTTCCCCAGCCCGGCCCACTGGCGCAACTATATCGACGCGTTCACCACGCCGGGCACGTCGTTCAACTACTATTTTCTGAACACGATCCTGATTGAGCTTGGCCAACTCAGCGGCACGCTGCTCACGACCACGATGGCGGCCTATGCGTTCGCGCGCATGCGCGCGCCGTTCAAGGACGCGCTGTTCGTGCTCGTGCTCGCGCTGATCGCCGTGCCCGGCGTCATCCTGTTGGTGCCGCTGTACTTCATCTACACCAAGCTGCACCTGACCGATACGCTGTGGCCGCTGATCATCCCCGCGTGGTTGGGCGGCTCGCCGGCGTTCATCTTCCTGCTGCGCCAATTCTTCCTGGGTATTCCGGGGGAATTGGGCGAGGCCGCGGTCGTGGACGGAGCCGGGACGATGACCACGCTCTTCCGCATCTATGTCCCGCTGGCCAAGCCAGCCCTGGCGGCGGTGGCCATTTTCGTGTTCATCGGCCAATGGCACGACTTCCTCGGGCCGTTGATCTACCTCTCCAGCGAGCACCACTTCACGCTGACCTTAGGCATCAATCAGTTCGTCGCGAATCAACAGAGCGGCGGCGGTCAATCGACGACCTGGAATCTGCTGCAGGCCGCGTCCATGGCCATCGTCCTGCCGCCACTGCTCGTGTTCCTGTTCTTCCAACGCTTCTTTATCGAGGGCATTACCCTTGGCGGCATCAAGGGATAACACCCTCACCCCCCCACCCCCTGGCTAACTGGCCCCTCGGCTGCGGCCGACGGTCCAGCGCGCTCTCCCTGACGCGGGAGAGGGGGCGCCCAATGTCCCGAAAGGATAACTTCGCGTGTCGACAGTAGCGAGGGCGGCTCCGGCCGGTATGACCATCACCAAGAACGAGTGGCTCGACGACCCTTATATCGCCGCGGGCGACCGCGCCTATGTGATCGGGACGCAGGACGGCGGTTTCCCCGACCTAGGCGTGCACGTACCGGGAGAGATGGGCGGTGTCTGGAGTCACCCGATCAAGCTGTTTGACGGCTTCTGGCTGCGCATCGACGATGCGTGGCTGCCCGACGCCGCGCGTTTCGTGAGCGGCCCTTTCTGGAACGCGCACGAGTACGCCCTGCCCGATGGGCTGGCGGTGACGCGGCGCCAGTTCGCGCCGGACGGTGAGCGCGCCATCGTGGCGCGCTACACCCTGCGCTCGCCCACGGCGCGTACCCTACGCCTGCGCCTAGTCGCCCGCGCCGACCTACGGGGCGTGTGGCTCTCCGATGAGGACGGCATCCGTGACGGCTACGACCACGCCGCCTATCAAGACGATCTGGGCGCCTGGCTCTGCCGCGACGACCTGAATCCCTGGTACGCCATCGTGGGCGCGCGCGGCCTCACGCCGGCGACGTGGCACAGCGGGCGCGACCTGTGGGGGCCACAACAAACAACAGGTCGAGGCGTCTCCGTCGCCCTCGACTATACGGTCGCCATCCCGGCCGGGGGCGAAACCGTCGTCGAGTTTGTCCTGGCCGGCTCCGGCGATGGTCCGCTCCCCGCGCGGGAGACGTTCGCGCGGGTGTGCGACACGGCTCCCGCTCTCTGGACGGCCAAAGCAGCGCGCTACGACGCCCTGCTCACGCGCAACGCGCTGGACATCCCCGACGCGACGATTGCCGCGGCCTGGGACTGGCTCAAGTGCGACAACGACTGGTTGATGCGCGACACGCCGGGGCTGGGACGCGGCCTGGGCGCGGGCGCGCCCGAGTACGTGTGGTGGTTCGGCTGCGACAGCTTCTATGCGCTGCTGGGTTGCCTGGCGCTGGGCCAGCACGAGACGGCGGTTGAAACGCTCGACCTGCTGCGGCGCCTCAGCGTGGCGCACAACGGCGATAGCGGCCACGTCATTCACGAGGCCAACACACGCGGCGCCGTCTTCAATCCCGGCAACACGCAGGAGACGCCGCAGTTCACGACGACGGTCTGGCAAACGTTCCTGTGGACGGGTGACCTGGACTTCTTGCGGCGCGCCTACCCGTTCTGCCGTCGCGGCGTGCTGGAGTGGACACTTGGCGTGCAATGCCCCGACGGCGATATCCTGCCCTACGGCTACGGCATCATCGAGGTAGAGGGGCTCAACCTACAGTGCGCCGACACCGCCGCCCACACCGCCGCCGCGCTCGATGCCCTGGCCGGCATGGCCGCTGTCCTGGACGACGGCGCCACTGCCACACGCTGCCGTGAACTGGCGGGGCGCGTGCGTGCGCGCATCGAGGAGGCCTTCTGGCTGGAAGACGACGGTCTGTACGGCGACATGCGCGCCTCGCCGGCCGAGATGGCGCCCCGCCTGCGCGACTGGATCGACCAAGCCGAGCGGCCCAATCATAATCATAAAGGCGCGACGCGCCCGAACACGGCGGAAGCGCTGCGTCAGGTGTTGCACGACGCCGAGTCCGATCCCCAGCAGGAGCGTAAGCGCGCCTGGCCCTGCGGCAATTGGTGTTTGCTCGGCCCGTTGGAGACCGGCGTCGCCGCGCCGGAGCGGGCGGGGCGCGTGCTGCGCACGATGGAGAGCGAGCGATTCACGGGCCGCTGGGGTATGTATCTTAACGGTTTTGACCGCGCGCAGGTCATGAGCATTAACACGGGGGTCCTGGCCATATGCGAACTGACCTACGGGCATGCGGACGCCGCCCTGGGCTACATGCGGACGGTGGCCGAAACGCTGCCCCTGCGTATGCCAGGCGCGATCTCCGAGATGTCGCCCGACGGCGGATGTTTCGTGCAGGCCTGGTCCAGCTACGCCGTGGCGTGGCCTGTGGCGGCCGGCATGTTCGGCGTGCGCCCCGACGCCTACCGCCGTCGTCTGGCCCTAGAGCCAGCTTTCCCATCTGGTTGGCCGTCCGCGCGCCTGTCCAATCTGCGCATTGGCTCCAACAGTGTTGACCTGGCCTGGGACAGCGCGGCGCTCACCGTGACCACGCGCGAGCCCGGCTGGGCCATCACATCCGGCAGCGTCCCCATTCACATCGTGCGGGACCACCACAAAGAGCAGGGAGAGGGTCAGGAGTAGCATGGGCCAATTGGTGACGCGCGAGGGGCGCCTGTTCCAGGTGTCCGACGCCAACGGTGATTTCACACGCGCGCACGAGGTGTCCGGCCTGTACGCGCACAACACGCGTTTCCTCGATGTCTTCGAGGTGCGCGTCAACGGCGCGGCGGCGCGCCCGCTCGCGGCCAGCGTGGCCGAAGACGACATACAGCGAGTGTGGGCACAGGCCGAGGTTGGCGAGGAGCCCGTCCCGCACGGCGCCCCGCTCGCCGTCCAGCGCCAGCGGGTCCTCGACGACGCGGCCTTGTACGAGCGCATCACCGTCACCAACTACGGCCTCATGGCAACCACGGTCGAGCTGGAGCTACGCTTTGCCGCCGACTACGCCGACGTGTTCGAGGTACGCGGTCTACGGCGCCCCGCTCGTGGTCAGTCACTACCGGCGGAGGTCGACGACCGCGCGGGCACGGTCGCATTGGGCTATCTTGGCCTGGACGGTGTGACTCGCCGCACCACGTTATGCTTCAACCTGGCGCCGGCGTCGCTCGACGCCGCGCGCGCGACGTGGCGCACGCCGCTGACCGCGCAGGGCAGCGTCACACTCGACATCACCGTCGGTGTGACCGAGGGCGACGGCAATCTCGCGCATAATCGGGCAGGTGATCCTGGGAGCGCGGGACGAGACCAAAGCGCCGCGACCGCGACGGCCATTGCTGACACGGAGCCGGGCGTCATCGCGACGCCACAAGGGCAACCGAGCAACTTCGACGCGGCGTTCGGCGCCCTGCGCCGCTCCTACGCCGACTGGCACGCGTCATGTACTATTATGGAAACGGACAGCCAGGCGCTACAGACAGTGCTCGACCGCTCCGCGCTCGACCTGCGGCTGCTGCTGGCCGACCTCGGTGACGGCCCATTCCCCGTGGCCGGCATCCCCTGGTTCGCCGTCCCTTTCGGGCGCGATTCGCTGATCGCGGCGATCCAGGCGCTCCCGCTGACAACCAACCTGGCGCGCGGGACCCTGCGCACCCTGGCCGCCCTACAGGGACGCGAGGTCAATGCCCAGCGGCAGGAAGAGCCAGGCAAGATCCCGCATGAACTGCGCCGTGGTGAGATGGCCAACCTCAACGAGGTGCCGTTCGGGCGCTACTACGGCTCGGTCGACAGCACGCCGCTGTTCCTGGTCCTGCTGTGCGACTACGACGCCTGGACCGGCGACCTGGCGCTGGCGCGCGAACTGTTGCCCAACATCCGCGCCGCCCTACACTGGATCGACACGTACGGCGACCGCGACGACGATCTCCTGCTGGAGTTCGAGGCGGACAGCGGCCGTGGGCTGACCGTGCAGTCGTGGAAAGACTCCGCCGATTCGTTGAGCCATCGCGACGGCAGCCTCGCTACCGGCGCCATCGCTGTCGCGGAGGCGCAAGGGTACGTCTACGACGCCAAGCGCCGCCTGGCGCCGCTGCTGGCGCGGCTGGGCGAGCACGCGTTGGCCGCGCATCTGTCGCGCGAGGCCGCCGCCCTGAAAGAGCGCTTCAACGCGGCCTACTGGATGGCGGATCGCGATTACCTGGCCCTGGCACTGGACGGCGCCAAGCGCCAGGTGGGGACGGTGGCCTCGGACGCCGGGCACTGCCTATGGTCCGGCATCGTCGACGCGGAGAAAGCCGCGTCGGTGGCGCGGCGTCTTACCGCACCGGACCTGTTCAGCGGGTGGGGCATCCGCACGCTCGCCACGGGCGAAGCAACCTACAATCCCATGAGCTACCACAACGGCTCGGTGTGGCCGCACGACACGTCGCTGTGCGCGCTGGGCCTCAAACGCTACGGCTACGACCGCGCGGCCAACACGGTGGTCATGGCCGTGGTCGCGGCGGCGCGACGCTTCCCCGACGCGCGCTTACCCGAACTCTACTGTGGCTTCGACGCCGCGGACGGTCTACCCGTCCCCTACCCGCTGGCGTGCTCGCCGCAGGCATGGGCCGCAGGGGCGCCGCTGGCGCTGGTGCGCGCCATGCTGGGGCTGGAACCTGACGCCGCGGCCGGCGTGCTGCGTCTGCGCCCGCTTCTGCCAGAGAGCGTCGACCGCCTGTCCCTGTACGGCTTGCGTGTCGGCGCGGCCACGGTCGACCTCGACGTGACGCGAACGGGCGTCGAGGCGTCCGTCCGCGAGGGCGCGTTGGATGTGGTCGTGGAGAGTCTGGCGGACCCCGCGCGACGCGCCCCGCGAGTGTGAAACAGAGCCTGCGACTGAAGTCGCATGGCAAACAACGGACACTGAAGTGTCTCCAGGTGTGGCGCCCCCGCGCGACTTTAGTCGCCGTGGTTTGCCATGCGACTTCAGTCGCAGGCAGGCCCGTGGCGCTCACCATCACAATCATAGTGGCGCACCCCCACGAACGCGCTCCTACGCGTCGATAATGGCTGATGGTAGACTGAGGGCATCAGACTAACCTGACAATGGAGGGGCGATGAACCATGACGACGCGCACGAAACCCGAGATCGACTGGTCGACTTTTCCTGGGGGCGATGGTGAGCCAATGGCCGAGACGACCGCGCACCTGCTGCAGATGATAGACCTTATCTTCGCCGTGCAAAGCCTGTTTATATCCCAAGGGCGCACACACTATATAGTCGCAGGCAACCAATTCCTCTACTACAACGAGCATAATGGGCGCGACCACGTCGCGCCGGATGTCTACGTGGGGCTTGACCTCGCGCGGCGGCGGCGCCCGAGCTGGAAGACGTGGATCGAGGGCAAGAGCCCCGACATCGTATGGGAAATCTCCTCACTGAGCACGCAGCAAGCGGATGTGGGGCACAAGCGGGACCTGTACGCGCGCTTGGGTGTGCGGGAGTATTACATTTACGACCCCAACGGGGAGCTGCAGCCGCGCTTCAGGGCTTATGAGCTACGGGCGGGACGGCTGGAGCCGCTGGACCTGCTGCCCACGGGCGGCGTTATGAGTCCGCTGCTGGGCACGGAACTGCGGCCGTCACTGATAGAGGAATCCGTGGAGCGCCCGGAAGCGATCTACCTGCGGGTGATCGACCCGGCGACGGGTGGGTTTATCCCGCTCTCCGACGAGGTTCGCCACGAGTACGAGGAGGTCAGCCGCGAGTACGAAGAGGTCAGCCGCGAGTACCGCGCCGCACGGGAACTGATCGCGCGGGAGGAGGAGGCCCGTCTAGCTGCCGAGCGCCACGCGGCGCACGAAGGGGAGGCCCGCCTGGCCGCCGAAGATCGGGCGGCGCGGGCGGAGGCGGCGCTGCAAGAGGCGCTGGCCGCTCTGGCGCGCCGGGCGTAGTCGATGGGCGATGGGCGATGGGCGATGGTGAAGTGTAACGCCTGGTACAGGCATGTCGAGCGCTTGTTCATGTAGAGTAGTCGCATCGCCCTGTCCTACCATTGACCATCGACCATCGACTATCGACCATCGACTATCGACTACGTATTGAGGAGGTTTGTGTTCGTGCGTATCTTGTACATCGATATCGATAGTCTCCGGCCCGATCACCTGGGCTGCTACGGCTACCACCGCCAGACGAGCCCGCACATCGACGCCATCGCGCGCGATGGCGTCCGCTTCGACAACTGCTACATCCCCGACGCGCCGTGCCTGCCCTCACGCACTGCCCTGTGGAGCGGGCGTACGGGCTTCCACACCGGTGTCGTCAGTCACGGCGGGATGACGTCGGAGCCGTTCCGCGAAGGGCCGGACCGTGGACACCGCGACTTTTTCGATCTCTATGGCTGGATGGCCTTGCTGCGCGCCGCTAGGCTGCGCACGGCCACGATCAGCTCCTTTGGTGAGCGCCACTCCGCCTGGCACTGGTACGCCGGCTTCAACGAGATCTACAATCCCGGCAAGCGGGGCCTGGACCTGGCCGATGACGTGACGCCGCCCGCGCTGGAATGGCTGCAGCGCCACGCCTCGAGCGACGACTGGTTCCTGCACGTCAACTACTGGGACCCGCACACGCCCTATCGCACCCCCCTGTCCTACGGGAACCCTTTCGCCGGCGAGCCACTGCCGGCATGGCTGACCGAGGCGGTCCGTGAGCGTTCGTGGAGCGGCTACGGACCGCACAGCGCCCAGGAGCTGCACGGCTGGGGCGGAGCGGGGGAGAGGCCATGGGAGGAATACCCGCGTATGCCCGCGCGACTCGCCTCGATGGACGCCGTGCGCCGATGGATCGACGGCTACGACGTGGGGATTCGCTATGCCGATGAGCATGTGGGGCGTCTACTCAATGCCCTCGCTGACGCTGGCGTGCTGGACGAAACGGTTGTGATCGTGAGCGCCGACCACGGCGAGAATCAGGGCGAGTTGGGCGTGTGGGGCGACCACCAGACGGCTGATCCAATCACCTGCCGCGTCCCTTTGGTCGTCCGCTGGCCGGGGCTCACCGGCGCATCGCGTGTCGACCGCGCCCTGCACTACCACTTCGACTGGGCCGCTACCCTGGTCGAACTCGCGGGCGGGCGCATACCGGACATCTGGGATGGCGCGCCCTTTACCGCGGCCTTCCGCGCGGGCCAGGAGCGGGGTCGCCCCTATCTGGTCACCAGCCAGAACGTGTGGTCCTGCCAAAAGGGCGTGCGCTTCGATCAATATGTGTGCCTACGAACCTACCACGATGGCTACAAGCAACTGGATCGGGTGATGCTGTTCGACGTGGACGCGGACCCACACGAGCAGCGCGACCTGGCGTCCGCGCGGCCGGAGGTAGTCGATCATGCGATGGGCCTACTCGCCGACTGGCGGCAAGACATGGCGCGGACCAGCCGGTCCGACGTCGACCCCATGCTGACGGTCCTGCGGGAGGGCGGGCCGTTCTACACGCGAGGCCGCCTGCGTCCCTATATAGGACGGCTGAAAGCGACGGGCCGGGGGCAGCATGCCGCGCACTTGGCGCGGCTGCATCCAACGGAGTTATAGGCGTGGAGAACGACAATGCTCGACCCCGTAATCGCTAAGGAGCGGCTCGCCGCGCGCCAGCGCTTTATCGACACACTGGTCGAGACACTGACCGCCGACAAGCGCTTTGTCGCGGCGTGGCTCAGCGGCAGCATCGCCCGTGACGAGGACGACGCCCTGAGCGACGTAGACCTGCACATCGTCGTCACCGATGAAGCCGCGGCGACGCTGTGCGCGCGTCCCTGGCAGCTGGCGGGCTACACCACAGCCGAGCGCGCGGCCCTGTTCACCCGCTTCGGCCAACCCGCCATCATCCATGAAAACCAGCACAACGCGCCGCCCGGCGGTAGTTGGACCTGTGTCATCTACGCGTCGCTCCTCACCGTCGACTGGGTGCTAGTTCCCCAGTCGACGGCCATCCGGCCGCCCGATACGCGACTGCTCTTCGACACACGTAATATCCCGCTCCAGTCGCCGCCGTCCGCGTCACAGGCGCAACGGGCCGAGCGCGCGTCGGAACGCGTCGCCTTCTTCTGGATGATGATGAGCATCGTCGTCAAGCGCCTGCTGCGCGACGATACCGTGGGTGTGAACCACATGCTGGCCGGACTCGAACCCCTGATCCGCGAGGTACGCACGCTGGCGACGGATGTTCCCGTTCCCTACACCTCGACGGCGTCGTTCCGCCTCGCCGAAACGGTCGAGGAACAGGTCGCGACCGTGCGCCAGTTCTGCGAGACCATCACGGCGCTGTCGCCAGCCATCGTGGCGCTCGGCGGCTATACGCCGGATGATCCCATGGCGATCATCGAGACGCTGCTCTCTTCATCGACCACCCGCGCGTGAGATGACGACGGCGCGGCACAGGTCTATACGCTAACTACCCTCCTAAATACGAGCGCTCGATCTCGCCACCACGCGCGATCTCGGCGGCGCTGCCCGCGACATCGATACGTCCATTCGAGAGGACGTAGGCGTAGTCGGCGATCTTGAGCGCCATCTTGGCGTTTTGCTCCACCACTATGACGCTGGCCCCGCGCGCGCGGATCTCCTGGATAACGGCGAAGACCTGCTGGGTGACCAGCGGCGCCAGGCCCAGGCTGGGCTCGTCGAGCAGCAGGAGCTTGGGGCGTGTCATCAACGCGCGCCCGATAGCCAGCATCTGTTGCTCGCCCCCCGATAGCGAGGCGGCCCCCTGCGTCATGCGCTCCGCGAGCACCGGGAATAGGTCGCAGGCGTCGGCGATGCGCCGGCGCGTCTCCTGACGGGACAGCAAATGTCCCCCGGCCAACAGATTCTGCTCGACGGTGAAATTGGTGAAGACGCGCCGGCCTTCGGGACACAAGGCAATGCCGCGTGCGACGCGACGCGCCGCGTCCAGCCGCGTGATATCCACCCCATCAAAGGTAATGCGGCCCTGCCGCGGACGCAGCGAACCCGCGATAGCCTTGAGCGTGGTACTCTTCCCCGCGCCGTTGGCGCCGAGGATGCAAACCAGCGCGCCATCGGCGGCCTCAAGCGAGAGCGCGCGCACGGCCACGATCGGACCGTACGCGCAGGTGATAGCCTCAACCGTCAGCATGGCCTACTCCGTCCCGAGGTAGGCGGCAATGACGCGCGGATCGGCGCGCACCGCAGCCGGGGCGCCCTCACCGATTTTGGTCCCGAATTCCATGACCACGATGTGCGATGACACGCCCATCACGAGGCCCATGTCATGGTCGATCAGGAGCACCGTCGCGCCATACTCGCGCGGGATGCGCCGGATCACCTCGGTCAGCCACACTTTCTGCGTGTCCTGCAGGCCGGCCGCCGGCTCGTCGAGGAGGAGCAGCGTGGGATTGCCGACGAGCGCGCGGCCCATATCGACGAGCTTTTGATCGCCGAACGACAAATCTCCCGCGCGCCGGCCACGCAAGCGTTCGATATCGAGGAAGGCCAGCGCGTGGTCGGCGCGGTCGCGCGCCTCACGCTCGTGCCGACGGGACGCCGGTAACCGCAGCGTATCCTGGAGCAGACCGGCGTGCGACCGATGGTCATAGCCGAGCAGTAGGTTGTCGAGCACGGTCAACTCCTGAAACAGGGCCACGTTCTGGAAACTGCGCGTGATGTTGTGCCGGATGATCGTGTACGGCGGCAGCCGCAACAGGTCGACATCGCCGTAACGCACGTCGCCCTGCTGCGGACGGTAGAAGCGGCTGATGACATTGAGCACCGAGGTCTTACCCGCGCCGTTGGGGCCGATCAAGCCGCATATCGCGCCCCCGTCCACCTCGAATGACAGATCACGGATCGCCCTTACGCCGCCGAACGAGAGCGATATGTTCGTCAAGCTAAGCGAGGGGCGCGGCGTCATGCGCTCACCTTGCCCGCCACGGGGTCCGCGACGGGGCGCCGGCTGGTGATAAAGCGCGCGAGACGACGCGGCAGCGCGGCCAACCCGCGCGGCGCCAGCAATAGCATCAGCACCACGACGGCGCCGATTATGGCGTCCGACAACCCACCGGAGTTGGCGGCCTCTTCACTGACGATCTCGAGGATGATAGCGCCGGCTAGCGCCCCCCACACGGAGGCCAGGCCGCCGACGATGACCATGGCCAGAAACAACAATGAGAGCGAGAAGTCGAAACTGGCTGGCGCCACCAATCCCTCACTGTGCGCGAACAGATCGCCAGCGATGCCGCAGAAGAAGGCGCTGGTCGTAAAGAGGATAACCTTGGTGCGGCGCGTGTTGACGCCCATCGCCGTCGCCGCGGCTTCGCTGTCTCGCACCGCCATGAAGGCGCGGCCCGTGCGTGTCCCCAACATACTCAGGATCGCCGCGAGACAGAGCGCGACCACGACGAGCACGAAATAATAGAGTGAGGGTTGGGGAGATGGCTGCGCGCCAAACGCGAGTGGACCCAACGTGGCCGAGGGCACAGTCAGGCCCGTTTCACCCTGGGTAATGGTGTCTAGGTTGAGCGCGATTTGTGGGATGGCGACACCGAACCCAAGTGTCGCGATGGCGAGGTAATGCCCGCGCAGCCGCCCCGTGGGCAAGCCGAGCAGGAAACCAACCACGGCGGTAACGACCGCCGCCGCCAACAGCTCAAGGGGAATGGGTACGGGTTGCCCGTTGGCGGCGACGGCCAGGCGATGCAGGCCACCCGGCAAATGGTCCACCACACCCGACGGTATGAGGCCATTGTTGGCGATGATGGCCCCCGTATAGGCGCCCACGGCTAACAGCCCTGCATGGCCGAGCGAAATCTGGCCGCCGTAGCCCACGAGTAGGTTGAGCGTCACCGCGACAAGCCCGTAGACGAGGCAGCGCGTCGCCACCGACATTGTGAACGCGTCATTGCCGACGATAACCGGGAAGACGGCCGCGGCCACGACGAGGAGCGCGATGCCAAAGGGCTTTACCAAGCTTCTTTTCAGAATCGTCATTTTTTCACTGTCGTCATTGCCGCGTTTTGGCCTCCACGCCGAACAGACCCTGTGGCCGCACGTATAGCACGACCACGATGAGCAGGAAGATAATGCTGAGTTCATAGTTCGTGCTCAGATAGGCCCCCACCAACGACGAGATGATGCCGACCAGGAAGCCTCCGACGACGGCGCCGGCCAGCGATCCGAAGCCGCCGAGCACGGCCGCCGCGAAAGCATAGACCGCGATGTTGTCCATCATGGTTGGGCTCAAGCTCACTGTTGGCGCGACAAGAATGGCGGCGACACCTGTCACCAGCACCCCGATGGCCCATGACGCGGTCACGAAGCGGAACACGCGAATGCCCATCAGGGCGGCTACCTCGCGGTCCTGTGAGACCGCCTGCATGGCCAGCCCTACCCGCGTGCGCTCGAACACGACGTAAAAGACGATGGCGAGCGCGACCGTCAGGACCACGATCAAGAGGTCATTGGCATTGATATAGAGCGATCCCAGCGGCGCCGGGTCGGCGTTGGATAATTTGGGCACCGTCTTTTGATCGTACCCCCAAATGCGCCCGGCCACACCACGTATGAAAAGCAGTAGCCCCAGCGTGAGCACGATTTGGATCAGCAGGGGCGAGCCTTCGATGCGCCGCAGGAAAACCGTTTCCGTGACGACACCGATGAGCAACGCCCCGACGAGCGCCAGCAACCACGCCCCAACCAGCGGCAGACCGGCCTGGTTCAACGCGGACCACAGGATCATAGCCACCGCCATGCCCATCACGCCCGATGCGAAGTTTACGACAGCGGTCGTCTTGAAGATAAAGACCAATCCGAGCGCGGCCAGCGCATAGATCGCGCCGAACCCCAGCCCGCTCACGACGTCTTGAAGAAACTCTGTCATAAGAATACGTAGTAGTTAGCAATTAGTAGTTAGTTGCGTTCTAGCAACTAACTACTAATTGCTAACTACTAATCACTAGCCTACTGGCTGGAAGGCGGTCGGTCCAGCCTTCACGATCGACGTATTCTGCAGGCCATGGTGGTTGGTCGAGCTATAGCTGATCGAACCGCCAATAGTTTGCAAGTTTTTGAGCCCGTCGAGCGCCTTCATGTACGCGGACCTCGTGACGCTGCCGTCGATGTGCTGCAACCCGGCCACCGCGATCTGCGCGTCCATGTAGCCCCAGGCGGCAAAGATCGAGGCCGGCTTGCCGGACTGGTATTTGGACATGTCCGACAGGAACGCTTTGACCTGCGCGTTCGATGAGTTGGACAGCAGTGGCGGGATGAACGACGCGATGTAGCTGCCGGGGAACTCCTTGGGCGACGAAGAGTAGAACGTGGGGAGCGCCGACGCCTGGCTCATCAGCTTCTGAGGGTGATAGTTGATGTTGGCCATGGCGTTGAGGAAAGACACGGCCTTGCCGGGGCTGGCCAAGACGAAGACGGCGTCGACGCCCTTGGTCTTCATCTGCTCGGCCTGTGCGCTGAAGTCGTCTTGTGAGAGGTCATACGATATGTCCGCTGCCGGCGACACGCCTTCCGCGATCACACCCGAACGCAGGCTCTTCCCATAATCGTCGTTTTGATAGATGATGCCCATTTTCTTGGCGTGCAAGCTATTCATCGCGTACTTGGCGAGCAGTTGGCCTTCGGACTTGTACGCCGGCCAACTCAGGTAGACGGTCTTGACGAACGGACTCTGTAGGTAGGTCGCCCCGCTGTGCGGCGATATAAGCGGTACGCCGGCTGGCTCCAGCACGGTTAGATCAGCCTTGATCGCGGCCGACCCGTTCATGCCGACCGTGGCAAAGACGTGGTCCTGGTCGACGAGTTTGACGGTATTCTGCCGGGCAACCGCCGGCAGGTACTGGTCGTCGTACATCTTGAGTTGCAGCTTGTGGCCTTTGACGCCGCCGTGCGCGTTGATGGCGTCGAAGTACGCCTGAATGCCGGCCGTCGATTGGCCGTACTGCGCGGCTGACCCGGACTGTGGGACGCTCTGGCCAAACAGGATCGAGTTGCTGGTTACACCGGGGTCGCTGGGGACACGCGGAGTCGCGGCGTGTGTGCTGGTCCACGCCCCCGCCGCCGCCAACGGCAAAAGAGCGGCGACACCAATACGCGCCACGAACGGGATTCTACGCGAGAAAGGGATACGCGTCATGATCAAAGGCCTCCTCTATGATACCTGCGCTACATCGACGCTCCATCGCGTGGTAGCTTGTACATAGTATCATTTTCGTGTGGCCGCATACAATGTACATCCGCGCGCCTACGGCCAATAATAGCCGCGCGCCTACGGCCAATAATAGCCGCGCGCCTACGGCCAATAATAGTGGTACGTGTAGATCAACTGGCCGTCGGGGCCTGGGGTGTAAGTGTAGGTGTAGGCCATGCCGGGGGACGGCGGGTGCGGGCCGGCGCCGACCTGCGTGACGGTGTAGTTGCCCTCGCTGCCCGTCGTACCAAACGGACCGGGGTTGGCCCCGCTTGCGCTGCCGCTGGCCGACGGAAGCGGCGGCGCGTTGAGCGGGCCGCCGACTGGCAAGGCGTAGCGCCGCGTAGCTGGGTAGTCCCAGTCGCCGTCGTGCACGTCCATCGGCAGGTAGTCCCACAGCGGCGCGTCGGCCGCGCGGGGCTGATAGCGGCTGCCCGGCCGGCCCGGCGTATTCTCGGGCGAGAAGACATCGGTGATGGTCCAGCCCGCGCCCGGCGCCGCCGGCAGCCCCGTGTTGCCTGATATCGTGGCTAACGTGATCCCTGGCGGCCGGGCGAACGGTTGCGCCGCTTGATGTAGCGTGAGATCGCGCATCACGCCATGCCAGATGGGTCCCGCGCCGTCGACGCCGATGACGTCGACCATCGGCGCGGCGTTAGCGTTGCCGACCCACACGGCCGTGGTGTAGCGCGGCGTGTAGCCGACGGTTACGTTGTCTTTCCAATCGTCGGTCGTGCCCGTCTTGACGGCGGCCGGCGTGGTCGGCAACTGTAGCGCACTGTTGTAGCCGAACTCACGGATGCGCGCGAAGTTGTCGGAGAGGACGCTGGTCATCAAATAGGCAATACCCGGCGACAGCGCGCGATGCGCGGCCGGCAGGGCGGGCGGAGCGATCGGGGCGCCGGCGGCGTCGGTTACGCGCAGGATCGGCGTCGTCGGCCGCCACACGCCGCCGCGCGCCACCGTGGTATAGGCGTTGGCCAGTTCGACCAGCGGCAGACGTCCGTCGCCGAGCGTCAGCGGCAGCCCGTAGTGCGCGGGCGCGTCGGTCAGCGTCGTCACGCCGAGGCGCTGCGCCATCTGTAGCACGGTCGTGATACCAAGCGCGGCCGTGAGCTTGACGGCCGGGATGTTGTAGGAGTTGGCGAGGGCCACGCGCAGGGTCACGGCGCCGTGGTAGCGCAGGTCGTAGTTGTGCGGCACGTAGTAGTTCCCCCAGCCGGTCGGATAGGCCACGTAGGTGTCACCGATAACCGACGCCGGCGCGTAGCCGTGCTCGAAGGCGGCGAGGTACGTGAAGAGCTTGAACGACGAGCCCGGCAGCGTGGGCCACACGGCCATGTTGATCTGGCCGGCGCCTTGGGGAGTAGTGTCGGCGGGGTTGGCCGAGCCAACCATAGCCACGATACCGCCTGAACGATCGAGCACCACCACGGCCCCATCGTGCATATTGTGCCGCGCCGCCATCAAGCCGATCTGCCGCGTCACCTGCGCCTGCGTGTCCCGCTGCACGGCCAGATCAAGCGTCGTGTAGATGCGCAGCCCGCGCGTATAGAGCGCCGGCCCATAACTCTTCTCCAGTTTCTCGAGCACATATTGCACGAACTGCGGCGCGGGTCCGGGCGCATCAGCCGTGGGCGTGTAGGTGAAGTGGCGCGCCTCGTCCATCGCCGCCAGCGCCTGTGACCACGAGATGTAGCCTTGCGACGTCATAGCAGCGAGCACCTCACGCTGGCGGGACAGCGCCAGGGCCGGATTGACGAGCGGGCAATACAACGACGGCGCCTGCGGCAGGCCGGCCAGCAGCGCGCTCTGCGCCAGGTCAAGCTTGTCCACGGAGCGGTGGAAGTAGACCTGAGCGGCCGCCTCGACTCCATAGGCGCGCGCGCCGTAGTAGACCGTGTTTAGGTACATGCCCAGGATCTGGTCCTTGCTATACGCCCGCGTCAGCGCGTAGGAAAGCGTCAGTTCATGCACTTTGCGCTGAAACGACGTCTCGGGACTGAGCAGCGTATTCTTGACCAACTGCTGCGTGATGGTGCTGCCGCCGCCGACGACATGGCCTGCGGTGGCGTTGTCGCGCGCGGCGCGCACCACGCCGCGCGGGTCGAAGCCGGGGTTGGCGTAGAAGCTCTTATCTTCGATGGCGATGGTCGCGTGGCGCAGCGCGGCCGGTACCGCCGCCAGCGCGACGGGGCGGCGCTCGCCGTGCGTGGGGTCGCTTACCTCATAGAGCAACACGCCGTGGCGATCGTAGATGCGCGCGTTCTGGAAGCTATAGGGCTGAAGATGCCCCAGGTCGGCCGCGTGGACCGTCGCGGTGTAATAACTGTAGCCGGCGTAGACGGCGCCGGCCACCGCGGCCCCGCCCAGGAGCGCGGGCGCCAGCGCGACGGCGCAGATGAGCGCCACAAGCGGGCGCGACAGCCCCTTACGGCGCCGGCGAAGGTAGACTATTCCCTGGCGTTCGTGGCGCGACATGGCACGCATCTTTACCCCACCCCCTTGCCCCCTATTGCATTGTTACTGTAGCGTGTACCGGGGGGTAAGGTCAACAGCGGCCCCTCACCCCTACGGCCCTCACCCCCAACCCCTCTCCCTGACGCGGGAGAGGGGAGCCGTCCTACGTATAGAGACGGCTCCCTTTCGCCCTGGAGGGAGAGGAGAGACGCGCACCAGGGGCAAGGGGAAACGCACAGCACACGACAGGCGGCTCCCCTCTCCCGCGTCAGGGAGAGGGGTTGGGGGTGAGGGCCGTAGGGGCTGGCGCTCGACCGGGTTGGTTGGTATGCTGCGTACAGACGAGCCAGTCTAGCCTCTCGCACATCAAAGGAGCACGGGCCGCCTTATGCCACGTCCCGCACAAGAACCCTATCCCGCCATGGGTGAGGACGCCCTACTCTCCGACCTGCTGACCCTTGTCGCCGAGAGCCTGGGCGTCGATCTCGTTTTCATCTCCCGCGTCGATGATTGTACCCTCCACTTCGATTACGTCCACGACCGGGGCGGACTCGGCCTCCCGGCCGGTTCCACCATGCCGCTCCCCGACACTTATTGCGCCACGCTGCTCGCGCGCGACACGCCCGCCCTGGCGATCGCGGACACGCGGGCCGATCCGGAGTTCGCCCGCTTGCCCTCCACGCGCGACCTCAACGTCCGCTCGTACTCCGGTGTACCGATCGTGGGCGCGGACGGGACCACGGCCGGCACGCTATGCACGCTGCACCGTCAGCCCCGCACGGTCCCGGCGGGCGAGCTAGCCCTGCTCACGCTGGCCGCGCGCATCGTGGCGCAGACGTTCGCGGCGGACGCGGCGCGCGACGCTACGCGGCGGCTGGACAGGGAACGTGAGCACTTCCTCTCCGCGATCTCACACGACCTGAAGACGCCGCTCACCAGTGTGCGCGGCTATACTCAAATGGCGCAGCGGCAGGCCGAGCGTCTGGACCCCGCGCACGCCGACTTGCCGCGCTACCTTGGACAGATCGACCAGGGCACGACGCGCCTGCTGAACTTGATCGACGAACTGACGGACGCGACGCGCGCGCGTCTGGGCCAGGGATTGGAGTTGCACCGGGCGCCAACCGACGTGGTGGCGCTGGCGCGCGGGGTGGTGGCGCAGCACGCTGGGCTCACGGCGCATCGCGTCACCATCGCGGCCTCCCCGCCGGCGCTGGACGCCGTGGTCGACGTGGCGCGGCTGGAGCGCGTGCTGGACAATCTGCTCGCCAACGCGCTCAAGTACAGCCCAGCGGACGGGGACATCGAGGTACGCGTGACACGGGAGGGCGACGCGGCGGTGATCGCGGTGCGGGATCATGGATTGGGCATCCCCGCGGCCGATCTCCCGCACGTTTTCGCGCCGTTCCGGCGCGGGGGCAACGTAGGGCGCATCGAGGGCACGGGGATGGGCCTGGCCGGCGCGCGGCACATCGTGGAGGCGCACGGCGGCGCCCTCACGGTCGAGAGCACAGAGGGCGTGGGTTCGACCTTCACGGTGCGCCTGCCCCTCGACGCGCCCGAGGGCGCGGAGCACGAGGATCTGTGAAAAGAAGGAGTTGAGAAAAATTGAGCGAGATGCGCGACGACGCGGACCTCTCGACGGCTGAGGTCGGGCCGGCGCCCCAACAGGTCGATTCAACCGGAGCGCCGCAGCTGGATCTGGTGCTGGGCGGGGGCGTGCCGCGTGGTTCCCTGCTTATGGTGGTGGGACCGCCGGGCAGCGGCAAGACGACGCTGGCCACCCAGATGGTCTTCGCCGCCGCCCGCGCGGGGCGCGACGCGCTCATCCTGACCGCTCTCTCCGAGCCCACGAGCAAGCTGATCGCGCACCTGCGCGCCCTCACCTTCTTCGACGAGGCGCTCGTCGGCGGCCCGGTGCGCATCCTGAGCCTGGAGCAGTTCCTCCCCAAGGGGTTGGACTCCACAGCCGAGGAACTACTCACGCTGGCGCGGGAGGAGCGTGCGGGCCTCGTCCTGCTCGACGGGTTCACGGGTGTACGGGGGGCCGACAGTGACCCGCAGGCGGCGCGGCAGTTCCTCTATCGGGTCGGCGGTGCGTTGAGCGTGCGCGGCACGACGACGCTGATCACCAGCGAAGCCAACCCGCGTGATCGGGCTTTATTCCCCGAGGCCACCACGGCCGATATCATCGTGGGCATGCACTATAGCCTGGACGGTGTGCGCCAGCGGCGCGGGCTCGAGGTGGTCAAGACGCGCGGCAGGTCGCCGCTGCCGGGGCTGCACGGCCTGACGCTGAGCGGCGACGGAGCGATCGTCTACCCGCGCCTGGAGGCGACGGTGCGCGCCGCTGGGCAAACCACCGTCGCCACGACGTCCGCCGCCCGTGTCTCCAGCGGTGTCCCGGACCTCGACACACTGCTCGGCGGCGGGTTCAACCAGGCCACGACGACCCTGGTAACAGGCAGCCTGGGCGTCGGCAAGACCTTCCTCGCGCTGCACTTCGCGTTGGCGAGCCTGCGGGCGGGCGAACAGGTTGTGGTCGTGAGCTTCCGCGAGACGGACGAGCAGTTCCTGCTCAAGGCCGATGTCCTTGCCGAGGGAGCGGGGCTGCGCGCGGCCTTGCAGCCGGACGGGGCGCTCACGCTGCTGCACTGGCCCTCGGTCGAGTTGGACCCGGATGTCGTGGCCAATGAGCTGCTCGCCGTGCTGGACCGGACGGGGGCGCGGCGGCTGGTGGTGGACAGCATCTCTGAACTGGAGCGCGCGGCGGGCGCGCTTGACCCGCGACGCGTGGACGACTACATGGCCGCGCTGATGGTGGCGCTGCGCCGGCGTGGGGTGGCGACGCTCGTCATCAGGGAGACGAGGCGGACTGTGACGGAGGCCCCCGAGGACCTCGTCGACCCCGTGTCGCTGCTGGCCGACAACGTGATCGTGCTGCGGCAGGTCGTCGTGGACAACCGTTTGCGCCGCACGCTCGCGGTGGTGAAGATGCGCTTCTCAGCGCACGACGTCGCGCTGCACGAGTTCCACATCGCGGCGCCCCAGGGCATCCACCTCCAGCCATTTTCCTCCGGCGCGACCGTCGCGGCCACGCTCGACTCCACACCGGAGAACAGGCAAGCGGACGGGGAGGGGCAAGCGGCGCGCGCGCGGCCGGAGGGAACGGCATGAGCGCGGAGCGCGACACACCCCGCAGCTCTGATGGATCAGACGCGCGAACGATGGCCCTCGGCGTGGTGCTGATCGCCGAAGATGAGCGGTCGATTGCCTCCCTGGTCGCCGAAGTGGTCGCGCAGGCAGGCTATACGCCGCTAGTCGCGACGAACGGGCGGCAGGCGCTCGACCTGGCGCGGGAGCAGTGGCCGGCGCTGGTGATCACCGACCTGATGATGCCGTACCTCGACGGCGCCGCGCTCACCGCCGCGTTGCGGGCCGAGGCCGCTACGCGCGGCGTCGCGGCGCCCCCGATTGTGCTGATGACGGCGGCCGGCCTACAGTACGCGCGGGCGGCGGGGACCGACGCGGTCCTGCGCAAGCCCTTCAATCTGGCCGAACTGGAGGCGCTGCTGCTCCGCTTCCTGTAGTTCTCGCGGCCCTCACCCCACGATTGTGAGGTGCCCGCCGCTGACCGGACCTTAAAAGGTCTCGCGGCAGCCAGCGGCGACCGCCATGGCCGCAAGGCCACGAGACGCTTGACGGTAGAACGCGCGTATCGCGCCCAGACAGACCTTTTAAGGTCCGTCGTCTGCCATGACCTTTTAAGGTCAGGCCGCGTGGCGCCATCGTGGGGGCGCCCGGTTGGGGGTGAGGGAATCTATTCATACGCCTTGATTACCACGATCATCCGCTCGGCGTCCCTATCGTAGGGGCCAAGGTCGTAGGCGCCATAGGCGTCCGCGATGCCGAGTCCGGCCGCCGCGAGGAGTAACTCGAGCTCCGGCATGAAGATTAGGCGCAGTTCGATCTGCGACAACAGCCGGCGCACCACACCGTCAGGACCATACTGATCGACATACAATCTGTCGAGCACGCGCGGAGCGGTGGGGTCGACTTCGAGCACGCCGGTAACGGTGATCTCCTGTCCCGTGGCATCGTCGCGCGCCTGCCGCCGCAGCGTCACCACCCCCTGCGGCAGCGCCATAGCATGGAAGGGGTTGGCCACGTCAAGCACGGCCGTCCCTCCCGGCGCCAGGCGAGAGCGGATGCCCTGGAGGCACGCCTGTTGGGCGCGGTGATTGTCGAGGTGCATGAATGTATTGGCGGCGATCAGCACGAGGTCGAAACGTTCAGCGCCAAGCTCGGGGATATCAGGCGCGTCCAGGCGGCGCATGTCGCCGCGCACGAGACGCGCGCGGTCGCCGAAAGGGGCCAGGCGCTGGCGCGCCCGCACCAACATCGTTTCCTCACCGTCGAGCCCCGTCACGCGCAGCCGATCGTCACCCTCGTCGAGCAGGGCCGCCATGACGCGCCCACTGCCGCAGCCAAGCTCCAAAATGGCGCCCTCGGGCGGCACAGTGGCGTCGGCAATCCCGGCGTAGAAGTCGAGATCTTGCGTCACGTCGTCGTGTAGCAGGTCGTACAGGTCGGGCCGGTCGCGATACAGGTCGACGTACGGACCCACGCTCGGTTCCGGCCCTGACGAGCCGCTCATGAGGCCGCGACGGGGTTGCGCAGGCGCGGCAGCGAGTCCAGCGCGCCGCCCACCACCACGACGTGGCCGTCTGGCAGCGCCTCGTCGGTGACAGCCGCGACGATGGCCGCGGCGGTGTCCTCGACCGTCGGCAACCGCCCGGCGCCCGCGCGGCGCTCGGCGGCGAGGCCGGGCGTGACGCGCTCCAGCAGCTTCGGCGTGATCGTCCCCTCGACGAGGTCGCCCGTCACGATGATCAAACGGACGCCGCGCGCCGCGAAGTCATCATGACGGGCGCGTAGGGCCTGTTCACCGGCATGCTTCGATTCGGCCACCACGGCGTAGGCCGGCGCCTGCTCAACCTGCCCGTACAGGTACGCCCAGTGGCTGGTCACGAAGACGATGACGCCGCCGGAGCGCAGCAGCGGCAGCGCGCCGTCCACCACCATCACCTGCGCGTCGCGGTTGATGCGGATGGGATAGGCCGGGTCAGCCGCGACCAGATCGCGCTCGAGGCCGCCCGACGCATTGAGGATCACAGCGTCGAGCCGGCCTGCCCACTCCTTAAGTTGGGCGAACAGGGCGTCGACCTGCTCCGGCCGCGTGATATCGCTGCCCACGGGCAAAGCGCGCGCGCCGCGCGCCTTCGCCTGAGCGGCGATGTCCTCCGCGCGCGCTTTCTTATTGCGATACGTAAAGGCCACGTCATAACCATTGTCGGCCAGGGCCAACACCGTCCCCGCCCCAATCCCCCGCGAACCGCCCGTCACGAGCGCCACGGGGCGCCTGCTGTCGTCCATCTATCGTCATCTCCTCGACGTATCTATCACCATTTACAGTAGTTCATCTTTAGAATAGGAGGCAGGATGTACTTCCCCCTCCCCGTGGACCGGGGCTTACGCGGCCAGACGCCGATCACGGCGACCGGGACGGCAGCGGCGCGCGCGCAGTTCGACCACGGCGCACACGCGCGGTTCC
>JAABUL010002806.1_pt1 | contig 27777 bp, 8 predicted proteins | sample 5559151 | NCBI WGS metagenome assembly JAABUL01 (sample SAMN10711876, study PRJNA513368) | rock metagenome | isolation source: Antarctica rocks | place: Antarctica: Victoria Land, Pudding Butte sud | reverse complement strand
AAAACTAGAACTTTTATTTTGAAAAAATTAGAGTGTTCAAAGCAAACCTATGCTCGAATACATTAGCATGGAATAATAGAATAGAACGTGTAATTCTATTTTGTTGGTTTCTAGAATCGTCGTAATGATTAATAGAGATAGTTGGGAACATCTCTAGAATCAATTTCGAAAACGCATTGTATTAATAATATATTACTATTATTAAAAATTATTTGCTATATATTCGCAATCAAAATTAAATTCGATATATTATCTTATCTCTTGTTGTATTTAACAAGAATTTCGAAAACATATTATCGATATATTACTATTGCCAAAAATTAGTTAATATATATTCGAGATTTTTGTTGTTGTTTTTATAGTATCTTTACTAGATATCTTATAACTATTTCTTTTAAAGATTCTTCAAATTAGAATTAACTTAGCATTTCTAAATATACGCACAACTATATATAAATTGTTGTTAAGACACTTTTATATTATTTTCTCTCTCTATATTGTAGATTTAGACAAACGTGTTCAAACATAGTTAAAATTCGACAAATTTCGACTTTTCGCTATCGCCATTCTCCTTATCGTCGTCGATCCTCCTCTTAGGTCTCGTAAACCTAATCAATCTTAATATTGATTCTTCTTCTAATATTACATAATCTAGACTTTTCTTAGAGTTAAAATTAGTAATCTTTTGTATCTCTTTAATTTTTTTATATTTAATATTTTCTTAACATTTATTTACTCTTTCTTTCTTAATCTCGTTGTTGTTCGACAAATCGCTCAAAACTCGATTTTTGTCGCTCAATAATTGCTTAATATTTAATTTCGAATATTAAGTTGTATTTGACAATTGTACTTAATACTAGTTAAAAATAACTAAGAGTTAATTAAAATATTATTTGCAATATACAAGCTCTTTACTTTGCATATTATATTGCTTTTTTTATATTTTTTTTTATATTTTTAACTATCTCTTTTTATTTGACAAGTTTGTTCTCTTGTTCGATATATATTAAAAACTTTACTTTTATTTGTTAAACAATATTTAATAGATACGCGATATTAATCGAAGTTTATACTTAACAAGTATCTAAGATTAATTAAAGTTAACTAAAAATACTAATTGCAAGATCTAGCTCGCAAGTACAAAGTAATTACAATCTATAATTAACAAAAATAATAACAAAAGAAATTAATATTACTTTGTTAAAAAGATATTAAAAAAAAAATATTATTTGTATAAATTTTTTTTTATCTTAAATATATTATAGATAATAGCTAGTATTTATATATTTATAATAATTAACAATAGTTAAAATATTATTAAATATTAATAATTAACAAATAGTATTATTATTATTAATAGAACTTTAATTAAATATTATTTATTAAAAATATTAATTATTAATCGAAATTTAGATTAAAAAATATTGTCTAATTAAATTTAGATTGCAAACAAAAGAAAGAAAGAAAATTGCAATTTTTAGCTAAAAAAACTTTGTTGCTTTTAAATTTAATTTTTAATATATAATAAATAACAAATAATATTTCAAGAATTCTAATATCTATATTATCTTTCTATATATAGTTAATTTTCTATAGCTAATATTAGTTGTTAACTATATATTAGTTGTTTATAATATTATTTTAATACAAAAATTGCAATACAAACTTTAAAATATAAAATTAATTAATAGTAAATTATTTGAAGAAGTTTAAAATTTTCGAACTATATTCTATAATTTATAATAAAAGCTAGAAAACTTGTTCGACTATATATATTGATTAATTATCTAATTTATGTCTCTACTTAATCTACGTCTTTACTTGACTTACGTTTCTACTTAATTTACGTTTTTATCTAGCTTATATTTCTACTTGATTTACGTCTCTACTTAACTTACGTCTTTATTTAATTTATATCTTTACTTGATTTACGTTTTTATTCAATTTACGTCTTTATTTAATTTACGTCTCTACTTGATTTACGTTTCTATTTAACTTACGTTTCTACTTGATTTACGTTTCTATTTAACTTACGTTTCTACTTGATTTACGTTTCTATTTAACTTACGTTTCTACTTAATTTACATAATATTAAATCGAGTAATATTAACATTAAGTTAAATCGATTATAATATTTCGATACAAATAGATATTTCTACAAAAAAAAAAACTTTGCGAGACTATTAAACTAAAGAAGAAAAAAAAGAAGAAAAGAGAAAAGAAAAGAAGAAAGAGAAAAGAAAAGAAAAGAGAAGAAAAGAAGAAAGAGAAAAGAAAAGAAAAAAGAAGAAAAGAAAAGAAAAAAGAAGAAAAAAAAGAAAAAAAAGAAAAAAAAGAAAAGAGAGAAAAGAAAGAAAGAAAGAAAAGATCTTGAATTGTAATTATATATTTTTATTAATTAAGTTCAAGCTATTTAACTCGCGTATTTCGTTAATTGCAAGAGATAAATAATTTATTTCAAAAATTATTTTTAAAGATTTAATTTTAAATTAAGATTATAAAATCAAATCTTTAAAACGTCTTTTTTTCGAATTGTTCGCATTAAGCGAAATTAAATTATAAAAAAAAGTATTAAGCTTTCGCTTAAGAAAAATCTAGATAACTTAAGATTAACGCTTAATAAATTGTAGCAATAAAGTTACTTTATTATTTATATAATCTTGTTGCGCAATTAAGTTGTTTGCAAAGAATTTAATTTTGCGCAAGATAAAATTGTAATTCGTCGACTAAATCTCTTGCGTTTTTGCGAAGAGCTTAATATTAATTTGTTAAAATTTAGAGTTAAAGTCTATTTGTATTTAACTATAATATGCGAGAAGAATTATTACATTCTAATATAAATTTTAACTTAAAAATATTTAATTATAATTTAGCGAATAATAGCGTTGCGATATTGCTTTGTTAAATAATCGCAAAAATTAATTATTTAAATTAATAAGTTTTTTTGTACTAAGTTAAATTATTATTGCGATAACAATTATTAATAGAATAAAATTAACTTATTTTATAATAATTTAAATCTAGTTTATATTCTTTATTAGTAAATAAACAATTTAATGTTTATTAAATTTTGCTTTAATATAATAGAAAGAATTAATATTAAAGAATTAAAAAATAACGTTGTTATAAATATTTAATTGTTACAAGTTAATTATTTTTATAAGAATTTTTCTAGTATTTCTAGTTTTAAATTTCGAAAAATTAAAGAATTAATATTACACTTTTATAATTTATATTTATACTAAAAATTAAAATTAAAAGAACTTTAATTTTTTTATTCTACTAAAGATTTTTGTTTTTTATAAGTTTTTTTTAGAATATTTGTGTTATAATTTAACAAATATATTGCTTTAATTAAATTTTTTATTTAATAATATTTTTAATCTAAATTAATTTGCAAAGAATTTTAATATTAGAAATTAAATAATAAAGCTTAGTTTCGCTTTATTAAATAAGTAAAAAAATAATAAAGATAATAATATTTTATTAGCGTTAAAGCTTTTATTTATTTTATACTTTCTATATCTTTTAATAATATTAAGCTAGAATTAAGCTTAACAAGATTTTCTTTTTTTGCTAATTCTATTAAGTTCGTTCTCTTAGTTATAATTTCGCTAAATAGTAGATAGAGATAATAAGAATTTTGTTAATTTATTTATATATATTACTAATTAAATAATAAGATATTTAATTATCTTAAAAGTTTATTTGTTAACAATATTAATTATTAGCGAAAACTATATTAAGATTAAACGCGAAATTGTTTAACTAATGTTATTTAGTTATTAAATTATTAAGAAATCGAAACTTTTGCAATTAATAATTGCAAATAAATAAAATATTTGTACTTTAACTATATTATAACGTTGTAATTCTTAAAAAATTAAATAAGTTATTAATAATTTTATAAGTATTAATAATAATTTTTTGCGTTATTAAATTATAGTTACTTTTGTTATTTATTTGCACTTATTTAAATTTCTTTACTTTAATATTTAAAGCATTAGATAGAAATTATATTATATTAATATTATTTTTTAATTATTGTAATATTATATTTTAATTAATTTAATTAACTATTTTTCGATTTTTAATTTTAACTTTTAAAATTAATCTAAAACATTAAGGAATCAAATTACTATATATAATATACTAGTATATTATATATAGTATATTCGATTTTAACTTTTAGAATTAACTTAATTCTTAATGTTAAAAGTTTAAATTTTAGTTCTAAAAACAATTAGTTTATAATTAAACAATTAAATTTTTTTTGTTTATATTAATTCTAAGTTAATTGTTAATTATATATCGAACAATTAAAGTTTATTAAAAATGTTCGAATTTTAATATTATTAAATGTTAATTAATTGTCTAATTAGTATTTAGTTACTTTAAAGACGTTTTTTTAAAACTTAACGTATTTAACTTTTAAAATTAATTTTTTTTCTAAAGTTATAAATTTATTTTGTTAATTTTTTTTATTTATATTATTCTATTAATTAAAGATTATTTATCTTAAAAACTTGTTACAATTATAGATATAATTTAACATAAAAAGTAATTTTTTTTGCGAATTTTTAAGAAACGTTAAGAGCGCATTAAATCTTATAAAGATATAAAACTTTATTAATTGTTAAATTTTAACTTTAAATAAATTGATTTTAGAGTAATAAATTATTAAGAAAAAAAAAGAACTTTTTTTAAAAATTTTATTATTGTTTTTGTGTTTAATTATGTTGTTGTAAAGAATTTACATCTAAATATCGAAATATTAATTAATTTTTTTTTCGAAAGATAACATACAAATATGCGCTTTAAAACAAAGTTTCTCTATTTCTTAAAATCGATTAACTTATATTTAATTATTATTTATATAAAACTTTTTTTTACTTTAGTTCTTAAAATTCTTATTTAAGTATTTGTTACTATTATTAAAATCTACATTAAAGATTATTTAACTTAAAATTATTTTTAAGACTTTATTATTAACTTTTACGTTTATTTACTTGTTAAAATATCGTTTTTATCTTAATAACAAAATATAGATAATACGTTTAAGCGTTATCTATTTTTAAAGCTAGTTTATTTAATAGATAAATTATTATATACTTCTTAACAATTTTTGAGTTTTATAATTATTGTTTTGTTATCTAGATAAATCAACATTTTTTGCGCGAGAATGCTAATATTTTTATTAACAATTAATTATATTTAAAGTTATCAAAGAGATAATTAATTCTTACTTAATCTATAAATTGTCTTAAGATAATTATAAATAAGACAATCTTTGTTAAAGATAAATATCGCTTAATTACGCAAGTTAAAGATCTTATTTAATTACTAGATTCTAGCAATAAATTAAAAGATTAAGAATTTCTAGTTATTAATATTACAAATACAAAGTATATCTCTTACGCAATAATTATTATATCTTGCTCTATATATTATTTGTTTACTTTTAGCTTATTATAAGTATTAGTTTTATTATATTTAAGAATAATTGTCGCAATTGTTTAATTATTTTCTAAAATCTTTTAATTAATTGTTATATAATTTAAGTTTTATTATTAATCGATCGCAATATTATTAGATATTGCAATCTAAACAAAGCTTACATTATTAAACTTATTAGAAAGAATATTTATTTAAACAAATAATTGCGCAAGTTAGTTACTTAATTTAATTTCTAAAAGATTTATTATTTAATTAAGATTAAGAAGCTTTAAGTTAAATTAACTTAAATTAAGATTAATATTATAATAAATTTAAGAGATAAAAGCGACAAGTTGTTTGCTATTTATTTAGAACAATTAATTTAAGTCGTAAAAACTTTAAATAAATCTTTAGAAACTTTGTTTAATACAACTTTAACGCTTTTAAATATTTTAATTATTCGTTAAAAGTTTTACGACAAACTCGAAAACTTTCGTTAAAATTACAATTATTTAAATAAATTAATTTCGAATTTTTGTTTTAAATATCTTTTAATAAAGAAAACTTATAAGATAGAGTTAAATTATTAAGAGACTAATATAATAAAAAGTTATAAAACTATTTTAACGAAGATTTATTACAATAACGCAAATTTAAATAATACTTAAAAATATTATTAAATTTGCTTCAAATACAATGTTGCGAGTTGTTTAATTATTAATTTTATAATCTTTTTTTATATTATAATAATAATTGTTTGCGAAGAAATTATCTATTTGCAAACAATGTTAATAGAAAAGATTAAAACAAAGATTGCAAAGTACATCTATAAATATAATTATTTATGCAATAACAACAATTGCTTTAATTTAAATTATATATAAATTAAGTTATGTAAAGATAATCTCGCGCAATGTATATACATTTCTTAATAAATTATTCGAAAAAACAACTTTATTTATAACTTATATTATTATTATTATTTTATTATTCGAAAATAATATATTCTTCTTAAATAACGTTTTAACGAAATAGTTTTAAGTTGCTTTAAAGCGAAGTTCTTTTAGAACAAAAAATAATAAAATAAATAAATAAGAAATAAATAACTTTGTTAAAAGTATTCGAGAGCAACTTATATATTATTTGCGATTAGAAAACGTTAAATATAATAATTCTTTAACATAAATAATGCATAAAATTAGATTATAAATCTTATTATATATATTATTAGTTCGCAATAGATTAATTGATTACAACGTCTATTAAATTATATAAATAATTCTAGTTAACATGTATCTTTAACGTTAATTCGTTAACGTTAATATTTTTTCGCATTCTACGTAATTTATATATAGATTTATTTAAGATTTTAAGTTTATATAATCGCAATTAATTTCTTTAAAGCTAGATACTTTGTTACGTCTTAAATAAAACGCAATTAATAAACAACAATAAAGTTACTTATTATATTTATTAAGAATAATTATTTTTCTTGCACGCATTAACAAGATTTATGTAAATAAACTCTTCAAGTATCTATAGTTTTATCGAAAAAAAAAGAATAACGTTATTAAGAATTGCTTGAAGCAATTATTATTACGTCAAAATATAATAAATTAAACGCTTAAAATTGTGCGCAAAGAAGAGTTTTCTTCGTTTTGCATATAAGTTGTTACATAAATCGTTCGAAACGCAATACATTAAAAGAGAATATATTTTTCGAAATTAATATTGTATATTAATAACGTATATTTCTCGAATATGTTTTGCAATTAAATATATTTATTTGTAGATTTTGCGCAACGAAAAGTCTAATAAATAAATTTGTGCATCTTGTTTAAAGCTATTAATTTAAATATTAGATAAAGAGAATGCGTATATTTTTATTTATTTTGAAGTTTAAAATTTAAATTAATTCAAGATTCGCAAGTTCTACAATCGCAAAAATAAAATATCGAAGAATTTAAAAAAATTAAATTACAAGTTGCGTTACAAAAGTCGTTTAATCGATAATTATATTAAGCTAAATATGCAAATATATGTATCTAAAGCTTGAAAAAATCTCTTTAATTAACAACTTCTAAAGTTAGAAAGTTAATAACAACTCTAATATAGCTAGAAATAAAGCTTAAATAATTTACGAAAACTTGTTAATAAATATTCTAGAAGTTTTTGACAATATTAAAGATAAAAGTACTTCGAATATTTAAGATCGCTTGTTCGCTAAATATTAATAACAAACTTATACTTATTAAAATGTTTATCTCTTAAAGATTAAAATTCTCTTCTTTTTGCTTAATAAGCTACGAACGAAATCTTAATAAAGTATTGTTAATAATATAGTGTTTATATAGTTATTATTATGCAATGTTTCGCATTTAATTGTTGTTTACTTATATAATATAATCTTTTTATCTAAGAGAATTATAATTATAATAATTAACAATAACGCAAAATTTAATTAAATCGAAAAAGAAACGCTTTATAACTTTAAGTATTTATAAATGTTAATAATCTTTTTTAACGTCTTTAGAATAACAATATATTAGCTTTTTTAATCGCAAAGAATTATCTTTGTTTCGAAACAATTATAGCAAAAAGTTGTTAAAATCGTATTAAGTTTCTATTCGATTATTAAACACTTATAATAAGAATTGCAAATATAGATCTTGTTTTATCTTTAAAGCAATCGCAAATATATTATTGTTAATATTTAACTCTTAAATAAATCTAAATCTCGAATTGCGCATTAATAATAATTGTAAATTATTATTTCGTCTCTTTGTTTTAATAAAGATTCTTTTAGTTTTTATATATTTTTTCTTAATTTGTCTCTTAAGAAGCTATATTTTAAGTTTAGTATTTATTGCGTTCGCAACAAACGTTTTTGTTTCTTTTCTTTTTTTTTTCTTATGCGATATTATAGTTAAGCAATAGATTATTTAATAAATAAATAGAAGAGATAAATTTAAATAATAAGCGCTATTTCTTATTTAATAAATAATTTATTGCGAATTTCTTAAAATTTCTTAATACGTTTAAAGCTTTTGTAATATCTAATAAGCGTACATTTTAATATCTTAATTTTATATTTAATTTATTTAACAATATATTTAAATATTTATGTTTAATTAAATAATAAGAACTTCTTATATATTTAAAGTTTAAAAATAGATTAAAAATGTTTTATTCTTAAGATCTTTAATTATTTGCTTTATCTTATAAAATTAAAAACGTTATTATTATTCTAAGAGAAACTTCGACAAAAATTAGCTACTAAATAATTCGATTAATCTTTTATCTTTATATTTAAATTTAATAATTAATTTGTATATTTAAATTGTTGCGAGTCTTTACTAGAGTTTTCTTTAACTTTACTTTATTTAAGCATAATTTATTATCTTTTAAGTCTTAACAATTATACTTTTACTTAAATTTATTCGAAGATATCTAAATCGATTAATAATGCGCTTTTAAGAATTTTTATCTTTGTTTATTTTTATTTTGCGTATAAGTTTAACACTTAAATATTTATATAAATATTAAACTTTTTAGTTTATATTTTAAGACAAGTTGCTTATAATTATTACGTTAACATTCTAATTAAAATGCAATTTTTAATCTAGATTAATTGCATTGCATTCTAAACTATAATACTTTTTAAAAAAAACTATATTTTCGAAATCTTTATTTAGTTGTTTAAATTAATATTAATTTGCAATAAACAAATATATTGTTAAGAATAACAATTAATTATTCGAACATAAATCTAATTGCAAGCGCTTCTCTTTTAATAATTTTATATACTTTTTATTTTTTTTCTTAAAGTACTTTTTATTTTTTAATTACTTTACTTGTGCGTTATTGATCTTTAATTAATATTTAGTTTTAGATAAAATTTATTACTTATTTAGAGTTGCATTTCTAAACAACTTAACTTGTTAAAAATTTTTTATATAGAATTAATTGTTAATTATATATAAAATTTTTACTCTTTATAATATCTTGTTTTAAGAAACTTAAATTAACATTTTATTTAAAATATTCTTTACAAATTATAACTTAAATTCTAAAAAAACTAAATTTTAAATTTAGGTTATTGTTGCTTTATTTATTATTACTAAAACAATTTTTGTTAATTTCTTTTTCTTTTTTTATTAATATATTTAAGTTTAATAAATATTTCTATTTAATTTAAGATTAATTGTAAAAGTTTATATTTTATAATTTAACTAATAAGCTCTTTAAAAAACGTTCGTAATAAAATATAAAATTTTATTGCGTTTAAAGTTTCGCTAAATTATTATTATATTTCGAATATATTGCAAAAACAATATTTATTATTAAGTAAAGCTTAAGAGTTGTAATAATATTTAAACAAATATACTTCTTAAAATATTAAAGAACGCAATATACATTTAAAGATTTAATAATTTATTAAATTTTGCAATTTATATTATTTATCGCATTTTGTTACGTTTTTTATTAATGTTAGAATTAAGAGATTTATTATTAAAAGTTTTAACTATTGTATAGTTGCTTAAAGAATACTAAGAACAAAGTTAATAAAATTATTAATAAGTATTTGCGAAGCAAAAGATAAGAGATTTTTAATTAGTTTTAAGTAATAAAACTTAAAGATTTGTTAAAGCAACAAAATATAATAGACATAAATAAAGAGTAAAATCGATAAAATCTTGTCTCTTGATAATAATTTTTTTGCAAATTTATCTACAAAAATCTTGTTATAACTTTTACTTTTTTTAAATAATTAAGTTTAACAAACTTTCTAGTTCTAAATAATTGTTATTAATCTTCTTGAACTAGTTTAAAAATTTTATTAAGTTATTTAATCAATAATAGCGACAAACAATATATACAAAGAGCAAGAACGTAATTAACGCAAGCTAATAACTTGCGTTTACTAGATATTTCTCGTTAAAAAGCAATAATTGCAATACTCTATCTTTAATATGACAAAATTTAACAAGATTATCTAGATCTTTTAATTAAGAAAATAAACTTATTGTTTTTATCAATGTAGTGCGTATATAATCTAGAACATCTAAGAACATTATAAATGTTAGAATTAAAACTTTAATAACTAGTATGTAATTAATTGACAAAAATACTAGCTATATAGAACTAACTATATATAGAAAATAAATATAAATATTATAAGTGTCAAGACGCTAGACGTTACTTGTAGTATACTTAAGATTAGAAGATAAAAACTTAGAGAATAATTGAAGAGCAAAGTCTATTTAGTTTAGAATTATAATATTATTTTCTTCTTTTATTTGCGAATTTCGACAAAGCAATATTAAGTTTTCTAGTTAACGTTTTCAATTAACTTTAGTTAATTTCGAATATTTGTTAAATATAAGCTTCGATTAATGTTAAATATATATTAAGTATTATTTAGCAATTAAAATTGAAGTTTTTAATACGCGTTAAACAAAAGAATAAATTTGTTAAATAAAAAAAGATAATCGAAATTTTTGAAACAAAATATGCAAAAAATAATAATATATAAAGCAAAGAACGTACATATTGCAAATAATGTTTTAGTTAACTCTTAATTACGTTCAATTAATGTTAGATACATCTATTAGATATAATTTAATACTTAAAATTAAACGTTAAGCAATTATTAAATAGCGAAAATTAAGTTTCGAACAATTTGTTAAGCAACGACGAGGTCGAGAAGAAGGGGGGGGGGAAGTAATTAAATTTTAAGAAAACATTAAATGTGAAAAAATTAAGAAAGTACAAAAGATTATTAATCTTAACTCTAAGAAGAGAGTTTAAATTACGTAATGCGAAAACAAGAAAATTAATTAAATTTTAAGAAAGTTTAGAGAATTAACTAGTTACGTAATTGTCGAACAATTGAAATTTGTCGAATTTTAACTATGTTTAAATACGTTCGTCTAAATTTGTTACAAAAGAGAGAAAATAGCGTAAAAGTATTTTAACAATAATTTATACATAATTGTACTTATATTTAGAAATGTTAAGTTAATTCTTATTCGAAAGTTTTTTAGAAGAAACCATTATAGAATATTTAGCAAAAATACTATAGAGACAACAACAAAGATTGCGAATACATATTGATTAACTTCTAACAATAATAATATATTAATAATGCGTTTTCGAGATTCTTGTTAATTAACGCAAGAGACAAAGCAACATATTAAGTAAGTCTAATTTTAAAAAAACATTTAATTTCGATTGCGAATGCATGACGAATAACTCTTAACAATAGTAATATATTAGCAATACGTTTCTAGGATTAATTCTAGATATAACAACGAAAATTATAAATGTATGTTAGACGAGATTTGACAAAATTCGACAACAATAATAGTAGAACGCAAGAGATATATAGACGCAAATTATTCTACTTATTAGGTTCTCAATTAGAAGGCGTCTTAAATATCTAGTAAAATCTTGTTGCGTCTAAATATTAGTAATAAAAGTTAACAACAAAGTTAAAGCAATTATTAGCTATAAAGTAGTTTAGTTATTTAGATCTATTGTTGTAGTTTGTGTAGCTTATAAAGAGAATTTAATATTGTAGCATTTTGCGCTTGTAATTAGTAGCGATTAGACTTAAATTTACATTATTGTTATTTTTGCGTATATTGTATTGTAATGTCTCGATATCTTTGACGTAATAATCGAAATTATTATTAATGTTGTTAACAACATTAACAAGCAACAAAAGCTTAATTTATTAATTTAATAAAAACTTACTTTTATTAAGATATAAAAGTTGTAAATAAAATATAAAATAAATTTTTATTAGTTTAAGCAATTCTAATTTGTAGACGTAATTGTTAATTGCTTAAATAATTTTATAAAAATTTGCATTCTTATACTTTAAAGATTTGTATAATTAAATTGTTTTAATATTTTAAGTATTAAATATAATTTAATTATCGATTTTAAACTTAAGAGTCGCAATGCGTTTATAATTAGCAAATTTTACTTATTTAATTTAAGTTTAAATAAGCTTTTAGCAAAGAAAATTTCGCAAAATTTTGATTTTTTTTAATAATTTTATTAACGTTCTTTATATTGCGACAAGCTTTAAGCGTAACGTTGTTAAAAAAAATTATAAATAACTTTAAATCTAATTGTAACAAATAGTCTTTAATAATAAAGAAAAATAATAAGTTAATAGATTTGTTAATATAATTGTTTATGATAAATTTAATAATAGCGAGATAATTAATCTAATTATCTTAATTGTATTATATATATATTCGAAGATATTATTTGAAAACAATATTAATATTTTCGATTTAATTGTTAATTTTTAAGTAAAACGCAATTAACAATTTAGATTTAATTGTTAATTTTTTGCAAAAATGTTGTAAAAAGTAAGCAATAAATTAAGTGTCTCTATTAAAAACAATAGTAGCTAGAAAGCTTTTAATGCGTTAAACAAAATTAATAAAAACTTAAACAACAATCTTGACTTTTAAAGAGTTTATAAATATAAACTTTTTATTTTTAAATAATTTATCAATTACTATTAAGATGTATTAGAAGATCTTTTCTTTATAGCAATATAACAATAGAGAAATAATAAATTACAAAATATATTTTGCTAATAACAATTTAGTATAGATAAAGACTTTAATAAATTGTACTTATATTTGCAATAAAACTTAATATATTTGTAAATCAAATAGCTTTTAACGTATTTTTTGATATCTAAATATAATATAGATTAATAATAGTAATATTGTACTTTTTTAAAAATAATTGTTCGATCTAGATACTTAACGCTTAATAATTTATACTAGAATTTAATTACTTTAATTTAAGAAGTATTATTTGTACTTTAAGACACGTATATTTTGTTTCGAACAAATAAATGTTTAGCATTAATTGTTAAATATTTAATTACAATACAATTTTTAAGTTTTAGCTTAATTATTTTGCAAAAAATAGCTAGAATTTTTTGTTTATTAACTTTTTTAATTTAAATAATTTGTTTTATCTTTTTATTATGCAAATATATTTTTAATATTTATTAAACAAAAACTTCGAAATTAAGTTTTATTTTAGATTTCTTCTTTTTTATTAAATTAATTATAATAATAAAAGAGAGCTAAATTGTAAAAGAAATTGCAAATATATACAAATAAATTGTAAATAAAACAAGTATATTAAAAGAAAAAACAAAATTAATAGTTAAAGACAACAAAATTAAAAATTAAAAAATTGTAAATATAACAATAATAAACAACAAAATTAAGAAAAAAGATTTAGTAAAGCAAAGTTTATCTTATTAAAGTAATACAAATATTGTAAACAATAAAGACGTAAATAATTATATATCTTTGTAAATTATTAGCAAAATTTAAGTAAACTTCTTGTAAGCTTTTGCAATTCTTTTGTTAATAATTAGTTTAAACTTAATAAAGTTTTGAAACAAACAAATTAACTTTGTTATTAAATTATAAATAATACTTAATAGTAACAAGATTAATATAACAACTTTAACTATATTTAATTTTAAATTATATTGTTTAAAAATTGTTAATTGTTAAAACTAATTGCAAGAATTATTGTTGTTAAAGAGCAAATTTTGCAATCTTTTAATTAGATTATTTAACTTTGTATTTAATATATTTAATTAATAAATAATTTTAAAGTTAAATTTAAACAAAAATTCGATCTAATAAGCTTAATAACAATTAAGTTGCTTAATAGTTATAAAATATTTTAAATTGCAATAGTTAATAATAATTTTAATAAATTGTTCGACAAATATATTAACATACTTTAAATATTATTTTTTAAAAGCGCAAACAATAATTAATAGCTTCTTATTATAAATTTTGTAGTTGCACTTTATAAATAATATAATTTTAAATATATAAATTATCGAATAAAGCAATTTATTTAAATTTATTTGTAATAGCATAACAATAATTATAAAATTAAAAATATTGTTTTTAATTTAAATCTTTAGATTAAAATTAAAATAATATAAAATAAATTAATTAATAAAGACTTTTTTAAGAGTTTAAAACGCAAAATCTTTAAAATTGTTAAATTGTTATAAAAAACTAAGATTCTTGTTTTTAAGTTTACTAAGTATTAACAAAGATTTAATTAAACTTAAATAGTTATAAATAAATTATTAATAAAAGTTAACAAAATTTAAAAAGATTTATATATTGCGTATGTAAATAAAAGTTTTTTACTTAAGAATATATTTAATTTTCTTAAGATTTATTTAAATCTTTTTAATAATAATAATTAAATTTAGATATTTAACTTGCTTAATAAAGAAAATATATTTATTAATATTTAAGTAAAGACTTGCGTTATAAAGTTTAACAAAAACTTTATTTATATAATTTTTATATTTTGTCTTAATATTATTGTAAATTAAGATATTATTTATATAAATAATACAAAAATTGTTTAGATAAAAATTGAAAGTCTTATTAATAAAAGATTAAAATATAATTAAAATATTATATAATTTAAAAAATATTATAATATACTTAAATAAGTTGTAACAAATAATAAAAACTATTTTGTATTTATTATTAAGATATATTTAAATCTTATTAAAGATAATAATAATATTAAACTTGTTATAGTATTTAATCTTATATAATTGTTGCAAGATTTTGTTACGACCCTAGTTCGTTATAGCTAGTATATATTCTATAGAGTAGTTTGTAGCATATAGTACGATTACTTGCATGTTTAACGACTTAACAAACAAACATTATTTAATACGCTAATGAACGAGTTCGACATGTTTGACAACAAATAAAACGAACAAAGCTCGACATGTTTAATAGCAAACATAACGAACAAAAAGAATTTCTTTAATATATAGATTCTCTAGACATGACTCTCTTATAAATTGTATTTAATTTATTTATTAAATTACTCTTTATTATAGATACAAATTGCAAAATTTTGTTATCAAATAATTGCTTACATTGTCTAAAGACGTCTATAAATCTCTTTAAACAATATTAATCTATCTTGATACTCTAGTCGTCTAGATAGTAGCGTAACATCTAGCTTAAGATTTTGAAATAATTTCTCTTCTACAAGTTCTTATAATTATGACGTATTCTTTTTCGTAAAATTTGTTAATAGTATCGCGTTTACTAAGTAGTTTTTGATGAACTTCTTGTTGTAATTTATAAAATCTAAAAAGAATTGTACTTTCTTAACATTTATCAATAATTTTTATTTTTTAATTGCTCGTAGTTTTTTAAGATTTATGCGTACTTTATATCGTTTAACGACAAATTTAAAAAAGTTAATTTTCTTTCGATAAAATTCGCATTTCTTTGATTTAAAATGTAAGTTTTTTATGTTTAGACATTTTAATACTTTGAAGATATAACTAACATGCTCTTTTAAGATTTTTGAGTAAATTATGATGTCGTTCAAATATGCTATAACAAATTGGTTCAAATATTGTCGTAATATATTATTAATTATTTTTTGATACATTGTTAAGACGTTCGTAAGTTCAAACGACATCATCGTATATTCGTATAATTTATATCGTATACGAAAAGCTATCTTTTATTCTTTTTTTGTTTTTATTCTAATCTAGTTGTACGCTTCTCGTAAATTCAATTTAATAAAGTACTTTGCTCTAGATAGTTAATCTTGAAGTTCGTTAATATTAAGTAATAAATATCAATTCTTAATCGTAATATTGTTTAGCTTTTAATAATTAATACATAGACGAAAAGTTTTATTCTTCTTTAGTACAAAGAGAATCGAGTATTCTATCTATAATTAGGATTTTTTAATAAATTCTTTTTTTTTCGTTTTTTGCCAAATATTTGCGAAGTACTTCGAGCTTCTTCTTAAATAAAGCATATATAAATTCAAACGTAAGTTATTTGCTTAATTCAAGTTTAATTTCGTAATTTCACAATTAATGTTTAAAAAAAATCTTTGTTATTTTCTTTTCTTAAAATACATGCTTTCAATTGTTGTATATTTGTAATATATACTTTAGCGATTTCTTCGTTATACTAAATAGTTTAAGACTTTTAAAAAATTCGTAATTTTCTTCACTTATTTTGATCTTATAATTCGATTAATTTTTGTTAATGTCTATTAAGTTAAACTTTGTTAAATCGTTCTTTTGCGAAAATGTAAATTCGTTGCTTGCAATCGATTTTTAACTTGTTCTTTTATTTATTATCGAACGTTATTAATGCGTAAATTAAATGTGAATTACGTGATCACATTGTACAAATCTAAGTATTCGTGTATTTTAATTAACTTCTAAATTGTGTTGCTTCAATCAAGACATTTCTAGAACGATATTATAAGTAATTATTTCTACTATATTAAAGATTAGTTCCTCGTAATGTTGTTAAATAGCTATCAATAATAATTTTGTTTCTTTGTTCACTTTTTCATTTTTGTCAAGTAATGAGTTTTTATCTACAACTATTAGGTTGTATGCGTTAGACTTCTTTTAAATAGAGTATTCTTCTCTCTTAATAAAAGCTTTAATTATAAAATTATCTATTGTATTAGAATTAATCATTGCGATAAGTTAACAATTATTAATCTTAATTAATGTGATAAAACATCGTGCGTATACTATTAAGTTTAATTGTTGTTGTTAAGCTAATATATTGCATTTCTCTAGTATATTCTTTACTAAAAAATTTGAACTTTTTCTTGTTTTTGTGTTGTGACTTTCGCTTCGAACGTCTATTTGCGCTAAGCGTTCTTTTTATGCTAAATTAATAATTTTAACTTTCTAGAGAATCAATTGACTTCTTCTTTGTCTTTTAGATGAGTTTAACATAAGTCGTTATAGCATTTTGTTCAACTAAGTGTCGCATATTTCTTTGCTTTCTTTATTGCTTATTTAAATAAACTAACATTACTTAATTGTTGTTCGATTTTATTAAAAATTTCTCTTTCTATAGTGACGTCGCTTTCTAGCGCTTTCTCGCATTTATTTACGATTTAATTTATTTGTCGTTTCTTTAATAAACTAACTAAAGTCTTAAGATGCTTCGTGATGTTATTTAAACATTCGTGAAAGTTCTTTTAGTCGTATTCGTTATCTAAGTTTGTTGCTAAATAAAAGTATAACGTTCTTGATCATTTCGCTCTCATAGTCTCATTAAGTATTTAATTAACTTCTTGCGTAAATGCGAATGCCTTGTTTAATGATATTTTATCTAGAACTTTCTATAACTAATTTAGATTTTTTATCAAATAATAGTTGTCGTTCGATCTAGTTTTAAGAGTGTTCGTCTCTATGTTAGTTTGCTCTCTAATGTCGTTCTAGCTATTAAGTATCTCTCTTAACATAGCATTGATCTATTGACGATTCATTAAATTTTGTGATTAATAATCTCTTGCGAAGTGACTCAATTTGTCACATAAATAGCACGTTTTTTAGAATTTGTTATTTTGCTTTTCTTTAGAGTTTTTCTCTTTACGTTATTAAGTAAAATCTAGTTTCATAAATGCAAACTTACGATAATTAAGATTACTATATTTCTAATTAGAACGAGATTTTTTTTGCTAATATTTAATCGCTAGTTTAAAGAAGATTTCTATTCTTTCTCGAAATTAATTTTATCTTTTTTTTATAACTTTTTTATACAATTTGTCGTCGAAATCGATAACTACTTCGATAAAATCGAACATATCGTTAAGAGTTTTCTCATCACGCATAATTTCGTCTTTTAAATTGTTCTTTAAATTTCGTCGAAACATTGTTATAAGTGCGACATCGTTTTATTTGATTAAATTAACATATTTTTAAAATCTAGTTGCGTAGTTTGTTGCAAAGATTTGTTAAATTAAATGTTAAATTACTTTTTTTGCAATTTGTTTTTCGTTAAATGTTTTAAAGATTCTTCGAAGCTCTTTTTTAAAGTTGTCGAAGTTCGTAAATATTACACGAGAGTTTTTGTCATAATTTTCTAAATATTTGCGTAAGTTTAACTTAAGTTAATGCTAAACTTTTTCTTTGAAAAATGTTAATGCGAAAATCGTCTTTTTGTTCGCTAAAACAAAATAGAAGATAAAATAGATATTTATTTGCATAAGTTAGTTCTTTAGATCGATGCGATCTTCATAATAGATGTTAGGTTTATTAATTCTAATTTTGTCATCTTTATCGATAGAGAATCGACGTGATGCTAATGAGCTAGTGCTTGGAATAGAAGCGCGTTGATTTAATATAGACATTCTTAGAATGTTTAAAGTGTTACGTTGCTATCTAGACGACTAAAGTATTAGAGTAGATTAATATTGTTTAAAGAGATTTGTAAACGTCTTTAGACAATGTAAGCAATCACTTAATAACAAAGTTTTTCAACTTGTATTTATAATAAAAAATAACTTAATAAATAAATTAAATACGATTTATAAGAAAGTCGTATTTAGGAAATCTATATACTAAAAAAATTCTTTTTGTTCGTTATGTTTGCTATTAAACATGTCGAACTTTATTCGTTTTGTTTGTTATCGAACATGTTGAACTCGTTTATTAGCGTGTCGAACAATGCTTATTTGCTAAGTCGTTGAACATGCAAATAATCGTCTTATATGCTATAGACTACTTTGTAGAATATATACTAACTAGGGTCGTAACACTAGAATGCTTGAAGAAGCTAATACTAAAGATGTACGATTCGCAATTATTAAACAAAATTGAAATTAACGCATCAAATCTAGTTATCGATGCATGCTTCAATTAAAGACATAAAAATATATAACATTTAATGACATATCTTTCGAGAAAACTCTTGTTAATTAAATAGAACTATAATGTTCATGATAAAAAACTACTCGCTATAGTAGTTTTCTTAAAATTATAAAAAGTATATACGAAAAAATTATTTAAACTTACGATTCTTATAGATCACAAAAATCTTGTGTACTTTATTATTATTAAGCAACTTAATAGAAGACAAGTGCAATAATTAGAAAAATTTAAACAATACAAGTTTAGAATACAATATATCTTAAATAAAGATAATGATAGAGCAAACGCACTTAATAGAAGAAATAATTATATAAAAACGAAAGAATTGTTTAATTACAATATACTTAAGATTAATTAAAATAAATCACTATTAGCAAACAAATACGAATTAAATGTTACATTACGAATATTTCAAAATAATACAAAAGAGTTTTTAATAAAAAAAGAAAAACTTCAAATATTTATCGACAAAATTGACAAATATATAAAAGAACATCATGACGAATTATTGCAAGAGCATCTAAAAGTAACTAAGAGTCTTTAGCTTTTACGCTAGTATTATTAATTTCTATAAATGAGACAAACTATTAAGACATACATTAAACGATGCTTTAGCTATTAGTAAAACAAACATAATACGCATGCGAACTATAACGAAATTCAATATTAGAAATTATTTAAATCGTTATAAGATAAAGTCACAATAAACTTTATTATTAAGTTGCTAAAATCGACAAATCTAGCAACTAAAGATAAATATAATTCGATACTAATAATGGTTAATAAACTTATTAAGTACTTATATATTATCGTATGTAAGAAGAAGTTCAACGCAAAACAACTAAAATACATTATATTAAATCGACTTATACAATATCACGATATACTTAAGAGATTAACTAGTAATAGAGACAAGCTCTTCACGTCTAACTATTGAAAGACGCTTCTCTTAATGTTAGATACAAAACTTTGAATGTCTATTGTTTATCATCTAATTACGAATAATTAAACAAAAAGAACAAATTAAAGTCTTAAGCAATATTTAAGACACTACATCAACAATACTTATAGCAATTAGATATTACTTTTATCTATGACACAATTAACACTCAATGCAAAGATTTTAAATATTACTAAGATAACTTTATTCTTCGTCAATTATAACAAAGAATTAAATCTTTTTAAAGAAAAGCGTACGCATTTGTTTACGCAATTAGTTATCGAAAAAATAGCAACACTAAAAAAGATATACGACAACATCTTAAAAATGCAAAAAAAGTTAATTAAGTATTAAAATAAGAAACGAAAAACGACATCTTAGCTAAAAGAGAGAAATAAAATATATCTTCTTACAAAAAATCTTAAAACAAGAAAATTAAGCAAGAAATTAAATTATGTCAAAGTTGAATCGTTTCTTATTAAGAAGACTAAAAGATTAATTAATTACGAACTTGACTTACTTAAGAACGTCAAAATATTTTTAATATTTTATATATTATTGTTGAAATCAACAAATTTAATTACGTCTTTACAAGACATCTTTTATTTTCATTAACAAAAGAAAGAACAATTTAAGATCAAAAAAGTTCTACAATAGAAGAGTCAAAAATATCTTGTTAAGTAGAAGAGATATTTTATCTCTAAAAACACTTAGAAATCTATTAAGAATTTGAAGCACTACTAACATCGTTTGCAACAATTTCGTCAAAAGAAGTTAAAAAAGTAAACGATCATTCTCTTATAATATTAGAAAAGACGACTTGTTTCAAAGTCACATCAATTAAAAAACTTAAAAAAAAAATTGACGAAAAAGCTTAATAGAATCATATTTTTCAAGTTTTTTAATTCGTTATTTATCATTGTTTGTTGTTTCTCTTTTAAATAATCAAGTTGACGAAGTAGTCGTTGCTACTTCGCATTCGTTTTATGAAGCTCTTTTTTTAGTTTTTGACGTTGTTTTTTAAAGCGACGTCATTGAGCGATATTTAGAGACGCCAAGTCGCACAAACAATTATCGCGAAAACATTTTACACATTTATTGAAACTCTTTGCAATATGACATTGCTTGCTTAAGCGAACACATTAATAATAAGAGCGCATTGCAACACAAAAAATACTAAGTTTTGCAACTTAGATAAGGCGACGTTAATAAAAAGAAACTTTGAACTTAACACAAAGCATATTAAAGTTTGCTTTTAAAACGAAAGTCTAAAGAGAGAAAAATAGTGTTACGAATCTACGCCAATATATAGTCTACGCATAGTATGTAGCACTAGAAACGAATAACAACATATGTTCTTACAACTTTGCGAGAAAGCATTAGAAGCATTGCTTTTTTTGCTCTTTAAAAAAGCAACAAAAGCATAAGAACTTGCTTTCTTTGCTCTATAAAAGAGCAAAAAAAGCAAAAAGAATCTTATTTAATATATAGATTCTTGAACACGACTTCTTTATGAATCATATTTAACTTAAGATAAGTTTTTATTTATTATTATCGTTACATCTAGTTGCAACTCTTGTTACTAAATGATTGCTTACATTGTCTAAAGACGTTTACAAATCTCTTTAACAATATAACTCTCTTTAATATCTCTAAGATCTCTTAGAAAGTAGTAGCGTAACAATAAATAACAAATTGTTCTAATTACAATTATAATAAATCTACTAAAATAAAATTAATAAATTTGCTAAAATAAAAAGACAACAAATTGTTTCAATTTCAACTTAATAAATTTACTAAAATAAAATTAATAAATTTGCTAAAATAAAATTAATAAACTTGTTAAAATAATAATTATAATACAATTTTGTTGTTATCTTTAAATAATATTTTTGTCTTTATATATTAAAAAATTTGCTACGCAATAAAACAACACTTTAAGCAATATTTATTTTTAATATCGAAAATTTTGTTTTGCGAATAATATAAATTATTTAATATTTGTATAATTTTAAATATATTTAATTTCGAATTTTTATTTTCGTTTATAAACATTTATATTATTTGTATTTTATTTATATTTATAATATAATTAATAAAAAATTAGTTTTAAAAAGCAAAGTTAAGTTTAACTCTAACAAAAATCGCAAATTATTTAAGAAATTTTTAATAAATAAAGATTAATCAAATATTAATATTGTTTTTGTTATAATTATTATTTTGTAAGTTCTTTATTAAATTAAAATAATCTTAAAAACAATTTAGAGCTTAAAGAGCACTCTCATTTACTTAAGTATAATATATTCGAATTCTTGTTACTTGTTCGATTTAATTTTTACAAAATTATAATTGACAAACTAATTAAATTAAATTTGTTTAACAATATAAATTTGTCAAATATATTAATTCGATCTTTAATATATTAATTGTTAAATAATAATTATGTTTAATTTTATAACAAATATATTAAAAAAAAAGACAAAAATAAATTAAATTAACGTTGCACTTTAATTAATTAACTTAACAATTTTAATAAAAATTAATAAAAAACGTCTTAATTTCTTTAAAAAGCAATCAAAAATAATATAAAAAAATAACTTCAACTACTTTATAAAAATAATATTATTATTATTAAATTTCGAATTAATAAAAAAATCAATTTTAATTTTATCTATTAATTAAAAATTTAAATTAATTTTTTGCAAACTTATTTAAGTTAAACAAAATTAATAATAAGTATTTGCAACAGAATAATATATTATTTTTAACAAAAACGCAATAATACTTTAGTTTAATATAGTTTGTTTAAAGTTATTATATATTAATTAAAACAAAAGTTTTCTTTTTTTCGAAATAAAGAAATTGTATTTATTAAATTTATTTACGTAATTTACAATTTTAATAGCAACAACAAATATAATTACTCTTATAAATTTAATTTATAAACAAAAGATTAATTTAACAATGTTTATTTTGTTTATAATCTTAAATTAAAACTATAAAATATAAAAAACAATAAATACTTTTTTAATTCTTTTGTTTTTATTAAGAATTTCAAGAAGTTTAAACAATAAATTATTGTATTAATTTTTAAGTTTAGCAATACTTTTTAACGTTTTATCTTCGAAAAAACTAAATTTAATCTTGTTGTTGTTAAAATTATTAACAATATTTTTAAAGAAATTAAGTATTGTTTACTTAATAAATTTGTTAATTTTTATTTAATAATACATAATTTGTTTAAAGATTTAAATGCTTAATAAAACAATTTAAACAAAAAATAATATAACTTTGATAAAATTACGTTATTCGAATTTGTTATAAAAAATATTAAAATCTTTAATTAATATGTCAATTGCTTTATATCTATAATAGCTAAAGTCTTTATATTAGAAATTAATAAAATACATTAATTTAACAAAGATTTAAACTATAGATTTTAAAGTCGCTATATTACTTTAACAAACTATATTACTTTAAATTAATTTATTAAATTAATTTATAAAATCGACTTAAAACTTTAATAAATAAAGAAATTTTATTTAGCTATTACTTGAACTTTTATTTATATATAAGCTATTAATAATATGAATAAACACAATAATTACATTAACATTTTTAAGCTTTTTGAACATATTAATATAGATATTTGCGACATTAATAATTTTAATATACGTATCTTTATTCGCAATTAAAAACAAAATATAAAAGTATAATCTTAAATTTTTAAAAACAAAATTAAGTTTTTTAATCTTTATTAAAAATATTTTAAACTAAGATATAGATTGCATTATAAAAATATCTTTTGTAAAAACAAATTAATTAAAATTAAAAATAAAACTTTTGTTAAATTTAAAACTTATAATATTAGCAACTTTAAATTAATAATACTTAAAAAAAAAAAAAATCTTTAATATTTTAAATAACAACTTAAATAACTTTAACAAATAAAAAAATTAAATATCTTTAACAAAAATTACAATTTAAAACAAAAATTAACGTTTATATAAAAAATAATAAAAAAGCTTAAAGTTATATTTAATTTATAAAATAAAATTTTGTTTATTAAAGTCGAATTTAATTCTAATATTATTAACAACAAATTGCTTAATAATTAGCAACTAAATTTTTACATCAAAATTTGTTTAAATTAAGTTTATCTACTTTTTAATAAACGTTATATTAAGACAATGCTATTTATTAATATTAAAATCTTTAATAGAGTTTTTATAAATAAAAAGTTTGTTAAATTTTCTAAATTTTCTATTATATTATTTCAAAATTTTATTAAATTGCGCTTAATTAATAATAAATTTGTCTCTAATATTATTTATATTGTTTAAGTTATTATTAATCTTAATAAATATATTAATATTTTATAATATTTAATAATTAAATTAAAACAATTTGTAATTATTTTTAATATACTTTAAATTAAAAAGTATAATATATAAATTAAAGATAATATATAATTTCTCGAATTTAACTTCGATTATTGCATAAAATACTATTTATTAAATTAATAATTGTTAGAGATTTTTAACAATTAACGCAAACAATTAGAATATTTGTCTTTAAAATCTTTTAATAAAGTTAATATTTATTAAATATATATTTTTATATTTTTAAAGCTTATTAACAAAGAAAGCTACAAAATAGTTGTTATATTATCTAAGCATTTTGTTATACTAAATTAATTAAAAAAAAACAATAAATATTTAATTTATATTATAGTTAACAATATTATAATAAATATTGCAACTATTATTTTTAATAATTACGATAAATTTTACGCAAAATTTAAACAAAAGTTTTCTAGTTTAAATCAATTAAAGAAACAAATTTATTCGAAATTTAAATATTAAGTTAAGCTCTTTAATTTACAAAAAATTAACAAATTATTGTCGAATAAAAGTATTAATTATATTATTAATTTTGTTTCAAAAGCAACTTCTTTAATTAAAAAAATCTATAATATCTTTTGTTAAAAAGAAAAAATTATTAAAAATTATTTAAATAATATAAAAAGCAAAGATTAAATTTGCAACAATATCTTACAATATATTGCTTTTACTTTTATAATTAAAAAGTCTAATAAAAGTTTGCATATTTGCATAAATTATAGAGATTTTAATACTTTAACAATTAAAAATTGCAATATTTTATTATTAATTCGAAAAATCTTGCAACAATTATATAAGATTAAATACTATAATAAGTTAAATATTATCGCAATCTTTAACAAAATTCAAATATATTTTAGTAACAAATACAAAATAATTTTTATTATTTATTACAATTTATTTAAATATATTGTTATATTTTTTAAACTATATAATGTTTTAATTACATTTTAGTCTTTTATTAATAAAACTTTTAGTTTTTACTTAAACAATTTTTGCATTATTTATATACATAATATCTTAATCTATAGTAATATTAAAACAAAATATAAAAATTATATAAATAAAGTTTTTGCTAAGCTTTATGACGCAAATCTTTATTTAAATATTAATAAATATATTTTCTTTGTTAAACGAATTAAATATTTAGATTTAATTATTATTATTAAATAAATTTAAATAAATTTCGAAAAAATTAAATGTATTTTTAAATAAAAAACTTTTATTTATATACGCAATATATAAATCTTTCTAAATTTTGTCAACTTTTATCGATAATTTATTTATAATTATTTAAATTTAACTAAATTTTTGCTAGCGTTTACTAAGTTTAAAAACAAGAATTTTAGTTTTTTATAATAATTTAACAATTTTAAAGATCTTGCGTTTTAAGCTTTTCAAAAAATCTTTATTAATTAGTTTATTTTGTATTATTTCGATCTTAATTTAAAGACTTAAATCGAAAGCAATATCTTCGATTTTGTAATTATTATTGTGTTGTTATAAATAAACTTAAATAAATTGCTTTATTCAATAATTTATATATTTAAAATTATATTGTTCGCAAAGTGCAATTACAAGATCTACAATAAAGAGTTATTAATTATTGTTCGTAATTTTGAGAAATAATACTTAAAGTATATTAATATATTTGTTAAATAATTTATTAAAATTATTATTAATTATTGCAATTTAAAGTATTTTATAACTATTAAACAACTTAATTGTTAAGTTTGTTAAGTTAAATTTTTGTTTAAATTTAACTTTAAAATTATTTATTAACTAAATATACTAAGTGCGAAGTCAAATAATTTAATTAGACAATCGCAAAATTTGTTTTTTAATAACAATAATTTTCGCAATTAGTTTTAACAATAAATAATTTTTAAACAATACAACTTAAAACTAGATATAATTAAAATTATTATATTAATTTTGCTATTATTAAGTGTTATTTATAATTTAATAACAAAATTAATTTGTTTGTTTTAAAACTTTATTATTAAATTTAGATTAATTACTAACAAGAGAATTGCAAAAGCTTGCAAGAAGTTTACTTAATTTTGGTTAATAATTAACAAAGATATAGAATTATTTATGTTTTTATTGTTTGCAATATTTGTATTACTTTAATAAGACAAACTTTGCTTTATTAAATTCTTTTTTTAGTTTTATTATTTATTATTGTTGTATTTACAATTTTTTAATTTATAGTTTTGTTGTCTTTAATTATCGATTTTTTTTTTTTTTATATATTTGTTTTGTTTATAACTTAATTATTTATATTTATAATCTTTTTTACAATTTAACTTTTGTTTATTGTCGCAATTAATTTAATAAAAGAAAAGAAACTTAAGACAAAACTTAATTTTAAAGTTTTTGTTCAACAAATATTAAAAATATATTTGTATAACAAAGAAATAAAACAAATTATCTAAGCTAAAAAAAATTAATAAACAAAAGATTTTAATTATTTTTTGCAAAACAATTAAACTAAAATTTAAAAATTATATAATAATCGAATATTTAACAATTAATATTAAGTATCTATTTGTTCGAAACAAAATATATATATCTCGAAATATAAATAATATTCTTCAAATCGAAGCAATTAAATTCTAGTATAAATCATTAAGTATTAAATATCTAAATCGAACAATTACTTTTAAGAAAATATAGTATTATTACTATTAATTTACATTGTATTTAGATATCAAAAAATATATTAAAAGTTGTTCAATTTATAAATATATTAAGTTATATTATAAATATAAGTATAATTTATTAAAAGTTTTATTTATTTTAAATTATTATTAATAAAATATATTTTGCAATTTTATTATTTCTTTGTTGTTATATTGTTATAAAGAAAAGATCTTTTAATATATTTTAATAATAATTGATAAATTATTTAAAAATAAGAAGTTTATATTTATAAACTCTTTAAAAGTTAAAATTGTAATTTAGATTTTTATCAATTTTGTTTAACATATTAAAAGCTTTTTAGTTATTATTGTTTTTAATAAAGATATTTAATTTATTGTTTACTTTTAACAATATTTTTGCAAAAAATTAAAAATTAAATCTAAATTGTTAATTGCGTTTTATTTAGAAATCGACAATTAAATTAAAAATATTAATATCGCTCTTAAGTAATATCTTTAAGTATATATATAATACAATTAGAATAACTAGATTAATTATCTTGTTATTGTTAAATTTATTGCAAATAACTATAT
>JAABUL010002805.1_pt1 | contig 27780 bp, 2 predicted proteins | sample 5559151 | NCBI WGS metagenome assembly JAABUL01 (sample SAMN10711876, study PRJNA513368) | rock metagenome | isolation source: Antarctica rocks | place: Antarctica: Victoria Land, Pudding Butte sud | reverse complement strand
AATTGTTTTTTATTCGAAAACAAATTTAAGTCGATAATAGATTTAATCGAAAATTATAAAATTTAGTAAATATAATATATAAAATAAAAAGATTTGCTAAAGAAGCTACAAAAGATTATTAGCAATATAGAAATTATTTGTATTTTAGTTTGCTTTTGAGAGCAACTCTATCTACTCTTTGTAACTATATTTTACTACTTTGTTTTATTAAACAATATTAAAGCAAATTTTATTTCTAAATAAAGAGCAAGTCTTAGATAAAGAGAAAGTCTTAAATAAAGAAAAAGTATTGTTGAAGTTTTTAATAGATATTGTTCTGAATATATTTTAGACGCAAAAAGATAGAAAGAAAAGTATTTATTATAAATACTATTATATATCGAAGAAATTAAGTAAGCAAGAACAACTTATATAATCGAATATATAATATAGCGCTAGACAATTAATAATTGACAATATCGATTGCAATATTACTTCTAGATATCTATTTTACAATTATATTTCTTTTGTTGTATAACTATTTAAACGTTTAACGTTTGTATATTCTTCTTTAATATAGTTATTAGATAACTTATATCTATTATTATATTGTGCAATTAATTACTTATCTAACTAATTATTGTCTTAAACTTCTTAATACGCTAGTTATTTAATCTAGTTTTGTTCGAAATTAATTTCGATTAATTTGTAGATTTATTAATTTTGTTGTTTTTTAATAACAAAAACAATTCGATTGTTCTAGATTTCTACACATTTAAGACGAGATTTTTAAATTCGACTTTAATAATTAATTGCATCTTATTAGTTAAGATTTTTTTTTATATATTTTTAAAAATTTATTGTTTTAAAGACATTTTCTCTAATAATATCTATCTTTTGTTTATATAGTAAGTTGTTATACAATTATTAATATACTTATAATTAAATATATATCGATAGACTAATTTATTTAGTTATTTGTTTGTATTGTTTTTGAAGAAGCTTTAAACAAATATAATTAATAGCTTTTTGCACTTATTGCTTTGTATTTGTAATTCTTGATAAACTACATTTATAAATATAGAAAATATTTCTATATTTGTTCTTGTATATTTAGTGTTGTTATAGTTAATTTAAGCTATTTTGTCTATATATTATACAAATATTTCGACATATTTATATTCTATTGTTTTTTTAAAAAGAATTTTGTACTTGTTTTTTTTTATTTATACAATAAATTAATATTCTTTTGTGTTATATTTGCGCTATTTGTAAATTTGTTAATTATTGTTAGTAAAAGTTCAAAAATTCGATAAATTTATATTTTTAATATTGTTGTTTTTTGAAATCTTCTTTATATTTGTTTTTTTCGAACTTCTAAAATCTATATTAATTAAATTATTTTTATTAATATTTTTTTTTTTTTGCTTTTTAAGACTTTGTTGCTTTTTAGACTCTTATTTTTAATATTTTTTTTTTTTTTTTAAATCTACTTGTATTAGATTTTTGCTACTTTTGCTATCTTAATTAATATTTAAATTATTTTTGTTTAACAAAAATAAGAATTTTTCTCGATTTCTATTTGTTTAAAATAAGAATTTTTTTTTGTTATTTAAATTCTAATTATTTGTTAAATTATTTTTAAACGTTTCGAATCTCTTAGAATTAATATTAATTATTTAAGTTATCTTAATTCTTTTAAAATTAGCAATAGTAAGTAAAAAATTGTATTTTTAATCTATTTTCTAGTTCTATTAAATTTAGTTGCTAGAAATTTTATACTTTTTACAAAATCTTGTAGTTTCGATACTAATATTCTTGAATTGTTAAAATAGCTTACTTTTTTTTGTTTTGTTTGTCGACTTTTTGTGCTAACGTCAAAAATCGTGCGCTTGCTTATATATATTTAAGAAATATTTAAAAAATATATTTGTATCTATTTCTTTTTTGTTTACTTTATTTTTCTTTTGTTAATTTAAATTCTATTTAGAAAGTATTTATCTAGAAATAGTATTGCTAGAGTTGTATTGTAATTTAACTATTGCTATTGTAAAAATAGTTATATTTTAATAATTTTGCAATTTTTTATTATCTATAGCTCTTGTATTCTATTATAATAGATTAATAATCTTAAAATTCTTATAAGTATTATTTAATTTTGTTACAATTTTAGTATTTCTATACTTAGTAGACGCTCTAATATACTTGCTATAGTATTTATAACTTTTTTTATCTATAATTATTGCTATTTGTTAAGATACACAAACGCACAAAACATTTAAAATATAGTTTTCTTATTTTCTATATTTAGCAAAAAGAAGTATTTTAGTATCTTTGTTTTTATAATTTTTAAAATTTGTTCTATTTTGTTGTATTTTTAGATCTCTTCGATTGTATTAGCAAGAAATAATTTAAAGATAGTGTTTTTGTTTTTCGATATTATATTTTTGATTTAATAAATTTTTTTTTTCGAGAAAATTACAAACAACTTAGTTGCTTGCAATAACTATTTATTTGTAGTCTTCTTACTTGTATCGAATATATTGCTTGTAGAAATTGCAAACAACTTAATTGTTTGTCTATTTGTTGTATTTTTATTAAAAATATTTTTGTTATTTATAATTAGTTGCAAGTCTAGAGATGCAATTTAATAGAAATTTAAAAAAGTATTAATATTAATATTTATATATAAATATACAAATATTTATTTAAGATTTAAATTTTTGTTTAGAAAGTTATACAAAAAACAATCTCTTATAGTATTAAAAAAGATACAAAATCTCTTTTGTTTTATATATTAAAATTAATAATTAATCGAAATTAATTTAACTTCGATTCGAAAAATATTTAAATATTTATTTAATTGCAAAATATATTTGTTAATTTCTAAATTAATATTTATATTTTTAACAACTATTAAGTATTTCTACAATATAAGTTGATATTAATATTAAAACTTTTAATAAAAAAAATTATTTAAAAGATTAAAACAACAACTAAATTGCTATTTTAAAAATATACTTTTAATTGTATCGATCTTAATTAGACTGGCCGTCGGGTCGGGTTTCGGTTCCAACTTTAGGAATCGACCCGACTCGACAATTTCAATCCTAGGAATCGACCCGAAACCCGAGTCGATTTCTATTATTTTGAAACCGACCCGATCCGACCCGAGTCGATATTCGGTTCTAACATTAGGAATCGAATCGAATTGCCAAGGAATCGAAAATAACGTTATTATGCCAAGATATACTAAAAATAGTATAAAATAAGTTTAAATTTAGATTTTCCAATTAAATTCTATAAATAGTATTTAATTATTAATTTATTATAAACAGTAATGCATTACTATAATGCATTACCTATATCTATAAGCGTGCTAGATACTATTAAAAATATTAGATAATTAATATTAGGATATAATTTGCATCTATAAGCGTGCTAGATGCTATTAAAAACATTAAAAAATTAATATTAAGACATAATTTGCATCTACAAGCGTGCTAGATGCTATTAAAAACATTAAATAATTAATATTAAGATATAATTTGCATCTATAAGATCTATAGGGTCTATAGATGCAATTTATTAATAAAATGTATTATTTGCACCTATAGGCTCTATAGAACCTATAGATGCGATTTAATTATTTTCTTCGTAAAAAGTAGTAATGCATTACTATAATGCATTACCTTATTATAATTAAATAATTTAATATTATTAAATATATATTGACTATATATTAACTATTAATAATTATAATATAATTATTTAAACAGTCTTGGCAATTTGGGTCGGTTTTTCGGGTCGGGTTTCGATTTCAACTCTAGAAATCGATCCGACTCGACTCGATTTTCGATTCCAACTTTAGGAATCGACCCGTCAAGACTTTCGGGTCGAGTTGATCCGAATCGCCAAGATTCGGATCGATTAATCGACCCGAACTCGATTAATCGACCCGAGACGGTCAGTCTAATCTTAATAAAACTCTTTAATTTTGTTTTGTTAAATTAAACTCTACAATAGAAATTCTCGAAAACAATTAATATTTTGCTAACTTTATATATAAAATTAGTATCTAAATTTATCGAAATATCTCTATCTATTAAAATTGTTATTAATATTAATATTTTTTTTGAAAAAATCTATTTAATCTCTATTAAATGTTATTTCTTTTCTATATTAATATTAATTGAAGCTTTTAAATTAATTACTAATTAGACAAGTATTCTTATAGATTTATCTATTAGTTTGTAATATTAATTTATAGATTTATCTTTTTTTTCGAGCTAATTATATATTGCGTCGACATTAGAGTTATATAACTTAAATTAATTATTGTTGCTTAACTTGTTATCTAATTCTATTTATTAAACAAAGTTAACAACAAACTCAAATATATTAAAAAAATACAATTTAAGATTTAATATTTTGTTTTATTGCTATTTTGTATTTTCTATAGCTTTAGTTATACTAGTACAATATTTTCAAAAATAACAATATATATTTGAATCTAATTAAAGTTGCTAACAACTTATAGCTAAATATTATAATAAGTAAAAAAAGTTGCTAAATACTAAGATATCTAAATAGAATAAATATAAAAATTGTTAGCAAAACTTTGCAACTAGTTATAATATTTAATATTAAACTAGTTAATACTAAAAGTTTTGTTTTTTAATATTGCAAATAGCTAAGATTCTTTATTTATATTTAACTTATTATTAGATAGAAGTTTGTTGTAGACAAACAATATAATATATTCGATTTTTCAAATTCGCAAATTTCGATATCGAAAAAAGTACTTCTAAATACTATCGAGAAAATATTGTAGTCAATTTTCTATAAATAAAGTTCGTATTATATATCAAAAAAGATCTTTGTTTAATTCGAATATTTAATAGAAAATCTAATTTTAAATCTTGTATTAATCGAAGTCAAAGTTATATATATAATATATAATAAAGTCTTGTTGAATAAAATAATAAGATGTCGAAGTCGAAGTTAAAAAAGTTAATCGATAATTTTATTAAATTTAATTAATTAAAATTAAAAACAACAAATATTGTAACTATTAAATTATATTAATTAGCGAGAAATTTTGTCGACTTTTATCTTTTTTTCTTTTGTTGCTTTTGTAAGAAAGTCTAAAACAAGATTGTCTCTATATAAAAACAACTTTTTCAATATAGAAAAATCAATTGTAAGTTATCTTAATATTATTGTCTATAATTGTTAGAATTTTTGTTAATAGCAAATACTTTATCTTTTAAATATCTCGAATTCTAAAACTTTTTCGAACACAATATCTATCTTCAACTTATTAAAATATTCTACAAACTATATTGTCAAAAATTGTCAAAACTAGCTAACTAGTTAATCTATTACTTCAAATTATAGATTTTCTATCTTTTTACTTAAATTTGTAAAAAGATTAAGTTGTTGTAATTAATAAATATAGTTTTTCTATCTTTCTTAAATTCTATATTTATAATAATTCTTTGTTACAAATACTTAAAGCAAAATATATTTATCGAAAAATATATTAATTAAATCTAGATAACAATAAAGTATTAATAAAGTTAGCTTCAAATTAAAGTATTAATATAATAGCAAATATTGCAACAACTTTTGATTAAAGTTATATTATTTAATTTAAGTATATATATATTTTTTATTTTTTATTTAATCTTTTCTACAATATATCTAATATTAATAAAGAGATTCTATATTTTTTTGTAGTTTATAATCTTAAATTCGACAAAACAACTAAAGATTGTTAACAAATAGTTTGTTTTATTAACAATTCTATATATTTTATAGTTTATACAATTTCTAGCGATAATTATGCGATACACAAATATAGAAATAACAATATATTTATCTTAATTTTTTGCTTAAAAATCAATTGTATTAATATATATTTTAATCTATCTTAAAACAAATATAACTTAAAATTAATATATACTACAAAATAATAATAATCTATTTTTTTAATAATACATAATAGATTATATAGATAGCTAAAAATTTAAATATCGAAAACAAATTACAATTACTTTTTAAGTAAATAGTTCGAAATAAAAATTGCGCAATTGTAGACTTTTTTTCTATCTTATATATATTTTCTTTGTAATTCTTTTGCTTTTTCTAGACATTTTATTTTTTGTTTTTAATTTTTTATTTAATTTTTTTATCTTTTTCTTCTTGCGCTTTAATGTTGTTATTTTTGCTAAATTAGCAAATTTACTTTGAACAATCTAGTTTTCTATATTTAACAATCTAATTAATTATATTATTTCTTACAATTATTAGATCTTAATTTGCAAAAAACTATATAGAATATATTTAAACAATATATATATTATTATTTATATATATTGCAAGAGCAATTAATAGAAATTATACAACAAAAACAATAAGCAATACTACAATAGAAAATACAAAGACGTTTTAACAAAATATCTATATAATACAAGTGCGTTGCAAAGAACAAAAGAAAACTTATTAAATTTAATCTCTAATAGAGTTTGTTTTTCAAATATTAGTTAGCAAATATTATAAAAAATATTAAAGAAGTACTTTATATTAATATATAAAAGTATTGTTTTGTAATTTAGTATTTTATAAATTTTAATAAAATACAAGAGTTGTCTAAAATTAAATATAACTTTTGTATCTATCTAATATTGCTTTTTGTTTACTTAAATAAATAACTAAGCTAGTAGCAAACAACAATATATCGATATTTAATATTGCTATAATATACTTTAAGTTGTATTAATATTAAGCAATTTCTTGTTTATTTTTATTTTAATTTAGTATAAGATCTAAATTTGTAAATAGCAAATTAACAAATAAATTGTTTCGATAAATCTTAAATTATAGAAAATACTTTTAAAACTTAAAAAATATATTTAATTTTAAATTTTTCAAAATTAGAAATTTACTTTAACAATAAATATACAAATTTCTTTATTGTATTATCTAGCGCATTTGCTTTAGATTAATATCGAATTACTTTAGTACAACAACTATATTGTTTAAACTAATTATATAACTATATTTGTTAATTTTGTACAAATTAACGCTAATTGTCTTTTACGAAGTAGTAGCTATTATACAACTCTCTATTATAGTTTTGTCTAGTTCTACTACTATTATCTTAACTAGTTCTATTATTGTTATAATCTTAACTAGCTCTACTATTGTTATAATCTTAATTAGCTCTATTACTATTATAATCTCTATTAGCTCGATCAGAAATGCAAGATAACTATAATTTTTCTATTATAATTCTAAAAACTATAGCTAATTATTAAGCTTATTAATAGTCTAGATATTAATTAAGACTAGATTATTTTTGTATTATTAAACAATATTAGATTCTTAATTTATTTCTTTTGCTAGACTTTTTAATTAATGCTCCAGATATTACAAAATCTCTTAAACTTCTATAATATTAAGTTATTTAAATAATATAGATTTGTTCAAAATAGATAACTCGATATTGTTTTTTATTATATTTTATAAAATTAATATATTTTAAGATTTAATTTTGAATAAATACGTTTTAAATATATCAATTAATAGAGTTTTTTCTTTTAATAATTGTTTACAAAGCTATACTTAGTATAGTATACAATATATTTAATCGAATTTTAGTTTTAAAAAGTTATATAACAAAGTTATTTAAAATAAGCAAGAAATATATTAATTAAAGATAGATATTGACGCAATACTTAATTCGATATAGAAATTTAATAATACAATATTTGCAATTTTGCAATAATTACTTAAGAGAATTGATAATCTAACGCACAATACAAATATTAATAGTTTTTTAGTATTAGTCGATTTAATAACAACGTTTAAAAATAGATAATACAACGTTAATTATAAATATTCTTTATATTCGATTAGTTTTTGTTAGAACAAAAGATATCGAGCAATAAAGTTTATACTTATTGTTAAATCTATTATCTTTATACAAGCTAGCACTAAAAGATAAATATATTTTATTTCGAATTAATTATCTTTTCGAATTAACTATATTTTTTAATACTAGTACAAGATTTTTTTAAAACTATATCTTCTACTAATTATATTTAATTAAAATTTGAATAAGCAATTAATAAATACAATATTTTAATAATTTAGCAACGCAAACGTCTTGTAATTTAAAGTTATAATCTTTAAACTATAGATATAATTAATATATTTTAATACTAATTGTTTTATTTTAATACTCAAAATTTATAAATCTACTATCTCTTCTTTTCTACAAATTATATATATATACTATAGTATCAATATTAATTTTAATTTGAAAAATTATTATATTATTTCTTTATCTTTTGTACAATTAATAAGAGACAATAGATTGCAAATAAATTTATAAAATTGAACTTTAATATTAATACAATAGTTACAAAGCAATTTAATAAGATTTGAAGATTTTTTTCGAACAATATATTATAGAGCATTTTGTGCAATAGTTAGAAAATTTTGTCGAATAACTATCGAAAATATATATTACAATTTAATTATTCAAAATATTGATACTTTTATAGCTAGAGTAAATCGAACAATTAATATATATCTATATCTAACAATTGTTACAAATTTAGTTAAATATTTTAATTTATTCTATATCTTTATAGTAGCAATTATTTAATAGTCGATAATAGCTTTTTACTAGTCTAGAATATATAAATAAATATAAGAATATTTAAATTTTAGATTTATATTTACAACAAATACTTCGATAGCTATACAATTTATAGTAGACTACTATATTGCGATTATTACAATCTCTTTATTGCAATAGTATATTAACAAATATTTTTGTTAAAAATTTAATAAATAATTTAGTTATATATTTTGTTATTGTTAGTTCTTGCAGCAAACTTTGTTTATCTTATTATAAAAGTATAAAATTTCTATAGATTAAATAACAAATAAAATAGTTGTAATTAATTGTATATCTTGTTGTTCTTTGTAGTAAAATTAGTTAATATTAATACTTAATATATTATAGACTAGCTATATAATAATTTAATTAAAAATTTATATATTTTGTTCTTTAATTAATACTTTTATAGATAGCGTTTTTTTTCTATAGCTATTTAAATTGTTTGTTAAAGTCTAATAAAAATATTCAAAATTAAAACTTATTATATTGCTATATATATTGCGTCTATTTATTTGTTAATAGATGCAATTATATTATTAAGATATTAAAGAATATATAAGTTAAATCTGTTTTATTTTACAACTTTCTCTATTGTATTACTAGTATATATTCTATTTTTTATTTTAGTTTGAAAACAATGTTTTCTTGCAAGATTTGTATCGATATTTAAAATATTGTTTTTTAATTAAAATCTATAGAGCTTAAAGACAAAGAAAATTAATATAAAAAATAGATTAACAATTAAAATTAACTAAGAAAAGACAATTAACAAAATTGTCTATAGCAATTTAATATTTAATATATTTTATAACAAAATTAGTACTTTTAGTCTACAAAAACAATATACAAATTATAATTTTCAACTAATATTAAAAATTGTATTCGAGATATAATTTATTATTTCAATTTATAAAAAAGATTTAAGATTAATAGTTTTTAATTAATTCGAAAACTATAATTTAAACAATACAAAAATAATAGATTTTAGTTAATAGTTAAAACTATATAGAATTGTATTGTTTCTAACAATTTGTTGTTATAATATAATAGATAATATTAACTTCTTTAATTGTAGACTTCTATATTAATATATAATAATATAGAGTTTTAATTGTTTTTTTAGTTATTTGCTATTTAAGTATTTTAAAAGTTTTGCTTTATTTTTATTAAGTTATATTATATATCTTAAAGTTACTTACTTTTTGTTTGTTTCAATTTGTACAATATATATATATTTATTTGCTCTAACGTATTTTAAGAAAAGTACTAAATAATCAATTTTAAATTGTTAAAGATTATATTGTTTTTGTATACTATATAGAAAAATCTAGATACATAAAAAAGATTCGAAAAATTACAATCTTAGTAATTGCAATAGTAGTATAGATATCTTTTTAAAACTATTTTTAATAGCAAATAATAAAATTGACAACAAGTAATAAGAATATAATAAAGATTGTACTAAAACTTATTGCAATATCTTAATTAACTTGTATTTTTCGATTGCTATATTAATAGTATATTGCAATATATTAGTCGAGAAAATACAAGAAAAAAATATTGTATTAAAGAAAACAAGTTCTTAAATTTGTTAATATTTTGCTATTATATATATTGTATTTTAATTTAAAAAACAAAGAAAATAAAGAAAAATTAATTGACAATATTCGCAAATTATTAGAAAGCTTTAATTATAATATATTTTTTAGAACTATAATTTATTAAATAGTTAAAAACTATATATAATTTGTATTAATATATAATTATTAATACTATTTTCTTTGTAATTATACTAATATATTTAGCAACTTTGCAAAAGATAGTTTGTTAATATATACAATTTTTGTCTTTAAGTTTAAAGAGATATTCTTATTACTAATAGAAATTAATATATTGATTTAATATATTTTATTAATTTTATATGCGCTAATATCTAGATTGTTTTTAGAAAACTATATAGTTAATATAAAAATCTATATAGTTGTTAATAAAAGTTTAAACAAATTGTTTAATTAAGATTTAATTTCTAATTTTGCAATAGTTTTTATTTTGTTTCTAGATTCGACTATTTCGAGATTCTAGTTTATATTAAAAAATCTAAAAAGCGCTACTTTGCAACAAGCGTTAATTATATTAAACAATTGTTTTTGCAATTTAAGAGTTTTAATAATATTTTTATTATTTATTTCTTTTTTGTTGTATATAGATAGATATTTAAAATATAATTAATAACTCTAATTAACAATTCTTTAATATAGTAGAATAAAAATTGCTATAAAAGTTATAATTACAATTTGTTTAAAACAAACAAATTAATTGTAATTGTTTTTAACAAAACAAAATAATTCTATAAAATAAATCTTTATAATATATAGTTTTAGAAATAGCTAATTAAGAGTCTTTAAATAAATTAGATTTTTTGTATTAAAATTGCTTTTTAAAATATAAAAAATATTATATTGTTGCACAATATAGAATAAAACAAATATAAAAATATCAAATACTAATATTAAGAGTAAAATTACAAAATAAATAATATTTAAAAAAATATTAACAAGATATATTAAATTTTTTGTATTTTACAAATCAATAATTGCAAGATTTATATATATAGAGAAGAAGAACTTTTAGCCAATCTTTGTTTCTATATTTTTTATTTACTTTTGTTTTGTTGTATTATTATATAAATTAATTATAAATTGTGTTAGAATACAATTTAATTGCAAAAATATAACAATACTAACAAAAAGCTTCTAAAAAAATATATAGAAAAAAAAGTAATTGTTAATTTTAAGCAAATTGCTTGCGATTAAAACAACAATTAATTTAATATTTTATATAAGTCTATTTAAAAAAACTACTATATTTAAGAAGATTAATACAACTATAAATAACTAAATAAACAAAAATATAAAGTAATAATATTGTATAAATAGTTTCTCAATTACTTTTGTAAACTTGTTTTGCTTCTTAACTAAATATTAAAAAATTAAAAAAATTAGAATTATTACAATAATTAGAAGTAAAGAAGAAAGTATATTTTGTATTAAAGTTATTAATTAATATAACAAATATACTATTTAATACAATCAAAAAAAGAATAAGAAAAAATATATAAGCTAAAACAAAATTTTTATAAAAATAATAAAAAATATATAGTCTACAATAAATAAAAAATTAAAAAATTTAGTAACAAAAGATTGTATATAATGTTTTTATTAACTTAGAGCAATATATTTTTATACAATTTAATTAGCTATATTCTAAACAAAATATATAATTATAGTGCGCAATTGTAAATATATAATATACTAAAAAATTATATAAATATTACAAAACTTATTAAATTATACAAAAGCAAAATCGATAATATTAGATATTTTTAATTGTTCTCGAGCTTTAACAATATAAAAATTGAAAATATACAACTTTTTGCAATAATATTCGATTAAGTTTTCGAATTTAATAAACAATAATACAAAAAATATCTATAAAAAATCGAAAACGCAAAAAGTTTTACAATTTAATAATATTAAGTATAGTGTTTTTATAGATTTTCTAGAAAACTCTAAGTTTTTTTTCGATATTGTATTAACTAGAGTTTTCTCGAAAAAAAAAAATTTGTAAATTAACAAAAAAATATAATATTTTGTTTTAATTATTGTTTCTTAGCTTGTTTCTCTTTTATCGAAAATTAGTTTTGCAAATAAATATAATTTTAATATCTTTTAACTTGCTACTTAGACAATTGTGCTTATCAATATTATTAAATAAAAAATTGTAATTTCAATTAATAGTAATACTACTAATATTGTCAAAATAGATACTATATAAAACTTTTAATTTTGCTATATTGCAAAAATATAATAATATATTAATAATTAATATAGTACTTTTAAGAACTTTTAATTGATAAAAGATCTTTAAATTGTGTTATTGCAATTTAAAATAAAATTCTATCTTTTTAACAAATATATAATCTATTTATAGAATAATAAGCAAAACTATTAGTATATAAATCTAGTATTTTGTTATATAATTAGAAATTATATTAATTTAAGAAAGTTAATTAAAATTTGTAATTCTATTACAATTATCTCTACTAATAAGATTGACAAAAATTAGAACAAAAAGAATTATAAATATTAGAGATACAAAAAGAATTAGCAACAAACAAAAATAACGCAAAAATAAATAAATATTCAATTTATATTTTATAATAATTTTAGTATTGCTAGATTTAAAATATATAGTTTTATTGCAAGTTGCATATTAATAGAACTAATATTAACTAACAAAATTGTTCTTTTAGTTTTTGATATTTTAATATAGAAAAACTAATACAAATTTACTAGATTTCTAAAAACTAAATTCTTAAAATAAAAAAAATAAAAATTTTGACAAAAAAAACAATAGCAATAATCGATAACAAGATTAAAAGTAATTAAAATAAATATTCTTAAATAATAGCAAACTTTGTCTAAAAAACAATAACAACAAATTGCTAATTTTTAAAATTTATTTAATACAATTTTTTATACAATTAATTTAAATAATCTCTTACGTAGTAGATAAAATAGAGAAGACTCTATTAGTTAAATTAAGAATAAAATAATATTAAGAAAAATTTATAGAAGTTAAAGATTTAATATTCTAAATCTAGAAACAAAAGATTTAACAATTAATATTAATTTTTGCAAAATCGAATTAATTATTCTATTATCTAAATAAAAATACAATGCGTTGTAGTAATCTTGTATATATAATATATAAATAGATATAATATTGTTGTAACTCTTTCTTTGCAAGTATCTAGTATATTTTCGAAATAATAAATTATCTATAATTAATACAAGCGTATTTTAATTTATAAATAGCTTAAAGCAATATTAGAATTAGTATATAAACAAACAATAATACAAGAACAAAGTCGAAAACACAAAAAATTGTAAAAATTTAAATAAAAACAATTTGAAAATTAAAATTAATTTCGACAATAGTATTTATAATTAAGTTAGAATTGTCTAAATAAGTATCTAAATAGTATCTAAATAAACGCTATCTTAAATATAGTATAAAACTTAATTATTGTTGCACTAGCTCGCGTATTGTATTATCTAATTAAGAAAATAATTATTTAAAATAGATAATATATTAATATATAAACTAAAGAAAGCTTTATATTGCAATTCGAAAAAAAGTATTTTAATTCTTTAATTTAAACTATTTAAAAGATAGCTGCAATTATTTGCTACTTTACTAGAGATTACAAGTTAGCACTTAATTTGCATGCACAATTAATATTAATTATTAAACAAAACAAATTTTCTATCTAATTCTAATTATTATTTGTTGTTACTATATAATTAGCTATAAATAAAGTATATTTTTGAAATTAATTGCGCTAGCTTAGCGTAGAGTTTTATTAAAATATTCGACTTTATTATTAATTATATATATTTTCTATTATAGTATTAAGTTAGAATTTATTCTCTAGAAAGTTTTATTTAATTATATAGTTATATTTCGAAAATCAAATTTATATATTTTATTTAATATTAAATAAATTAGTTTAACAATATATAAACACAAATATTTTAAACTATTAATTAATATTTTTGAAAATAATAGATTTTAAAAATTCTCTTTTAACAAAATATTAATAATTTTAGTATTGTTGTTATTTTTAACAAAGTTTTCAAAAATTATAAAATTATAAATATTAATTTCTTCTAGACGCTTTTAAACTTCTTTAATAATAACAATATACAATATTTTGTTACAAACAATAAGATTTTTTACAAAATATAATTAAATATAGTTAATAAAGATTTTTTCTTATTAAAGATTAAAGTACTATATATTATTATTTTTATATTAATTAAGAAGCAAAGTTTCTTCAAAGTTTGCGCTAAGATTTTAGATATATTAATTATATTATTAGTTAAAATTAAGAATATAAATTATATTGCAATATTAATATTTGCAATTGCAATATCTATTTTTAAGATATTTTGTTCTATAATATTAAATTTTAATAACTATTAGTACTCTTTTTTTCGATTTGTTTTGTTTAAGTATTTCTAGAATATTTGTAATCGAACAAAAATCTATTGTTGTTGTCTATTATATTGCAATTAAGTAGAAAATAGTATTACAATTAACAAATCTAATATTGCAAAAAAGAGCAACAAATCTATACTTATCTAACTAAATATTAAGTCGAAAATAAAAAAATATTAATTTTAATAAAATTTTATTTTTATTCTTAATTTAAGATTACAAATCTAAATAATCTTTATTTTTATATTTTTATATTTTTTATTAGAGAATTTCTTATACTATAATACAAGATTTGAGTTCGACTTTAATAATACAATTATTGTTAGAATTTGTATTAACAAGCTTGATATTACAAAAAATAGCAAATTTATTTCGATTAACAAGTCTAGTATTGCAAAAGAGAGTAGCAAGTTTATCTTAATTAACAAGCTTAATATTGCAAAAGAGAGCAACAAGTTTATCTCGATCAACAAGTTTAATACTATAGAAGAGAGCAACAAATTTATCTTAATTAACAAGTTTAATACTGCAAAAGAAAGTAGCAAGTTTACTTTAATTAACAAATCTAGTATTGTAAAAAAGAACAACAAGTTTATCTCGATTAACAAATCTAATATTGCAAAAAAGAGCAACAAATTTATCTTAATTAACAAATCTAGTATTGCAAAAAAGAGCAACAAATTTATCTTAATTAACAAATCTAGTATTGCAAAAAAAAGTAGCAAGTTTATTTCGATTAACAAATCTAATATTGCGAAAGAGAATAGCAAATTTATCTCAATTAATAAATTTAATATTGCAAAAAAAAGTAGCAAGTTTATCTCGATTAACAAATCTAATATTGCAAAAAAGAGCAGCAAGTTTATTTTAATTAACAAGTCTAATATTGCAAAAGAAAGCAACAAGTTTATTTTAATTAACAAATCTAATATTACAAAAAAGAGCAGCAAGTTTATTTCGATTAACAAGTCTAATATTGCAAAAAAGAGCAGCAAGTTTATTTCGATTAACAAGTCTAATATTGCAAAAAAAAATAGCAATACTATTAAGTTTGACAATAATAAACAACAAAAGCTTATTACAATTTAAGATAGATTATGTTTGTTAACTAGATTAAAGCAGCTTTTTATTCTAGATAAACTATTAAATTTGTTATTAATTTTAAAGATCTAGCATAACAGCTTATTTAATAAAGAATTTTCTTGTTTGGACAACTTTCTGAGAAAAGTAGAGAAATACGTGCAAAGTAAGAAATAGATAGATCGTAATTGTAATTTGAAGATATTAAATAGTAAGACTAGATAAGAGATAAAAGAATAAAAGAATAAAGATAAGTTAGAAGATAATAGAATAATAGATAAAATAAATAGAATAATAGAATAATAAATAATAGAATAACAAGAAGATAATAGAATAGAATAAAATAATAGATAATAGAATAATAAAGTAATAGAATAAAATAATAAGATAATAGAATAATAAAATAATAGCAATATTTCTATCTATTTTTGTTTTGTTATCGATAATCTCTCTAGTTTCTTATTGTTGTTACTATAAGTAAGTTTGTCAAAATAAAGAAACTTTTTAAAAAGATTGTTGTTGTTGTCTTTAATAAATTTTGTGCAAAAGATATTTTTAAATAAGAAAGATCGAATTAAGTTAGTTAAAATATAATATCAAATTTTATATTTTTGTTATTGCAAAACTTATAATTAATTTAATTATACAAAATACAAACGTATCTTTGTAACTTCTAAACATTTATTTATTTTTTAAAGATTTTAAAATATAGCAATCTATTGCAAAAGATAATAATAATATTTGCTAATTTTATCTATATATTTTGTATAATAAATACTAACTTTTTATATTTATAAATAATATAACGCATATTTGTCTCTATTAAACAATTAGTCTCTATTTAACAAAAACAATATACAAATATAAAAACAACTAATAATAAAGATTTGTAAATTCGATAATTAACAAATTGCTTTAAAATATTATAAATCTAGTTAAAGTTTGTACTTTAAGATTCGAACAAATATTTTATATAACAATCAAATATAAATATCGCAAAAATCTTAATAAATTAGTAGAAATTATAGCAATATTGCGTTACTTTTGTTATATATATTAACAATAATATTTTGCAAATATAGTTGTCTATTTAATTCAAACTTTTTTAAGAAAAGATCTACAATTATTGCAATATCAAATTTTTATTTGTTAAGAACAAACAATATATTGCTTTATAACTAGCAAATAGTAGAATATATAACAATTAATATTGTTAACTATTTGTAGCTCAATAGTCTATTACTATCAAAATAATTCTATAAAAAGTTATCGAATATAGTGCGTATTTTTGAATTTAAAAATATATTTGCTTCTTTAGTTTTTACGATCTCTAATTATATAGCTATATTTTTGAAATGCGCTTTACAATAGTACTTATTTTTTGTAAATTATTTTTGATCTTTTATTTAAATAATTGAATCGCTTATATATATTGCTTTCTTATTTTCTATATAGACTATTTCGAATATTGCGTTTAAGAGCTTGTTTGACAAATTAAACAAAGTATTAAGTACGTTTTAAGCAATAGATCGAATTTGATAATATTAAACTATACAACTCTTCGCGCGAGTTACTAATATTATTATACTATTAGCGTTAATTGTAAAATTCGAAAACAAAGTTAATATATTAGATATTTTTCAAATTCTAATTATTAAACAACTAGATTACGAGCCAATAATAAAATTACAAATTCTAGATAAGATAGATAAGATATTAGAAGAACAAATTAAAATAAAAATAATTGTATTAATTGCTTCTTAAAGTATAGCTTAAGACTTATTGTTAACTACTCGAGTTTTACTCGAGTTTCAATTATCTCAATTATATAATTTATTTATATTATAGATTTTAAAAAATACGTTTTGTAAATATTGATACTATTGTAAGTTTATGCAATATAAGATCGAACTATTAGATTTTAACGTAAACTATTTTTTTAAATATTAAATCTTAGTTTTTAGCTAATATAAAAATAGATTGATATATTTTAATTTCTAAATGTTTGTTTTAGTTTTAATACTATATTAAGCAAATCGATATATTAACTAACAATAATTTAATAGCTTAAACAATTAACTTTAAATAACAAATTCGAAATTAAATAATTTACTATATTTGCTCAAATTCTCTTTTGTTAATTACAAATTAAATTTATTTAAATATTCTTAAAAATTAACGCAATACTAATATAAGAATTGCAATATCTTGCACAATTTAGAATTAAAAAAATTTATATTTAATATTTAATATACAATAGATTTTTTTGTCTTATTTTTGCAACTATATTAAGAAATTCTATTACAAGATTTTTCGCAAAATTATTTATATTTTTTTTATTATTTATTCTATTTCTATATTACTTTGCAATACTTTTTTATTTTTTAATTAACAACTATTTTGCTATCTCGATTTCTTTAACTATAATTCGAATTAAAACTGTATTTTTCGAATTTCTTATTTAAATCTCAAACAAAGCAAAATCTTCTACTAAAAAAATTGTACTATTTATAAACTTAAATATACTTTAGTTAAACACAACAATTTCGATATTTTTGATTGCAAATATAGAATTTAATTTTTGCATTAAACAAGTAATTGCAACGTTAATAATAGAAATTATTAAAAAATATATATATATTTTTAATTAATAGAAATCGATATAACAAGTAAGATTTAAAGATTTTATTAAAGATTTTGTTAAAAGTTGAAAATATTAATTAGAGAAATCGAAACAAATATTATAAAAAATTGAAAAATAAAAAATTTATTTAAGAAGATAATAATACTAATATATAAGAATTAAAAGTATAATAAAATTAGATTTGTATAAAGAAATAAAGATATAATAAAAAACTGTATAAGCTTTAACAAAAAGAACGTCAAATCAATAGATAAGAAGATAGAATTTCAAAAGATAAAATGCTTGCTTAAAATAAAAATACGTATTGTAATTTTAAGAAATTTTAAAAAAAAAATAAGAAAAAAAAATAAAACAAGCTTCTAGAAAAAAATCTTATAAATAGTAAAAATTATTTTGTTATATAACAAATAAACTAAATATTAAATGTTAACGTTCTATTTTAGACAAATAGTTGTTCTTATTATAAAGAGATAGTTAGTTTGCTAGAAAGAAGTTTAAAATTTATAGATATTTTAGTTTAATATATCGACTAATATTGTTTTAAATTTGTTATTTTATAAAATATTTTAAATTGCTTTTGTAAACAATTTATATAAGTATTATATATATTTGTTTGTTGTTTGTCTCGAATTATATTTTATTAACAACAAAATTCTAAAGATTGTTCAAAAATTAATTTGTGCAATAAGAATTTACTTGTAAAAACTTAAATTAAATATATTATAACAATAATAGTTTTGCAAATTATATTTATACTTCTTTTCAATTCTACAATTTAATAAATATAAAATATTCTTTTTAATTAGAAAGACAACTATTTATATTAATACAAAAATAAGTTAAATATATTTATTAAATTAATATTTTTCGCTAATTTATATATTAAGTTGTCGAATATTTGCATTAATAAATTAGCTATTTTAAAAGTCTTATTATCGATATAATTATTAGTTCGAAAGATAGTAATTTTTGTACAAATTTCGATTGTTAATATTTTAACAACAAACACAAATATCGAAAGTATAAGATATTAAATTGCAAAAAGATATAAAAACACTATTAAGTTGCTAACAAATATAATAGATAGTACTATAGAATCTATACAAGTTATCTATAATATCTAAACAAATAATTAAATTAATAGATATATAATACAAGAATTAATTAAGAGATTTTAAAATAAATATGCAACTACAAATATAATATATAAATCTAGTATAAAATCTAAATAGAAATACTATTAGAATATTGTTAAAATATAAATTCTATACAAGAATTGTAACAATTTTTGTTTAATTAATTTGAAAAGATTTAATCGAAAATATTTATATTATCTACTTTATTTTAAGATATTTTAATATACTATACTACAAAATTATAGAAATTCGAAAACTAATTTAACTACTTGTTTTGCTATTTTATATTAAATAATTAAGAATACTATAAAAAGAGTATTTAAAACTATTGTTACAACAACTTTTTTTTAATAATTTGAAATTAATATCGATCTTTTTGTATATAAAGATAATTAATAGAATTAAAAAATCTCGACAATTAATATAGCAAAATCGATTTCTTTTTTACGCAAATATTGTTGCTAATATTATCTCTAGTTTTAACTACAATATAGATATAGCTTTTTATATAAATAGCAATTGTTGTAAAAAGCGTTTTCTAATATAACAATATAATTTTTTTCGATTTTTTGTAATTAATTATTTTTTTTACTCTTACTTTGTCTAATAGCAATCAAAAACGCTATATTAATAGATAAAATTTTTTTGAAATAAAAATATGTTTTTTTAAGTCTCGAGCGTTTCTCTTTTAAATATATATAACTATTTTTGCTATAGTTTTACAAATTAGATTAGTAACGTTTCTAGCTTTCTATTCGATATTTAATATCTAAATTTGTTACTATATTAGATAATCTTTAAATATTACAAATACTTATTATTATTTAAATAAATATTAAGATATTGCAAAGAAATTAATACTATATTATAGTAATACTTTTGTAGAAAATAAAAGACTTATAATAGAATAATCGAATATACTTATTTTAGTTAATACAATATATATTATCAATTATAAACTAATAGATAATCTAAAATATCAAATATCTATATACAATAATATTTTGATACAACTAATTACTTTAATAAATAAAAATTTGTCTACTTTATTTGTAGCTTTTTTTTGTAGAATTAATTTAAAAACAACTTGCTCTATATATTTGTAAAAATTTTAAATCAAAAAGTTAATAAATCGAAAAAATTAACAAATTTAGAGCTAAAAATATTAATAGACTTTCTTATTTATAATTAATTATTAATTCTTGATTTTTAAATAAAGAGAATATATTGTTTGCTATATTGCAAATATATATATTCTTTAGTAGATATTAACTATATAATACTTGCAAATAATTTTAATAAATCGAATTAAAAATCGAACTTCTAATCTTAATTAATAAAAAATTTAAATTTTTTTTGCTTTTGCTATAAGTTTAATGTTTAGCAACAATATTATTTTTAAAAAATATAAATATATACTTTAAAGACAATTGCTACAATTGTATATATTAATATTGCAATATAATCTATATTTTTAATTATAATTAATAGTATAATCGATATATTTAAAGTCTTTGCGTAAGCTTTAAAGATATTGTGTTTCTTAATTAAAATAATAGTAATAAAATATAATAATTTTTAACAAAATAGAATTTTTTTCGACAATATTTAATTATACTATTTTGTTTTTGTCTAGTAGTTAAATCTTGTAATTGCAATATTTAATTAAATATTATATATATCAAAGATAATAGACTATTTTAGATAAAATAATATTGTTTATATCTTTTTTAGAATTGTAAAAGTTGTATTACTTTATATTGTAATAAGATATAAATTTAGTCTTAAATCTTAAAATAATTGTTTTAATATTAAAGAGTAATTTTTAAAATTTAAGTCTAAGTATAATACAAACAATATATAAAAAACAAAAAGTTTAATTTAAAATTATAAATTAGATTAATTGCAAACAACTTAAGTTTAAATAATTAAAATATAAAACTATTAACAATCTATATAAAAATAGATTGTTATCTACAACAAAAAACTATTAAATATTTTTATCTTTTTCGAAATCTTAATAACTATGTTGTATAAAACTATTAATTAATATTTCTCAAAAGTTTTAAATTTAATAGTTGCAAGAAAAATTGTCGAAAAAATAGTTAAAAAAATAACTATCAAAAAAATAATTAAAAGAAAAATTGTTAAAAAAATAGTTAAAAAAATAATTGTTAAAAGAATTAAGAGAATTGTAGTTAAAAAAAAACTTGTTGTTGTTGCTAAAATTAATAAATTGCAAAAATAAATAAAACAATAGAACAAAATGTTTTCTCGAGCTTAATTTAATTTTTTAATTAGAAAAATTAATACTATTATTGTAGTTTTAATACAAATTTGTATTTATAATAATTTAATTATTTTTACAACAACTTTAATTCAAATAATATTTTTAATTTTGTAGCAATAGAAAAATTAAGAAAATATATTGTTAATTTTGTACAATTTACAAGAAATTGCGCAAGATTTTAGAGAGTTTTAACTTATCTTATTTATAGATAATTTCGAAAATATTAAATAAATAAAAATTGTATTTATTTTTCGAGAAACAAAAATTTAATAGAGTATTTGTTTTATATATAATATAATTTCTAGAAAATATTCTAAAAATTAATCGATAATATTAGCAAAAAATTGAAAAAAAAACTATATAAAAACAAACTCGAACTATATAGAATTTAGTAATGCAACTTCTAGTTAATCTTATTAAGAAAGAAAAGAAAATTAAACAATTACAAAGTACAAAAAAACTATAAGTTTTCTTTCTTTTTTGCTCTTATTTTATATAGTTACTATATAATATAACAAAGTTGCTAATTTTTACTATTGCTCTTTTTGTTTTTTTGTGCAAACTTAATTAATCAAATTATATTTTGCGTCTCTCTATTGTTTTATTCGATTTAAAAGATTTCTTTAACTAATACTTATTTAAGATTAAAATAGCAAATTTGAAAAATAGCAATACAATTAATATACAAAACAAATAAGACAAAACAATTAATAAATAATTTTTGAAATACAAGCTAAACAATCTTTGTCGCATTTATTTAAAAACAACAATTAAAAATATTATATTATTTTTTAGTAATAGTAGTTAACGCGTCAAAATTTTAGATTTAACAAAATCTTTTTCTTGCAATTAAAGATTTAAACAACTTTAAAAGCTTAAAACAAATAAATTTAAACAAAAAGTTATAAAGTAATACTATATTTTTTAGAGTATTACAATATTTGATATAGAGCTATATATATTTTGAAAAAACAACAATTTTTGTTTGCATAAACAATATAATAATTGCAAAAGATTAACAAAGTTAAAAAGAGTTTAGATAGACAAGCAATACAATTAATATTAAATATAATATTAAAATAAGATTTTTTATAACAATATAGAATGTTTTTTATATCTTAAAAAAATAGTTGACGTTAAGTAAAATATTGCTAAAAGTTAAATATATTTGTTGTTTTAAATTTTATGATTAATTTTAATTTTAATAGTTAAGAATCTTTTTAAAACTTTGCTATTGTTAGTTAAATTGCTATATCGAAAAATATTTACTAGCAAATTAATAAAGATCTTTTAGCAAACATTTTAAGTAATTAGATTTGTTATTAGTTAATATAGAATAAAATTAACTTAATTACAAAATTAATTTAAGATATTTTAAAATCTTAAAATAATTAACAATTTTAGTTTATTAAGTATACAACTAAATATTTATCTAAATATCGAATAAGCTTCGCGAGCAATCTTTTTTACTTAAATACTTATAAAACGCTCTCTTACTATACAAAGTACAATTAAATAATATCTAAAAATAATGCGAAGTTGCAATATCTAAAATAGAGACTATTTAGCAACAAAAATCTAAATATATTAATAATATTCGAAAACTAAATTTGTTTTGCACAATTTAATTTAAATCTATAATTATATATCGATAAAGAATTAAGTTAGTATTGCAACTATCTTTGTAAAATAGATTTTATTAAAAGAGTTCAAAAACTAACTTTGCTCTAGAAATATATCTACTAATTGTTGTTTAATTTCGATATTTTTGTTTCTAGATATATCGAATATTTTCTAGCGTTTTCAAAAATATAAATTCGAATTTAAACAATAATCAAAACGCAAAGTCTTTGCATTCTATAATATCTATATATATTTTAGACAATAGTATTTCAATTATAACAAGAATCAATATTATAAAATATAAATATTTATTGCTATTAGAAATTAAAAAAACAATATTTATAAAAGAGAAATTTTAAATTTTATTAATTTTTGATATTCTTTTTATTATATCGCAAGCAATAGAAAAGAACGCACAATAATATTTATTGTTAATATAGAGTTCTATCTTGTAGAGCAAACGCTAGAAATAAAATTTAATAAAAATTATTTTCGAGATTTTGTTTCTAACAATTGAAAGAAACAATTTTCTTAATATTATTATTAATTATATATTAATAAAATTGATTTAATTAATTAGTATTTGTTATTTTAGTATTGTCTATATCGATTAATTCAATTTAATTCGAAAATAAATATAAATATTTAAAGTAATATTTGTAAAAATTGCTCAAATTTTTAGTAACAAAACTATTGTATTAATTTAGAATTGCAAATAAAAAACAATAATTAAAATTAAAAGTATCTAATAGATTTTTGACTATATTTTGTATTAGTTGTTGTTCTACAAATAGAATTAAAACTACTAATTGTTTTTACAATGCTATTCTTAACTATTAAGTATAGCAATATATATTTTGTTTTAATAGTTAACTTAAATTGTTTTTAGTCTATTGTTTAATCTATTAAAATTTTAACAATATAATTGATATTCGATTGCTTTAACTCTATTTAATACTAAAATTATATTAGTTTTTAATAATTTGTATTCGATTATTGCGATAGAGTTAAATTTGTATAAAGATTTTCTAATATCAATACTAATAACGCGTAATTTACAATACTTAATATTGTTGTTTTTAATATAGTATTGTTTTCTTAAAGTCTATAAACAATATTAAATTTAACTATAGTTTAGCTGCTTTCTATTTATATACTTGAAAATCTTAACTATAAGAATTTCTTAATATTTTAAAAGCTAGTTGTAGCTCTATCTATATACTTTTAGATTTTTTAAAATAATTTGCGCAACTTGTATATTATGTCGACAAATATAACTTTTATACTAAAAATACTTTTTTTTGCAAAAACAAATAATAAATTTTATTTCTTGCTATATAAATTTTCTATTTTTTAGACTTATTGCAATAAGTTAGCTCTAATATAGTATTTAATTATAAAAACTTATTTAATTGCTATTTTGTTATTAAAATTAAATAAATCTTCTAGTTTATATTTTTTAAAAACAAATATGTATTAACAATTTAATATAATATTTCTCTTTATTCTATTAAGAAATATATTAATTTTGTTTGTTATTTTTTTATATATAGCTTTTATTTTGTATTGTTTGCTAATATTATCAAATATTATAGCAAAAGTATTTTCGACGCTCTAAAAAAGAAAAAGCAAACAAAGTCGAACAATATATTTAAAATATTTGTCGAATTTCGATATATTATTGTAGATTTAATATAGTTGCTAGATACAAAACTAATTTTCTTTAATATCTAAAATTTTTATTGTTGTTAATTAAATGTTTATATTCTTAAATTATCGAAAATCGAAATTTGTTACAAAATCAAAAACAAAAACTAATTTTAAAATTTGCTTATAATATTTAAGAGAGAACACATTATAATAGAATTGCGCAACAACTTATAAAAAAAACAATAAAAAAATTATAATATTAGAAAAGTTAATTAAAAAAAAACTTAACAACAAATAGTTTATTTCAAGCTTATCAATTAACAAATGTATTGAAAATCAAAAACTTAAAATTAATATAACTTTTTTGTTAGCAATTATCGAACTCGCTAAAGACAAAAGTTCTAAAATCGAAATATTAATATTATTAACAATTAACAATAATTGTTGATCTAAAAATTTCTTAATTAACATAATATTCTTATTATTGTTCGACAAAAATAACTAAAACAAAAGTTCTAAAATTAAGATATCAATTTTAATAATATATAAAAAAGACTATTAATCTAACAATTAAAATATTAATATTAAATCTATATTGCAAAGCTTTTAACAAAAAATCTTATTAAATTTATAGAATTGCTTAATTAATTTATAATACGCGCAAGATTTTAACAAAGTATACAATCTTATTTATTTAGCAATTAAATTATAAAAAATAAATTTTGCAAAAAATAAATACAACTTCTAAATCTTATTAAAGCTAATTTTTGTAAAATAAAGTATTTTTATATTTAATAGTAATATATTCGAAAATATTAATACATTTAATTTTTTAATCAAAAATAATTTTGCAAAATTGTAATTATTTATTTAGTAAATAAGTAAAATTAAAATAGAGATTGAATATATACTAGTAACAAACTACTTTGTTAACAAAGTAACTACAACAAATAATATTTTAGCTTATTATTATTATATAGATTGTAATAACAAATTGCATTAATAAAATTAAACAACTTTATATTTTTATTTATACTAGTTTGCTCTAGTTTTGTTTCGATACAATTTTAATACTAAAATTGTATCTCTTTTTCTCTAGCTTTAGCGTAACTATTTTATAGCTCTAAGTAGAATATATTCTAATATATTTAAATTAGTGCTTTTGTTTTTATTAATTAATTTATATATTAAAAGCAAATTTAAAAACTATTTTTTGAGTAAATAGTTTGTGTAAAAATCTAAATTATATATAATATATTGACGCTTCTTAATTTGTTGTAGCATATCTTTAAATATAATAATTAATAATAATAACTAATATTAAATGAATTAATAATACTAAAAATATAACAAAAATTAAGACTATTTTAAATAGTTAAATATATTTTAAACAATATAAGCTTAACAAACTACAATTAAAGTAAATACTTTTATTAAAAGTACTTTTTATCTTGTTAAAAGTATTTCTATACTTATATTTATTTGTTAAAACTATATTGTTGTTTTGTTTGTTTTATTTTATATATTCTATTATAATATTTTTTTCTCTAATTTTTGTTATTGTTATTGTAACTATTTATAGATTAGTACTTCTACTTTGTATAATAAATACAATCTTTAATAGAAAAATAAATATTTGTTAAACTCTATATATTAAAATATTAATACTATTTATTTATTTTAAAAAACTAATAATTAATATTTTTCTTCTAGTCTATACTTTATTAGTTTTGAAAAAAATTGTTATATTTTTAAAAAATATATATTTGCAAGTATTAAAACTAATAGCGTGCTAAAAGTTCAATTTAGAAAAAATAGCTATTAATATTTTTATTGTTTTGTCGATTACAATATTAATAGTACAAAAAATATTGTTTGTATATTATTTTTAGAAATCTTAATACTAATATATTGTTATAGAAATAAGCTATAAATCGAATAGAAATTAAAATTACTCAAAATATTCTATAGAAATTTTTAAAACTATTAGTGTTATTTTCTATAATATCGATTAATATTATTTATTAATAATACTTATTTTTATTTAAATACTTTATTAACAACTAATTAGTATTATAGCAATAACAAAGTATTTGTATCTATTATTATAATTGTAATTACAACTATTTATATTCTTCTATTTTATTAATATTAAAAAATATATATTTAAAAATTCGATTTTAACAAATATTTTATATATCTTTTCTATATAATTTTGTACTTAACAACAATTTTTTAACCAAATATTTTTCTTATATATATATTTATTTTTTACAAAAATTGTTATTAATATATTTATATTAGTTAGTACTAAAAATTCGAAATTCAATTTAATAGCTTATTGCGCATAAATCAAAATTCTATATATAATTGTTTTCTATAATATTTAAGTACAAATTGTTTTGTATTTAAAATTTATATTAACTTTATCTAAATTTACTTATATATTGCAAAAAAATCTTTATTTATTAGTTTCGAAATTAATTATAAAATATAACTAAAACAAAGTTTTTTCTTTAATATTAACACAAATAGCTATTAATTATAAATCGAAAAATAATTCTACAAACGCAATAAAAACAATAAAATCTATTAAACTTATTAAAAAAGATTTTAACAA
>JAABUL010002804.1_pt1 | contig 27790 bp, 26 predicted proteins | sample 5559151 | NCBI WGS metagenome assembly JAABUL01 (sample SAMN10711876, study PRJNA513368) | rock metagenome | isolation source: Antarctica rocks | place: Antarctica: Victoria Land, Pudding Butte sud | reverse complement strand
TGACGCCTACATGGCTCGCCTTCAGGCCCACAATTACCATACCGGTGACCACTGATTCATGATAGTAAATTGAGTCTCTATGGGAAAGGATTGGAAAACTCCTTCAGGCAGTCAATGCTTGCTTTACCTTGAGCCTCTATTTTTGGAAGGCTTCAATTGGCGATGGAAAGCTTGCGCGCAATCGCAGGAACGAGCAGTACATGGGGTCCCGTGGGTTTTAACACCTGCCTCTGCCGAAAAAGTCACTTTCTTATCGACCTCATTGGCAGGAATAGAACACAGGAACAGCACAAAATCCCAAGACTGATCTGGAGCCTTGATGCTAAGGCCATATTGGCTATCCCTACAGCAGTGATGACGACTACGGTACTTCGTTGAAAAGGCGAGCTCAAGAATTGTATTGTATTCAAGCCATCGACTGTACAACCACTCTTCAGCAATAAGCCAATAGAGACACCTAGACGTCTTCCCGAACTCCCGCTCGACATGTCAAAACGTCAGACATCGCCTTCACCTACAAGATCGGCAGCAGAAGATAAGCTAAATATAGAGAGTAAAATCGTGACAATCAAATCTGATCACACACAGCCAGCTACGCCCCTAGAATCAATTATAGCGCCGACAACAAATCATAATGCGGCTCAGCTAACTGCGAAGAATACAATTCGAGCAAATACGAGACGTCGACCTGACCGAACTCGTCCCATATAAGCTCAAGTCTAGCCCAATTATTGACAAACTAATTCTATCGCAAGTTATCTTGACCAAGATTATTCGTAGCATCTCACGAGACTACAATAACGTGCTTGGTGTTCTTGAGAAAGCAACATTGGCGATGAACGATCTAGATGCGGTGAACTCTAACGTAGCACTTACTATCAAGGCTAGAATCGATTTATTATACGACGAGGAGCAAAGACTATTGGGAGTGTCGAAGAAACGTCTCACGAGCAGCAAGTCAATACTGCATAAGATCGTCTGGGCGCCTAGATTATCTAAGAGTGTCAAAGAACTACTGAGTCGAGCTGAGAACCTTATTCGAAACTACAAAGATAAATGGTACTTGTGAAAGCTTACTAACAAGTTTGGGAAGATGGAGGACTACGAGCAAGAGGGGTAGGGGTATTTCACCTAGGCGGATCGGTGACCTCCGGGTCATAGTCCATCTAGGTAGTGGTCGCAGGGGCTTTGTTTCTTTTGCGATAGGGAGGTGTAATGGCAGGCACAAAGATTGACGAAAAGAAGCACACCTTCTGTATTACTGGACGGCTACAGACTTCAGCATTCCTCTTTCGCTTGATCTTCCACGGGCACAGTCTTGCATCAGTCTCTCAGCCTTTGCTAAGCTGAGGTCATAGAGTCTGATCTATGTAGCTGAAACATCAGAGAACTTCGAGCGGCAATTGGACTACTCCCCGGATCGAATGTCCAAGAGAAACGTGTGAATCGCTTTCTCGATTCCAAGAAGGTCAAAATTACCAACTATGTGCAAAGCGACCATGTAGGTACCTGAACCTCCAGTCTCTGACTTCATCTCACGCTGACTTATTCTACGAAGAGCCAGCATCAGACTCTACCGTTTCAATCGTCGACCTGGGGACCTGTGGCTTATGTTTAGAACATTTGCAGAAGAGTCTGGACCCAAAGATGACGTACACGCCTTGCTGTCTCAACTTCTATTACAGAATCTGCTCATTTGTGCAGCTGCTAAGCCTTTCTAACCAAAACTTCTCGCGTGATAGGCTATACATCTCACACGTTCAAGGAACTGGAGTGGTCACTGATGTGCGATAGAGAAATACTCGACACTTATGGAATCTATCATGGAGCCAGGATCGCTTTGTATAATTCATACCAAATTCCATAGACTTGAGGCGATTGGTCTAGTCCAAACAGACCCACGATTAAGCAATGGGCCAATCTGGCTTCAGTATCAGAGAAGGTGGACAAAGCTCCACCGCCATCCAAGAGAGCGACCACCTCCTTCGAGGGTAAAGCTGTGGCTAACAATGCAGACAATGACAGTGAATCAACAGATTTGCCAGCAGACGACTTCTACGAAGGGGTGGAGAAAGAGGTAGAGCTGTCTCCAAAAGAAATTCACGATGCCATCTTGAATGGCGAATTGGTAGCGTTTGGAGAAGACGATAATGACAGAGCGGGTCTCCCAAAGGAACCGAATCATGAAGAAGTAGAGGACGAACAAGATGAGTCGTCCCTTGAGCGGCTCGATGAGGTGGTGTCTGCTCAAATCCAAAGCGAGAAGCGTCGCTGGGTCTACAACTCCGTGTGTGTGCTGCTATGGTGGCCACAAAGCTTACCGCGTCTTTGTTGGTTGCGGATGCTTATTTGGTATTGGCATCCACTCGTGGCTAGATAAGCATTCGATACCTTCAATAGAAGAGGCAGACTCGCACAGCAGCGGTACACACTGGTAAGGGGCCACCCCAAATTCGATGGCTGCACGCTCACAGATCATCGCTGTGGGACGTGAGTGTATGATGTTCGGCGACGCTGGTGTACATTACACCGAATAATAAAATATTTGTGCTGTTGGCAAATCAGCTTTTCCAAATGTTCACCATCTACGAGAAGACAAGCTACATACCCATATGGATCAGTCTGGACGCCTGAGGGACACCCAGGCGTGTGTTCACTTTGGGGAGAATTATTAGGGCGTGCGTGGGAAGATAATCCGGTGGCTCAATCATGATGGTATCAGCGTTGTCCGTGTGCCTGTGGCCGGTAGCAAGAGAAAGAACAAACGGAGTCGTGATGAAATCGAAGTCCAACCTCTTCCTACTGGGAAACGCCTTCGCTTGGGCGATTGAAGGCTTGCACGCGGCAACCGAACTGAGAATGTAAATGCTGACAGAATGTTAGTTTGGGGCTCGAATCCATTGGCCTCCTTTTGGTTTGATTGAACTTGGCGTCTGAGGAACTGGGTCATCTGCACTGCTTTCTAGCCATGATGCCACTTTTGGCTATCTAATATTTACCATCATGCTTACGATGTGCGGTCGTAAGTGATATGGTAGATGCAGTCACACCTTCAGGCACTATTACAGATACCGGCTCACCTTAATGGCGTTGCTGCTTACGTTCGTGGCTCTCGGTTTCTACGCAGTGGCTTTTAACACTAAGATCTCTACCCTATTCCAACTATAACCTTTCGCGGAGAACCCCATAAATGACAGGCCTCAGACATAAGAAAAACATCCTTTTGTATGATTAGTTGGTTATTCCGCCATTGCTGCCGGAACACACACGCAGACTGGACAAGTCCAAAGGTGAGCTCAGTCTCTGCCTATACCATGCCTTCATCGGTACTTACATCATTCGAGAGTCATCGACGCCTTCAGAAGACCTACTCGAGTTCCATCGAATCGAGAGAAATCTCGGTAGCCCCAAATTTTGATGAGTTGTCTTAGAGAAGAGTGTCTCCTACTGGTATGTCTATCCAATTGGATCTTTCCTTCCGATATCATCATCATAGAAAAACGACGCGAGTTCTACAGCTCCGTCATCGGCAAGCAGTATTACTGTGAAGCCCTGATCCTGAACTGGCAGCTTGTCATTGGGTCGACGGTAAGATTTCTTACTTTAGACGGGCAAGGAGAACTTAGTCTTGGTGCAGAGCTAGCTGTTAAAGGACTGGATGGCAGGCTCCTACAAGATTGACAGGCAAGCTGCATTCTACCACTATACTTGAAGCAAATTATTATCCAATCATACCATTTTTATTAGACCACAGCGCCGGAATGGTCCATCCTATGTGGGTCTTTTGGTTCTTCCAACCCCTCGCTCTAACCCAACTTCAAGTACAAGATGTCCTTCGTCTTCTCGATACCTTCAAGAACCCAAATTACTATATTCTTGGATTCCTCTTTCGCGAGTGATGTCAGGAAAATTCGCTCTCTAAAAGAGCTGAGACGACAAATCAAGACAGTTTAAATATCTATATCTAATTCGAAATTGCGAAATTGGACCATAACGTGCTGCAACACTCGAGATTGCACACTGGGTTACTATGTTTCTCTCTTCTTGCTGAAAACTCTACCATCTCTGAAGTGACAATTTACGGGAAACGCCACATAAAACCTACAGTCGGATTCTCGCGTGTAAAAACTCAAACTGCTATCTTTCTCGAGACAAATCCATGGCGTCGGCTGCGAAGATGGCTTCATTTTTGCTGCGTTCATTGTTATGTTCAAGGATGTGCCTGTCTCCGAAATTATAGGCAGGGAAAGTGGTCTGTAAATATTACCAGCATTTTGAGCAGATCAATCTTTTCAATTGTGATGGCTAATTTTGCTATACAGTTGAAACAGAGTCTATCGCCGTCGACTAGGACGTAAAGAACGCCAAATTAGATATAGATCAAGCACAAGAGTGCGTGGCAAGCGAAAGGCTGCTGACGTAATTGACGATGATTGGGAAGACTGAGACAATATTTAGCAATTCAAGCGGCAGAAGAGTGAGAAGGGGTATTTTAGTCTGGAGACATCAAGTAGCGATAATGTTGTAGTGGGTTAAAACGGCGATAATGGCAATGACGACGACGATGCAGGAGACGAAGTCTCAACAGACTCTGGCGAAGCTAAGAGCCCTTTGGACGACGAGAATTCAGTCGCCAACTAGTAGCGTCAGGGAGAAAGATCGCTTGCGGTTCGTATAATCCTATTGACGGTGCTCTTCAGATCTTCTTACTTAGAAAGGCTCACAGAGATACTGGCAATACAGGGTACTTCTGAGTCTCTACAGCTCTTGGGCGAGCCATGCACAGAGTCGAGACCTCCTTTAGCCTATATCGCTGTGTCGCACGTTTAGGCAGCACAGAGACAATATCATTCTAAAGCGCGCAGAGCTCGCCTTCTTACATGGTCATTAAGAACCCATCGATCAACGTTGTGTACCTGGAACATTGCCTTGTCGTAGAGACATGTCCCTTCACTGAAAAAGCTCTCAAGAAGCTGAGGAAATCCACTTCGATGAAATGAAAGAACGTCGAGAGAATAATGTGAAGCATACGTCATTTCACGCTTCACAATATGTTTGGGGAAATGCTGTGAGCGGACATTGTGACCCAGCGGGCTTGAGAACCGATTCCCTCCACCGTGAGCTCAGGTGAGCATAAGGACTTCGTGGAAGAATAATGTGGCTATTCCAGAATATGATCTCGCAATGACTGTTTGATGTTGGACTATAACGGAAAGATGAAAACGCACCTCAATAAAGCCTACTGAGCGTGTAAGCTACTGGTCAAAATGAGAGACTGGCAGAACGAAGCTTACAAAGCTTGTAAGCTGCTAGGAAAGATAAGAGGCTGGGAAATCTGGCCACGAGTCCACAAGGAGACAGTTTCTACCACTGTGTTACGTATCATCACGGAGGGTAAGGATGCGGAGCTGGAGAAGCATGGGCCTTCGTAGGGTCGAAACACTGTACTTCTGGAGTACTGTGTCGGGTGGTTATCGATGCTCGTATGAGCCAGCATTGTTAGAGTTGTTACGTCCAACAGAATAGAATCGCCATGTCCTGAAGGATCAATTATTTGTATTGTCTATAGCGAGTAGACACATAAGACTTATCAACAAGATCCATCTCCTCACCTTCCCTCTATAACTCTCGAGGCTACTCGACGAGCATGCGGCACTCGGAAAGCTAGGATTCAACCATAGTAAGGCCAAGAAAACTATCATCTCCGTTTCCGCAACTTGGGACTTCGAGAGCAACTTCAGGAAAATCCAGGCCACCCCTCAGAAATTTTTGAGTCCAAAAACGACATCAACACTACCAGTGTGGATAGCAGAGACAATTTAGCAGATGTCTTCACCAAAGCCCTGCCTCGACCACGGTTCGGTCAAGAACATAGGAATGGTCAGAGGCAGCTGCGGAGATGACTCGACAGGAGTGCTGAAGTAAGCGAGGGTGTTCATTTGTCTGATCTGCACAAGGTCTTCGTGTCACTTGGTTGATAGCTGCGTTTGCTGTTTGACATTAATTACTGTTGATAAAGTAGATTCTTTTGTCGTTCTCGTCTACTTAAGTGTACTCAGATCTTTGGTAATGTTGGATATCTTAGCTGGGGTCAACAAGCCGTTCACCCAATATTTAATTGTACGTAGGTACATAAAACAGGCCTGTGATCCAAGACAGACGATGTCAGAATGATGTATGACTCCTTTGATACCTCCAATGGACCCATCAATAGCATGCCAGACCTATCTGCGAATCCGCTTCGTTCGGGAAAATGTCTTTTTATATCTGTATTGTCGAGTATCTAAGCCACTTGTAGAGTTACATTAGTAGTATAGTGCGAAAAAATTAAATCTCCCAAAACTACCTGTAGTGGTTTTCATTCTGACTTCCTGTCACGGTCCTAGCAAGAATTCTGACCGAGTCCCAGATGCACAGCTACCCGGACCGCCTTTCAACACTTCGATACTCATGGGTGGTGGGGTGGTGTTGACTGTAACGTAGCTAGCTACCCGGACCGACCTGGAGCCTACGTATATCTAGCTGGTATTCACAGCTAAGCCTCTCTCTTTTCTTCTTAATAGTTTGTCTTGTATCTAGGACAATACTCCTAGGCAGCTCATATCATCACCCGTCACCAACCACGCTTCAATTCTGATACTCTGTCTACCAAATTTACCTTATCGGGATCACGACCAAGGAATTGAGAATTAGTCGACTACACAATGGCCACTTCAGATCCCTCCTTTCGCCGTCGTGAATCGTCAACATCGAGTAGTAGCAGCTCCTTCCTTTTCCTATCGCCAATCGACCAGGTTACGATTACAGGCATTCTGGACGATATCGAGAAATGGTGTCCACTCTTGGAGCGCCTACGCCATAACGAGTTCCAATTCCGGAAGCTGTTGCTTTTCCTGGATCGGAAGATCGATCGTCTGATGACCTGGGGTCCGATTGGTACAGACGAGCACCAATTTGACGTTCTCGAGCGCTTGACGAAGCTCAAAGAGGGTCCTCTCGGAGCTGCTACTACGCTCGATGAGGCCATCGAGCAGCGACTTGAAGCGTTGACTGAGAACTATTGTAGCGAGCAATTTTCTGGTAGATCAGGATGTCAGGTGGGTTGTTTGGATCCCAGTCCTTCGTTTACTTACACCACTTCACAGAGAACACTACCCTTGTCGGCTTGGTACCCACAGCTCAAGGTTCAGATCAACAACCCCGATGGCTCCTTCGAAAACCCAGATCAGCCTCATTTCCGCATAAAGCGCAACAAGTTCATCCTTGAGGAGTGGGACCACAATATAATGGTGTGGTGGAGGATGCTCACCAAGCAGAACGTGACATCGATAAACCATAACCGAGCTGCGGAAAAGGTCATTGTGCATGTAGACAATGGTGAGGTGTGGCATCTCACCTTTGAGAAAACCGCAGAGGCCCGAGCAGCAGTGGTATACCTGATGATCTAAGACCCTGGGGGGTTCGAAGAATCGTCAGATCTCCGGAATAGCAGGCAGGTGTCGTAAATTTCGAGGAGTAGCTTGAGAATTGAAATAGTGCATGCTGTCACAAGAAGTTGTTCGGTCAATTGCGGCCGATGGGTCGTACGTGCCTAGATTGCTCGCCACTATTGAACAATGACATTTTACATGTGGCACCCTAGTATAACTCAAGGACTATCATGACTGCGAATTAGCGCCACCAGCATCTTCGCAAAGCCGCCAAAGGTCAGTGCAGTACTACCAGTGGCTAGCTCGGCAATCAAGTTCTGCTCGTACGATATAGTAGACTACCATACCATGTTATGTCCCAGCTTGCGGGAGACGCTGATGCAAGCAACGAGATGTTTCGGCCCATCAGCGACCCTATTACATTTGGTGCATCAACCACGACAACACCACCAAAGCAGCTGACGCTCATGTTCACTTCGCCGTGTCGCGTATTCTGGTACAACACTATTTAACGACCGAGGCCGCAAATTCCGCGTCTCGGGGCACTCCACTCGCAGTCGCTATATGTCCCCAATCAATCAAAACTAGAGCATGCGCTGAGCGCAAAATCACCTCAAAGTCAATGACGAATGTGATCATCAAATCCAAGCCTGGCCTCCCTCCTTCCGTAGGTTCCGAAATTCAGGCTCCGCGAATTAGTATTCTCTGATGACCCCAATGGCTAGTAATGCGACTGAATAGGAATGGGCTCGTGAAGATATACAGTGCTTAGCAACCAGGCGTTGAATTCGGAGATGCCAACTGCCAATAAACCAAATCGCAGAGACAAGGGCACGAGTAGCTCAATTCATACCAATCATACCAGCATTGTTGCAATTGCTCTGGATCTTGGCAGGTCTTCTGGGTGGGGACCATGATGCGTGCGCAGTCAATGGTATTTGGGGAATGCTGTAAGTCCAACCCATAGCCTATTCCGTACATGTCCTGGATTCTACCTTCCAGCTGCCGTCAGGGGTAGATATGGCTTAGCTGACATGTGTTTGCCTGGTCATAATGCGCGTCGAAACCAGCGTTGAGGGCATTCTAGATTGGCCTTTCCCTAGGCGCAGGAAGTTCGGAAGGTTCATCGCGGAGCAGGGTAAGCTGTTGACGGTGGAGTAGATGCCGAACAAGGCGTTGAAAGGGAACTCATAGCATAGAATAGCTGCATAATCTAGAGCTTGTCTGCGAGATCATCGCTCCTCATTGCATCCACTGTCAAGCTAGTAGCCTCGTCTGTTCTCCGACGGCCTGGACCTCTGCACCTTCAGCTGAACGTTTGGGTTTCGAGGAGTACCAGAAACGCGTAGCATCCCATTTGCTTCTCAGACCGTGCTTCATCCGCTCTGTGCATGACTTTCTTGCCTTCCGTACTCGTCTCAGCCGCCTCAAAAGACTTAATGTAGCCCAGATGAGAAGTCCAAGCGCTGCGGTCGACAGCACCGCAACGATAACCGTCAGGAACGTCAAGGTTGACATCTCGCAGCCAGTACCTTTGGCACGAAGTTCCCATCGTTCGCCCGAAAGTGGACATATACCAGGCCTTCCAATGGGTGCTAGGATAGGGATCGGCCAGTCGTTCGCGATGCATGAGGAAGACTACGGCGGAAGTCATTGGCTATGGTAAGCGATCACGAGCCCATCAAGGGAGCTACTTTGGGATCCGAGAGTAGGACGAGGAGCTCAACATACGATGGCACACCAGCTGCAAGGATCAGTGGTTTCTAAGCAAGAAGGGCAGTCTTGCTGGCGCCAGCACCGTCTGAGGAGAAAGTCGGCGTTACTCGAAGGCGATTGCAAAGAAGAGGCATTGACCGGGCTTGGGGCCGGTAAATGCTCGACCATGGCGAGCATGAAGGGTGTGCGCTGTCATGAAAGTACAAGGTGATCCAAATGACCTACTGGATGTTCGGACAGGACACACCATATCCTGGGTTCAAGAACACCTTAATTCCACGACCAGCTCGCCTAGCGACTCGAGGTGGTTGTACACGACCTGATCTGTGGATATTTACATGATCTAAACACTACATGCATGCTCTCTCGAAAGCGGCCTTACTGAACTCTCAGAACGGCTGGTTAGGCTACATCGCGTTTCACTGTATTCCCAATCATAGCTCTTGCTGGACGCGAGCTGCGAGGCAGGATGCTGGAAGGGCGGCTTAAGAGCAAATCACGCTCATGCAAGCCAACGCAGTGCCTGTAGCTAACCATGTGGGCTGCTGCTATCATACTCTGGGGCCGGGGTACAGCCTAGGCGTGTGAAGCGCGCGATAACCGAAGAATAAATTATAGGATGAGTCTCAACCCTGTCAACCCACGACTCTCCAAAGTCGTCGACTAGGATCTTAATATGCTTCTACCATCAGCGTTTGAGCAGTCCATTCAACATGCCTGAGATACCGGACGGGTTCCCATCTATTGCGTATAGTTACACTCTCATCCTGGCCTTGTTCCTGGGCTCTGGTTGGCTGTTGTACGGCGCGATATGGCGTTTGTACCTGTCTCCCATTGCAGGTTTCCCAGGCCCAAGATTTGCAGCACTTACCTTTTGGAACGAGTTCTACTACGATGTTGTACGCAAAGGCCAGTACACCTAGAAGATTGTAGATTACCATAATAAATACGGTATTCCATAGCAGTCCCCAATCCTTTGCGTCAGGAACTCACTGACTCGTTAAGGCCCCATTATCCGCATCAACTCTTACGAGCTTCATATTTATGATCCGCAATTCTACGAGGTCCTGTATGTTGGAGGCAGTAAGCGCAAATCTGACAAGTGGTTCTGGTCGGTATGTGATGACTTCCTGCTCACTGGCGTCGGTTATGCCTAAGATAAGCATTCTGACAAGATCTTGAGATGCGGATGTTTGGTTTCAATGACGTTTCGTCCTTCGACACCCTGGACCACGACAAACACCGGATGCGACGTGAGCTCTGGAATCCGTATTTTTCCAAACAACAGGTGTCCTGTCTTCAGCCAATGCTCATACAACCGCTGGTGGACAAGTTGTGCGACCGCCTTGCTGAATATCAGGCCGCTAAGAGACCGGTCACCATGATCTATGCTTTCGCAAATCTGACTTCTGATATAATTTCCGAGTACAGCTTTTCGAAAGGCTACGGTAATCTCGAGCGGCCTGACTTTCATGGCGATGATTACAATGCCTGGATGGCTTTAAGCAAGATGAGCCACCTCCTCAAACAATTCGGCTGGCTGTTCCCAATGATGTACTCGTTTCCTCTTTGGGTCACAAAATTCACAAGCCCGGAAACATATCGCATTCTGTGTCAGCAAAACGACCTTTTCCAGCAAGCTCAAGAAGCTATATCGCAGCGCAACCGTATGGAAATCAAAGAGACGACCGGTCGGGTACCGATCATGCAAGCCTTCTTGAACTCCAATCTGCCTGAGTCGGAGAAGGCTGCAGACCGGATGAAAGCCGAAGCGCAGTCTGCCATCTCCGCAGGAACCTTGACCACGAGCCACGCTCTCAAAGTAGCTACCTACCATGTGCTGGCTAACCCGCCGATATTGACAAAATTGATGGACGAATTGTATCAATTCGGGGCTAAGGCGGGCTCGCCGCTTCACCTGCAGCAGCTGGAGCGGATGCCATACCTTATGGCGATCTGGTACGAGAGCCTTCGTCACTTCCACGGGGCTTGCCATCGCCTACAGCGTGTCTTTCCGGATACTGATCTACGTTATAAAGAGTGGGTAATACCACCAGGTACGCCGGTGGGCATGACATCGCTGCATGTTCATGAGAGCGAGGAAATATTCTCTGATCACTACGCCTTCCATCCGGAGCGCTGGCTACCGTTGCAGACGGAGGGGCAGAGGCTGCTCAAGTATATGGTTGCATTCGGAGCTGGTAGTAGGTCGTGCGTTGGCCGCGAGCTGGGAAAAGCAGAGTTCTTGACGACGATGGCGACGATGTTCCGAAGGTTTGGAAAGGATATGGAGCTTTATGATACATACAGGGAGAGGGACGTTGACATTAAACACGACTATTTCAACCCAGCTCCAAGTGACGAGAGTAACGGGTTGATGGTTTCTTTCAACAAGAAGTAAGCGGCGGGGCCTCGTCGTCATGACTGTGTAACAGGCACCCATTGATTCAATGATGATGAGTTATATCTCGAATTGCGCAATATTCTCCAATCTTTTTCGTGGCCATATCAGCTAACAAAGAAGTCGTTGTCGAAACAATCGCTGACATCTAGGGACAAAGACTGACATGGGAGCAACGAGACCAAACAAGGGGTGCAGACATCAAAGAAACAATAGAGTTGTAAATCCAGCCTTTAATATAAAAGGTCTCCGTTGGCAAAGAACATATCTCTACCAATTCCTAAAGCCGCAAAACCTCCACATACTGTCTTATCAACCATCTACAAAAAACCAACACAGATCAAACTCGGACTTCCAAGACCGGACCTTCCACCATGTGTCACAATTGTTCCGTGGGCGGATTGACCAGCGCGCAGGCGAAAATGGACCCCAAGCGCCTCCTAGAGCTCGAACGACGCATGGCCGCCCCTCGCGAGCAACCTATCGTCAATAACGCAGTCGATGACGCAAGCCTCGACGCCGTCCAAAAAGAGTGGCAAGCATCCAAAAGCTACGCTGCAGCCCTCAACCTCAGCCGCCTGTCCATCAACGGCGAACGCAACTGCAGCATCCATCACATGGGTCCCTTGGACCCCGAATCCAAAGGCCTCGTAGCCGGACTCCTCGAACTCCACGACTATGGCCTGCTGACCCACAACTCGCAGCCCTTCAAGCGCCTGCGGCCCGAGATCATGCAGCAGGGAGGCGGGTTCTGGGCCCAGGTGCGGCAGCGACCGTATCTCAGCTTTCTGATCCCGCAGCGCGATCGTATCGCGAAGAACCGCGTGGATAGGTTCTGCGTTTTGCTGATGGCGCATCCTAAGATTGTCACGCTGATCACGGAGGCCGGGAAGCCCATGCGTACGAACCTCGAAAAGAGCCATGCGGTCACGGTGGAGCGTGCAGCATTGACTATTAAGGAGCTCTACGCGGAACCGTGGACTGGTGTCACGCATCTCCATCCATGGGACATTATAGGTCCCGAACATCAGGACTGGGATGTTGAGGCTATTACTCGAGCTGAGCCCTTGGATGTTGCGATTGCGGCGAGGAGCTGGGTCGAGGATGTGGACTTGATTGCGCTGGTCAAGGATGTGGCGAAAGAAGCTGGTATTGGACCGGTCTATGGTGAGCAAGCTCGACGCCGTCGCTCTTCTAGGTTGACAAAGCACTCTGCATAGGTGGAACAGGGCCATGACGGAGTGAAGAATATGCGAGGTGTAGGGATAGATCAATAAACCAAAATTCTCAAACATTCTCTCCTTAGATCTGGCGGCTTTGCTCATGCTGGTGATGTTAAAGATTTGACTGCTAAGTTTCAGTGTTGTTGTGCTCCGGCTGAAACAAGCTATATATCATTGAGATTCTGCCAAGTCTGCTTGGAAATTACTTCTAGAGATTCGTGTTGGTTGTTGTGATTCGTTATGGGCTTCGCGCTCCCAGATACTCTATCCAGTTTCCTAACGTCCAATACCAGACTTATTCATCCTACGAGGCTTTTGTCGTAGATTAGTGGCTGCACTGGCTTCTGCAAAGCTTGGCTATTAACAATAGGTTGTGGAAGTGTACATCCTTAAGAAGTCTCCCCACACCCATGTGTAAATCTGTGTGCACACCGACCATAGTCCAACAGATTCCGGTCCCCTCCTTATATGATCGAGCGTAGTTTCTCGTAGAGGAACCACGATAGCCATCGAATTGTGCAATCAGGCAGCCATCACAGCATCGCGAATTCCAGGGGACGGGTATATCGGTTCCTGCTCCGATTGCACGGCCCTTGGTCGCCGAGCATGCGAGGACGCCGCAATCCCAGATAGTCGACAGAGGCAGCAGAACATGGAGGCATCAGAAAACGGGTTGGGCTCGGAGATGAGTCCGGACTGCAAACCCTTCTGTCGGTTCATCTGCAACCATCTAAGCCATGAGGTCTCTTTCCTCAATCGATGATGCTGATCAACCAGTTCATACTGTCCTCTGAGGTCCCAGCCCCATTAGCGCATTTTCTGGATAGCAGACGAGCTGATCCTAACTGGGCGGTCATCGAATCCGTCCGGGTCATGATATAGTAAGGCCTTCCGGATGTCCATCACGATGCGGCATTGTCTTTGACAAGCGTCACGTATTCGGCGCAAGAGCTCGATGTCGGCGGCCATGATATCTTCGCCAACACGGAATGTGAGGTCTCCGAGGCTTGGGAGGTGCTTCAGGATTTTGATGCCCTTTTCACCGAACTCGTCCAACTGGCCAACGATCTAAGCTGTGTTGAACCTATCAATGTCCGGAAAACTGATTTCCAGTTGCCGAAGATGTTGGCGACCAGCTCGGGTGGGCCGTCGTTGGAAGTAGAAGAAGTTGATCCAGGAGTATTCTCCCACGAACTGGAACGTATTCCGTCCATAAAGAACGGCCGCCGCCTCGTCATGGATTGTGCTATTAATGTATATGAGGCCCACGTCGATACTGAACCTTCCCCCACGAAAGCGGTTGATACGAATGGTAAGCTGCACGAGGTCGGGGTTGCAGAAGCTTTGGCCTTCAGACATCGGCTCCAAAGTCGCGTGGATCGTCGACCACGATAAGAATCGCTGTTTCGTTGACTAGACATAGACGGCAGATTTTGTCGCGTATCTCCATCGGCAGATTTCCAAATCGAAAAGGTTGCCGGACGGAACGGCGAGCAGGCGCGGACCTCGAAGCGCCTTTAGTCAGTTTCGCAGGTTTCTCTCACTAGACATCGCGAAAGAAGTGGCCGCCAGAGTAGGCGGTGACGATAATGCGCAGACAGAACGCCGTGAGAGAGAGGATTTAACGAGTTGGCTAGCTCTATGGTCCCTGCTGATACGCTTGGGCCGAAAAGGAATGATCGAGGGCTAACCGGCCCGAAACGCCGTTATTAGACCTATATTGGCCAAGTGCCAATTTGCCTGTACTTTTCGTAGCTGCAGAACTTAGAAATACCACCGTTCTGCCCCTCTGCTAATTCTACTGTGTCTGTCCACCTACCATAGTCTGGGTTGCACCGTCCTTTTGGAAAACCTGCCACGCCTTTCTACTGTACACAGACATCTTTCTTTAAGCCCCAATGCTCGTTCCATTCCCTCTAATCCTCATCTGTGCTTTCATCCGGATATCCAACAAGGTCGCTCATCAGTGTGTCGTAAGCAGGCTCGCCTTAAGGCGGTCCTTCGGAGCCAAAGGACTATGGTCTGTTGGCTTTGCTAGACGGTTGGGGCACCGAGAGCGCTCTGGAGCCTCCTAAGATCCAATGCTAATCGCGGAGGCTGGGGTTAGCGATGTTAGAGCTCAAATTTTCTTTATCCCAACGACAAGGTTAACGGCAACTCGAAAGTCTCATTCGGCGGGGAAAGACGTCGAGCAAAATCACGACCGCTTGGCAACCTCCGTTATAACGATTTGACGTAAGGTAGTCGCGATGACGGCGTGCTTTCCCATTGGCAATTGCCTCGGGAATGAGTCGTCGTGCCTGCCTTGAAACTTCGTGCTTATTCCTTTGCAAGTACCGCCTGTGACAGAGTGTTTAATGTTGCTGTGATGCGCTTTGGTTAGGAACCTCGATACTTTCTCCGCCATGCATAAGTGTTGATGTCTCTAGTCTTCGATGCATGGTTTGAATACGTGTTGACGTCTATGTGGATTGGTGACTTCTCGACCCAGTATGTTGCAACCGCCGGCATTGGATACAACGACCGAGGAAATCGCAGACAGAGAGCGAGACGGCGAAGCCACTGGGCGATCCGACGGTAGCCAAATAGAACCCAAGGAATGGTACTACTCGGATCTGGATAGAATTGTCGAATACATCTCTGCGGAACTTTCTCGAGAAAATCCCAATCACTACAATGCTCCGACCATCCCCTCTCCGCCATTCCAGGCCGGTTTTCAGATACCTCCCGGGTACACACTTCTTCCCCCGCGACATGCGGATGATGGCTTAAGCTCCGAGATATTGCACTCTCTCATGAACCAAGATCGGACGCCTAAAAGGCTTCTGCGACTGCTGCTGATTCCTCATGTGCCTGTTGAGCGATTACAGACCCCCTTCTCCGACGAGAATCGCACTCCAGGAGATTTGTGTACCTCTTTCTATTGTCCCATCAGATTCGAACGCAAGTCCCGCCACACAGCTATTTCTTGTGCTTGACTCTTCATCAGTAGGAGCTTGGATTCTTCGTCCGGTATCCTTTCTTTCCCGGTCATCCAGTATTGGGAACCTGTTGGCATCAACAATGCTGACCTCACAAACATCTGGATCGAGAGCGACGATACGTTCATAACGGGAAACGGATCCTTTGGTCGCAGGGAGAGGCGTTGCGAAGTCTCGGCCTTGAGAACATCTGGGGCGAGAGTAACCCTCCACCTTTCATATGGCAAGCCTTGTCGAGACTTGCGACTCGCACGAACGACGATAACGACGATGATGCCGTCTTCCATTTCCTTCGCACTGTAAGCCATACCTTCGGTGCATACTCCTCACCCTGAAACTCTCATGCTGACGGTCGGTCTTTGCAGCACGGTAAAATGATCACCCCAAGCCATGTGTGATTCGAAGATACTGATCGAAGTAACGGTGCACCCTTACATCCCTTTCGAGGGCCCCGACCTTCCTGGTTTCGATGATTAGCAGTCAACAGCCAAGCGGGCATCTAAAGTCACGAGGCAATGCAAGTTCACAAAAGAAGTATTAGTTGGAGCCGAAGTATTAGTTGGAGCCATAGTAACTGGGACTAGCCTAGATTGTGTCGCTAAATCGAGCCGCGTGCAACGTCGTTAAGGTTTGTGCTCAATGCCAAAGGTCGCTGAGTACCAACCCTTCATCAGTGTCTGCACTGTTTCATCATTTCGTAAAAGGCTCAAAACGGAGCATCCATAGTGTCCCCACCGGAAAGGGCAATCGCAAATACGCGTATCTGGAAAACGGTAAGCATAGAACGAAGTCTCTTCAGGTGTCACAAACCTCATAATTGTCGTTCCATCATTTCTCACTTCTCCGACCAAACCCAGCTAAATTATTCACCGCCCGACCATCCTTCAATCCGACGACTTCTCCAGGGCATCAGCAGTTTGCTGCTCGTATTCCGTCATTGCTTGCTCGAATGCCGCTTCGGCCGCCTCGCCTTCCAGGAAGTGGTAGGCGTCTTTCCCCGATCCCATCGCTTTGAGCTTCGCCTTTTGTCCAGGTGGGCCCTCAAGATGTTTCCGCAATTGTTCTGGGGAGGGCAAGCACTTAGCAAGCTTGCTCCGCTTGCAACCCGCAATAGGGCATAGTATCTGAAGCTGTGCTTTTGTGTTCGGAGGGCGGAGGATGTTCTTCTTGCTGAAGCGTACATTGCAGTAGCGCTCTCCCTCCTCGATTTCTTCCAGGAAGTGCGTGAGCACAGCAGCGTGTGTGAGGATAAGATCCCCAGGTTCCTGGGCAACCTTTAACTCCGCATCCGGAAACACGATATGTCCACCCTTTAAAACTCCATTAACCCAGCAGTTCGTGGTGGTCCAATTGTCTCGTGCATCGTTTTCGTCCTTATGAGGACCAACCGCGAGATTGACGAGTAATACGAGCCCAGATTGGCAAGCCGCCGGTCCTTGATAGAGGTGCTTGAGCTCTTTCTTGCCAAGCTTTTGGTAGTGATCGTGGAGCTCTTGATGTTTCTCGGGATCAAGGACCGAGATCCATTGTGCAACTTGCTTGTGCTCCCAAGTCGTCGCCTTCACATACTCGGTTAACTTCTGCTGGCGTATGGCAGATTTTGGCTTGGCATGGGCATGCAGCATTGCGCCTAGATCAGGACGACCGGGGATGCGCTGATACATCAAATGCTAAACAAAAAGTTAATCAATTCACATATTTGGACGAATAAAAACTCACGTATCGCCCATACGCTTTGCCCTTGCCTCTCCATTTCCGCTTCTGTTCCGCTTGATCGAACACGCGAGAGTCATCCTTCTTCGGAGCAATTGGGGGATAGGTCGCAATCAATTCCTTTATTGCGTTGATTGATTGGGCGGTAAGACTATGCTGCTCATCGACGGACATCCCAGCAAACATTGCGCCCTTGATAAAATACAAGAGCGGCCGTCCATCCTCACACTTTACCACAGTGCTAGTGTTTATCACTGGGTAACCGGCTGCCTTGCGATACAGCTTCAGAGCAGCTTCCTTGCCTTTCTCGCCCTGAGGTGCCTTCTGGATCGTGCCTTGGAAAAACGTCGAAGAGTGTTTTTGCAAAACTTTGACAGAGCAATTGGTCAAGAAGTCCCCAAAGCCAACTGTCTCTTGGCCGCCATCGTGCAAGCTTGGAGAATGACCAGTAACCGCTGGTGCCGTTAAACCGGCAAACAGTTGTTGCTGTACAAGTCGTGTTGGCTCGACTGGTACCTTGGGCGGCGGTCTCGTCTTCTCCACACGGGAGCCTACCACCGAATTGATGAATTTGGAGAGCCTCGTCTGCACAGCCTTGGCGCCCTTGAAGGTGGATTTGGTACCATTCGTCGGCGACATCGTAGCGGATTGGATGCAGAAAGACGTGAATGCGAGTTGCCACTGGACTGGGACTGGTGCAGGTCTGGGCCGCCAACGCGCAAAAGCGTTACTCAAGAAGCTAAGGTGGGGCAGAGACCGGAGCAGAAGCGGCAAGCAAGAAGATCCAAAGTCGCAAAGTTCCAAAGAGCCGAAGCCGGAAGAAGGAAGAAGCAAGCCAAAGCAGAAGACCGAAGAGCCAAAGCCAGCAAAAGAAGACCACCCAAGACCAAATCCAGCCTGTCCAGAGTCCTCGAAGCTATGCAAGAAGATTATAAAGGAGTCTAGAATCGAGGTGCCCGACGAGGCTTTATATACCCTCTTCCACCCCATAGCAGCATTCATCTTGCCTTCCAAAGTGAGCTCAGTATTGCTGCCAGCGTCACGTTTGGGGGTCAAAGCGTGGAATTCCTATATAGTATTCATCTGATGTGCATAGTGAGCTTTAGATGGAAGGAGGCGTGAATGGTGAGAGTGAGGATAGAAGACGTATTCACGGTTTAGGCTGGATAAGTAAAGATAATGGGGTACTTATGTGAATGGGCTGGGCTGGGCAGTTGTTTTGGGCAGTCACATCAGGTGATAATGCGCAATCACGAGAGGCAGTTATCGAGGAGGTAGGAGCATGTGCGCGGTTTTTCTTGACTACGGTGTGATTTGGCTATGGAAATGTGAAGGCTGGAACAAGCAAACATGGAAAACGGTCATTGCGTGTGAATTTCAGACGGACATTGTAAATTGCGCTGACGCAAGTCCATAAAGTTCAGGCATTGTCCACTACGACGACTATTCGACAACAGTATCTCATAGCCCAGCCCAGTACAGCAAAGTAAGATCACCACACCATTGGCAAATATCCGAAAGCTCCATTCCAAGCCGACAGGAACCCGAAATCCATCATGGCATTCACATATCTCTGGAAGCCATATTCAAAGGATAGACGGACGTAGCATTCCAAGGTTCATTCACACACATCTGGAAGCTAGATTCAGCGCTGAGTGGAATCAGGACTTGAAGCGCCATTCACATCGCCCTGCATGGGATGAAGCACAGCAGCGGACTAAAATGATTTCTCAAGGACGAGATGTGTGAACCGTCCCTTGTATTCTGTCAAGAGTATGTATGTAAGAGGTTCTTGAGCCCAGAGATTTCAGACGAGAGAGAGCTGGTGTCCCGCGGGCAATCGCCAATAGCGACCGCGTTTGCCAAGCGGCACGATATCGGATTCGAGGACCCCGGGAATGAAGAGCATAGGGGTTTGCGCGCTAGAAGAAGAAACAGGTGCGATAATAAGGGGCTGAGAGACCAGGGCTTACACTCCACTGACGAGACAAACCGAACAATCTTTCGAAAGCAGGGACCAGTAGCCAGGTGAGATGCGCAGTCAGACGATCCGGAGCAGACAGATGTTCAAGTTGACATGGACTATCACGGAGGGGAAATGCTACCCCCTCAGACTTGGCCTCTTCTCGTGCCAGCGACGCCAGAGTAGTAGCCAACCGATCTCTGGGTTGCGCAAACTCCATAGCTGTAGGTGTCGCGCTATGAGTACGCCGCGGTGCCTGAGTTGGAGACTTTCTTGTTGCCTATCACCTGTGCCCTACCGCGCGCGCAAGATACTTTTTCCGTGTTTCCAAGACCCATGAGTGGGTATATCGACGTCGATCTCACCGCTTACGAAGGCATCTGTTTCCTCCGTCAAGAATGACCCTCGATCAGGCTACTGCACTTCCTGCTCTGCTACCTCGCTAGGGGCCCAGCCATCCGCGACTGCATCTGCTGTTTTAAGGTATTGATCCACCAAGATCGAGGGCAGAAACTGGACGCCTGAAGTAAGATCTGGTGCAGCGTAGGCGTGAAGCTTTACCTCTTAGCTTAAGTATCTCATCGACAAGGTGTACAGCTCTAGAATTCGATCTATCTCGGATCTATGCGTCCAGGTGCATGTGCAGCATCTGAAATCGGGTTGTTGGAGGATGGGAACGTCGAAAATGCGAAAATGATCGTCCAGGTGGGTTCCTGATTGACAGTGATTTTCTCTGGCTGTGATATATAGTATACGGGATCTGGATGTCTCTGTGTGGTCCCTGAGCTGCACTTTGGCGAGATTTGTAAGAGGGGCGACGGTATGCTGATCGACCGGTAAGTTGTGAGGTGACCATCCATAACTAACTAGGCCAGTTGTTGAGGGATGTTGGCTAGGTAGGTAGGGGTTTCAATAAGATAACAAGTAAAATAACAGGAATGCTCCCGAAGATATAAGGTCAGATCTAGGTGGTAGGTGATATAGGAACAGAATTAATGAGCTGGTCGTTGAGTCAAACAGGAGGTCAGCCAGGAGCGATCCATTCTCTATTGGCACAAAATCCTCATGCTTTTTGCCAGGACTTCTCTGTACTGGTTTGTCCCTCATTGCCCTTGATTTTGAGAACGGCTCATGGTATTGATCCACCTGCCCTGCTGAGTCCACTTTCTGCGATGAGGGTCGTTGTAGTGGTTGTTGCATAGTGTTGGGAATTTGGCAGGATCCCGATATCGGCGTGAAGTATGCAAGGGATGTGTTGACGACCTCCCCTCGTTACCGTTCCATGATGATCCCACCACATCGACAATGCCATTCGGACATTTTCATCGAGCGGTGCTGTTTCAGCGATTTTGCAACTCGTCACCATTGCGTGTTCACCCGACACATATTCGATGTTTCCACTCAAGATTTCCTGAATCAGGGCGACTCCGTCTCACTTCCTCGAGCTGCCGTAACTCAGCTCAGCTCAGCTTCTGTACCTCAATGTCTAAATCCACCAGTTCACGGGCCACGAACGAAACGAGCCAGTCGGGCAGTCAACAGCAAGTCGTATAAGGCTCGTCTTTCATCAGCCAATACAGCAACGTAGGAGGCCACGAGAAGGGTACCGACACCAAAAAGGGGGACTCAGGCCAAACACATAAATGGTCGCAGCGACCCTGGATTGCTCCTCTGGCAGTGCTCGTTTCCATTGCGACGATCCCCGCTATGGTAGTCCTGCGGATGCGGAAGGAGAGGAAGTCCCAGCGCCGTGTGCGCGAAGAAAAGGACTTCGTCAGGAAGAGAGGAAAGAAGTATTGCCGTAATTGCGGAAAGCTTGACAGTCGAGGAGCGCGAGAGGTTTAGAAAAAGGAAGGAGATTTTGGTTGAAGGGTTGGATGATAGGGCCGAGGAAGCCCTGATCTGCTGGAGCGTGCCTCAAGGAAGAGTGGATCAGGGAACTTTGGTGAGGAAGGCTTGTGCGCTCCAGGTGGCTACAGAGGAGTAATCGCGCTCGTCATCAAGGTTTTCCAGCTCCACGATGATATGTCGAGGCAGAATAATCCAATTCCCAGAGCAGAGCTGGATGTGGGGCGAGATTAGATGTGACCCTGCTGGAGTAGAGTGTCGTCGAAACGGTTTGAACAGATGCTCCTTTTTGTGATAGCTTAGTGTCTCTCCTTGCTGCTCTCATAGGGTCCGGTTGGTAGAAGACCTCAATCAGTGGTCTCACCCGCTTTATCGTGGTGGAGAACCATACTGGCTGTTCCATTCACCCTTCAGTTCTTGTTTCTAGTTCGCCCAGGAGAAGACACTATTCAGTCTCCGATCGTCTTTTGAATTACAGCTATGTCATCCCAGGATTGGTTCATTTGGACTGATCATGTAATCGACCTTGCTCTGTCAAGTCTTGCTACTTTTTTTCTGCCTCAGCGAAAAGACAATAGTCGGTCCTCTTGTTCTTGGTGGTTGAATTCCCTTTGTACCCCTCCCATAATACCCAGCCTAACAATTGGTAGTATCCTTTGTCCCGGAGGAAGAGACCGGGGTGCAAAACCTCGTCATTGTACGTACAATGGCTTTGTGCTCTCGTAGAGATTGATTATATAAAAGCGTATCAGTTGCTGACTCCAGATTCCTCCGGAGCATCTCCACATTCGTCGCAGTTTCAACCAGTCTCCGTTCACGTCAAGCACTGTCGAACGCCTGCAGGTCTCTCAACACTCAGACAACAAGGAAAGATGTTGACAGAAAGCATTGACTTCTTCAAGAACTACGATCGTCTCAACAACCCAGCGCAGGACGCTGACATGGAAGCCTACGTCTACTCCAAAGAGCTCTGGGACGACATCGACCTGCGAGAGCATCCATCTCATCAAGTACCAATGGCTTGCCAGTGCCAAAACCCCTTCTGCGAGAACCACGGAACGGAGGACGAGGATCTCAACCAGGAGTGGCCTTCTATCCAGCAGAGATCCAGCAGCCCGGAAAAACATGCTACCACTTCCGACCCTACTGGCCACTCCCATAAGAGGCATAAGCTCACTGTGCTTGAAGATAAGTCGCCAAAGGCGGTAAAGATCAGTGGCGCTCCCCAGAACTCTACCTTGTTGCGCAATCGCCGCGCTGGCACAAGAAAGGACATCTGCCAATTCCTTACTGACCACTCACGGAAAAGGCAAAAGCTCGCCGTGCTTGAAGATAAGTCGCCAAAGGCGGTCGTCATCTGCGGCGCTCCCCAGAACTCTACCTTGTTGCGCAATCGTCGGGCTCGCACAAAGAGGGTATCTGCCAATCGACAGAGGCGCCGCCACCTGAGTGCTCAGATGTTGATTCAAGGCTCGCAAGGTCCCGAAGTCTCCTTGACAGAAATGGCATCGATACCAGTATCCGTCCCATACAGCGCTTATAGCCAGAAGAGCGGAGATATAGTCATCGTGCCAGTCGATCTGTTTGTTTGGTGAACAATTCGTCTGAATCGAATTCTCGACAGTATTGGTTGAACTTTTAACAATTATTGCAATTCGGGGTGTAGACAAACGCCAGTAAGATTGGTAAATATGTCGGAGCATCATAATCACTTCACGTTCTTTCCAACATAAAGAGATGACTTCAGATGCTAAATGTAACAATGTTATTCAAAGTTCCAATTGGCTCCATCCGCCATTTGGTCATCAACAGACTAACCGGGTTCAGACTATTGGGACTTGGACATTGTCGCTTGCAACCATAGCAATGATTTGGGGATGTTCCTCGCTCCTGCGCTATTGTAGTCCTTCCTCCGTTTCGATGATTTGGGTGCAAGTATCGCAGGCGTACCAGTGTTTGCGCTGCTCGTGTTGAAGACGCAGCTTATCGACGAGCGTGGGCCATCGACCGAACACCACCGATACTCGATCTCATTCGCATGCGTCGCGCTGTTGTCCAAATAGATTCGAATACCATTGGCAGTGAAAAGCCGACTGCAGCACTCATGCATGGTGTATGGCGCTCACACTTGCATCTCATGTACAGAAAGCGGCTGGAGACAGAAAGGGACCTCCGCCAAGCCTTCGAGGAGCGCTTACCCATAGAAGACTAGGCTTTGCTAATTTTATGAGCTCTGGCATCAAGCCTTTCCCCTATCCGTCCCCCAGATCTTCTCTTAGATCTGCAGAATTCGCATTTACCAGAGTTTTAATTAACGCTTTCCAGTGCCAACGGTCTGTCCGGGGTTACAGCTATCCTCGAACACAGGAATTGTAAGGGAACAAAAAGCCCATTGGGCCCATACAAGGCTGCTTGCATACGGGCGAGCTGCTTACAATATTGCTTTGATTGGCTGGGGTCGCACCTAGCACCTGCATAGCCAGCGATACCCTTGTTGGGCAATTGAAAGTCTTCCAGGGAGGCAGATGAGAACGATGGGTTATCCCCAATCGAATTACTCGATGGTGACGCAAGTGGGTACACCCCTGCCGCCCGCTGTGCAAGGCTCGGGCCCAAGATGTCCGTGACATTATTGAAGGAACTGGGGTGATCAATGAAGTGTTTGACACAGAGCGAGCGGTCGTTCCACGAAGCTTGGGTGGTATGAGACCATGGTGTGCTCATTCCAAAAGTGGAGGCTTCGGTGTACAGATACGACATTCCGCTGCTTCCACGCAGAACGCAGAGGAAGGTTCTCGCTTCTGCGGACCTGATCTTGGAGGTCGAAGTTTGCTGTGACTACGTGGAAATCAATGTCTCGATCTGGGAGTTGATACGCAAGTGACGGATTCAAGGTCTCAGTGCCAGATTTCTCGAGGGCAAGAAAGTCGGCTTCGTAATCACGTGCACCACGATTACCAGCCACGGCTTCTATTGGACCGAGAGATTGGGGCAGGCCGCCAGCAACAATGGTCTTGACACCTGCTTCGTGGTGCATCATCTCGACAAAGAGTGCACAGGTTGAGGATCACAATTCTCCTCCGAAAGCTAGAAATGTCGAGCCAGTCCAACAGAAGGAATCGCCTACGAGGACTCACAATAACGATAAGCTGGGATGCCTATGGCGGAGGGGCGGCGGTAACTTTATTATCCTATTCGAATATGATCTCTTCAAGATTATTCTCTGGTTCAAGTCAAGTCTTTGATATATGTACCATCCTTCAGAACGAGGCTGAATACATCGCCAGGATAGAACGGCGATGACCCAGTCAGAGCGTTCACTAAATCCTGGATATCGGCTGTGGGACTGTACATGAGGTTATTCCAATCAGCGTGAGCCTCAAGATAGCCTAGTGAGTTCACGACCAAGAAGTTCCCCAGCACAGGCTGACCGTTGATAGTGACAATTGGAGAAGCCGTATGTCCGTCATTCGGTAGGGACGCATACAAGTCCTCTTTCCATATTCGACTTATCTGTGCAAACCTGTTCAGCAAGAGGCTTACCGGTCATGTAAACTTCCTGTGGCTGAGATCCATCTTCAGAGACCGAGGATATTTGGAAAGGACTACCAAAGCTGAAGACGTTGTAGGCTCCCCCGTAGAGGTAGGTATGGTCATCGTGTGCAGAATCTGCTGGGTCGAGAACTGCGTTCTCAAAGTTAATCTCGTTACTCAAAATACCGTTATGTAGCTGTCTTCGATGTTGTCTAGCCCCACAAGAAGATCTGTCGGTGGCTGCTGATAGCTTGACGGAGGATTTCTTAGATACGCCAAAGTGCTCTAGAACTCCAGAGCATTTCTGCAATACTGGACGAATTGCGAAGCGACCGTTTTATTGAGTGGTCCGCTGGCGAAGCAGTTGTAGGCATCCAGCCCTGGGAATTGTTGAGATATGGATCCAAGAAATCTTAAAAAATCATGTCTTTTGGCGCAGTCAGCTAGCGCCTGGCACAGATCGTCAATTGGCATTTCCACAGTAATGAAGTAGCTGATTTGGGGGTCAACTCCCGCTGCATATTGAGTACCGAACGCAAAAGTCCTGACAGCCACCTTAAGAGAACAAGCCACCCGGATCTGCTCCTGTATCCTGCGGATGTATATTGCCACTAGCAAAGGGCTGCGCCGATATGGAGCGGCAACGTGTATGCCAGAAGGCACTAGCGAGCGAGTGACAAGCTGTTGAAGCAAATAACGAGGGCTACGACATCATGAGATGTAGAGATGAGTGCCTTGTTACATGCGAATGCGACTGAACTTGAAACAATTGTGCTCTGGATATTGAAACATCTCGCTCTAGATCAAGATCGCGGCAGTGCTATCGAGGATATATTTACCGTGCATGGCGGACGAATATGCCAGCTCGAATGTCGGGGGTTGCTCGACTCACGCTGTCGATATTTCCTGGGCGAAAGGTAATCACTATGCAGCCTGCGATGCAATTCAGTCGTAGAAGGCAATGAGGTGGAACACGGCTGTCCCCAGGAAACGCAGTCCACAAGCAAAAGATGGCGGGAAATTTTCTAAGCTCAAGTACGTCGGGGGATGTCAGAATAAGTTGGAAGGCAGTTCGTGATTCGGAGTATGTAGTCACGGAGTCATGGAAATGTACAGGTTCACGAGGACGTATTGAACAGTACTATTCTATGTACGACTATCAAACATTAAGCAAGTTCTTCCTATGTTACACAAAGACCATTATAGAGCTTGTAACATCACAGCCATCACCAGCTCAGCCAGCCACACTCTCACAAGCCTGAATCAATCTGATCCACAACATTGCTCCCCGTGTAAGTAGCCCAATCTCTGCAGACCTGGTAAGACGTCGAAGGGATGGGCAGCTGTGCGATACCGGCTGGGTTTTCGAGAATGTTCGCGTAGAGGCCACCTGACAAATGCCAACCGATGTGGCAGTGGAACGGCCATACGCCGGGGTTATCTGCTTTCCATTGAAGAACCTGCATCGAACGATCAGTTAGCCAACCATGTGGTGAACGGTAACATAAGGGAACATGACGCTGAACGTACCAGGTATCCATTTGCGGGCAAAAGGTGAACATCGCGTCGCATTGGGTTACTTGGGTTTACGATTGTACCGTCCCATGTTCCAGTACCGGCGGCTATGACATACCTGACACGCTTCTTAGCAGGCATTGCGAACTGGGGTGTACCCGTATGCTTACGTCTCATGTCCATGGAAATGCCAAGGATGGCTGGTTGGAGTAAGGTTTTTGAGGATGACACGGACTGAACTGTAGTTGCCTGTGTTGTAGACGTTCCATTCCGGGTGGGAGGGGTACGACGTGTTGCCGGACTTCGCCAGAAGTAGAAGCGGATTGTTGTAGTCCCCACGGAATGTGGAGTTGTTGATAGTCCATATCAAATGTCCGGTTGAGTTGATGGCGAAATTAACATCCATGTTGTAGGTTTTGTCAGGTGCTCCAGGTGCTATTTGCTGAATGGGGATTGTATCAGTCAGAGGATCATTGGAACACGGGTCGGTAGTGTCGTTCCATGGTGTGGAGTAGTTTCCAGGAGTAGCGGTGAGGTTGGCTTTTTCGTAGTAGATGGCCGCGAGCCCCAAAGGATAGAACGCAGGCTCAGTACATTGTCCAGCTGCTAAATTAGATCGCATCCAATATACGTCTCCTGGCTTGCCAACAGCCTCCACAATGACATCGACTCTTTGACCGACCTGGAAAGTTTAAGTTTTCTCATGCCTGTCACAGGGCTCTTTAATGGAATGTTCGACTTACTGCAAGTGTTACGATTTCAGTAGTATATGGTTGGATTTGAATCATATCATTGGCAACCACGGATAGCTTGTGATTATCGATACTAAACTTTTGAATGCCAGCGGTGCCGGTATTGATCAGTCTTAGTTTGTGCTTCTTACCACTAGCAAATTGGAACTTGGAGACACCAGCGTTGTTCGTACATCTGGCACCGGTTGTGCTATTAGAGCAATCGAAGTTCATTTTGCCATTAATCAAGTTGGTGTCAGCTGCAGGTCGGACTTTTTTTAGATCGGTGCCCATAACCTCTGCGAGGATATCGAAATAGCCACGATGATAGTAATCCGTCAATGTTACAGGCCCTAGGTCGACATCAAAGGGAGCACTACTAGGTCCATGGATGATAAGGGGTCCCCAAAGACCTCCAGTATATTGACTGGAATAATGTGAGTGATACCAGGTAGTTCCGTACCTGCAGTGATGTTTAGAACCTCGAGTCAACCGGAAAGCAGTCTACTTACGGTGAAGCTCTGAGGATATAAGTGTAGCTGGCTCCGGGTGCAATGGGGCACGTGGAGATGGCAGGAACTCCATCCAACCATTCTGTGTCTAATTGTCGGAAACCATGCCAATGGACTGTCGTGCCTTCTTCTGGACCGGAGATCTGGTTGTGTACAGTGACCTGGATCGTGTCGCCCCAATTGGCTTCAATTGTCGGCTGACAACAGCGTTCAGCATTCATCG
>JAABUL010002803.1_pt1 | contig 27800 bp, 23 predicted proteins | sample 5559151 | NCBI WGS metagenome assembly JAABUL01 (sample SAMN10711876, study PRJNA513368) | rock metagenome | isolation source: Antarctica rocks | place: Antarctica: Victoria Land, Pudding Butte sud | reverse complement strand
TAGCTATAGTACTTAGTTTACTTATATTAAGTATACTACCTATTAGATATACCTACTTTAGTACCTTAAATAGCCTATCTAGTATACTAAAATTAAAAAACTAGAGTAAGGATATTACTATTATTATAGCTAGCTACTAGGATTTTTAGAAATTTAGGACTTAATAGATAGTAATAGCGTTATAAATAAGTTATAATATTTAAATTAGGCTAAAAGTAGACTTATTAGAATTAGAAGAAGTTAGAGTATATATTAAAGATAAAGACATAGATATATTATATAGATAAAAAATATTGATAATAATATCTATCTATATAATTATAGGTAATGTATATACGTACTAAGTAATTTATACTAAGACTTATCACGTAACTAAGTCGTTCCGTGATAATATACCTACTAAAGTTGAAAAACAATAGTGTCCTCGCTGTTTATATATAATAGTAACGTGCTAGTAATGATATATCCGTCCTAACTAATTAGAGGTTATTACCTATATACTTGTAGTCCGTCCTAGTACCTATATAGTAGTTAAAATATGAAATTTAGACTGTTTTATAAAGGTCTTAGTAGATCTAGAATAATTATAACTAGATATTAGATAGGTGATTTCTAGTTGATTAGTGATATATTTAGAAATATATAGATCTGTAGCGCTATGCCTATTACGGCGTAGTGTAGGGACCGTCCGAAGAATTGAATGAAAGAACGTATGCATGCAAATGGACCAATGGTATTAGGCCTATGCCTGTTGTTCAGCCTCCTTAATACTGATGAAATAGTTATGACTACCGTCGTCCTCGTAAACCCCGTTGCCGTCAGGTGTTTCCTCCGTAAATAACGCATGTTACTTGTCGCCTATGGAGATCTTAGGCGGAAATCTACCCTGATAGCCCTTATTATCTCCACCTCTTGTCTGTTGCTAGCGGCCTTGCTACTATGGGGGCCGATTGTAGGGGGAATTTTGCTGTTGCTAGGGCGACTGGTATTGACGTTACTAGATTGACTGTTTGTCGGCTAATTCTTGCTATAAGTACGTCTTTTCGTTAATTTGTCTGAAGAATTAACTGAGCGTGGTAGTGTCTTTTAGCTCAGGTATATGTAATCGGAGGTCGATATCCAATTAGTTCCAAATGACGCATAGCTAATTGTAAACAGATGTTATTTATACTACTTTAGCGTAGTAGAGTATCTGTTCAATCTATACTCTAGGCGTCTAATTTTTCATATTGCGGAGGCTATAAGTTTAGGAGCGGGAATTAAGGTATACTATAGCTACTATAATACGCATCTTGAACTGATTAATAAGCGTAGTGTACTATAATTCTAAGTTACATATCCGTAGGCTAAGGTCTATGAGTTCATTGGTATACCATGATAATGCTCCGCTATAAAGGCATTTAGAAATAACGGTAACGATATTAGTACTTCTATAAGAGTAGGCTAGATACTTAAGCCTATTAATAAACGTGTAGACGTCCTAGTAAATAACGTGCTTTCTAGTATAGATAGTCTAAGTATTACCAGATATTTTCTCATTAACATACTTAGGGTTAAAAAAACTAACATCTTCTACTCTAAGTTTCTTATTAGGCATGACGTTATCGTTGTGTTATTCCTGCTACTGAAACTGCTAAGGTAGATCCTCTTACTTTTTACCGAATTTTGGTAGAAGGGCTGAGGACGACTGACTAGGATACTTGATACTTAGAATTAGATTGGACTGTTAGCGATATTAATTAAAATAACTAAAACGTTATTCTAGCTTAGCGTCTAGTAAGCCTAAAAATAGGGTTATAAGATTACTAACTTATTTACTAGAGAAGCTAGGGATATAGGAGATACCCTAGCTAGTATATTACTTACTAGGCCCGCTGATAGTAATAACTTCTCCGCTTATTTCTCCGCCTGTTTCTCCGCTTGCTTCTACCTGTCCTAATATTAACGCCGACGGGCTTTCTTCTTCTACTATAGCCTAGCGTTCTTTGCCTTTTTTATCTTTTAGTATAATAACTAGCCTAGTGAAAGGATTATCCTAATTAGCTAGTATCACGTAGAGTACTTAGGGGAGGAGTAGGTAATTAATAGAGAAGCGACTTTGATACTAAGGTAGGTAGGGGCTCTAGGAGTAGGAGTACTAATAAGGAGTAGATAGATAATAATATTAGACTTAATCTTTAGATATTACTACTATTTATTAAAGATAAAGACGTAGATACGTTATATAGATAAAAAATATTAATGATAATATCTATCTACGTGATTACAGGTAATATATATACGTACTAAGTAATCCATGCTAAGACTTGTTACGTGACTGAGTCATTCCGTGATAGTATAACTAGGTATTAATATAACTAGTTATTTAATAGTATAATTTTATGTAGAATAGTTATAAAGTTAAATATTAATAAATATTATTAATAAGCTAAAAATTCTACGGGTACGTTAGCTAAAAATATAATATACAGTAAAATTATATATATTTACGCTTAGACGTGCCGCCCTTATGCTGCGTAGTCAGCCTTACTAACCCGAAGGGGCTTAGCGGCCAGCTTGCTGGCCAATGGCACGTCTGAGGTACTGAGGCAAAGGTAAAGTACCACAGTATGATAGAAAAGGGGAGGTTCGCAAGTTCATATGTCTGGTATTGTCATGCTGTTGGGGGTTGCTAAGGAAGCAATACAAATGGGGCCTCCTGGCATATGAAAGCCTTATAAGCCGTCACTGTCTTACCCAGGATTCCCCTGGGTTCCTATACTTCCATGCTGGATCAGAGCGTGGCCAGTGCAGGTCATATTTGGACATTGCAGCTGCAGCCACTTTCAATAATGAATATGTTGTAATTCTAGAGGTCTCCGGGGAGAAATGACGAATAACGAGGTATGACGTGGGGTGATGCTGCTGACGCCGTGGGCAGTCTGATCAACGCCTCAAGGGGGTGCGCCAAAGATCGAAGTTCTATACAGGTCTCCAATTTACTAGGCGCCAGATCTATGACTCAACGAAGCTTTGTAAAGAAGGTGGTCACCAGCCTACTCTACATCAAGTGATGGCGCCAGAGATCGAAGACAGTCGTGCCTCCCTGGCTCCCTCTACTGTCACTCTATTTGAAGCTTTCACCCTACCGTCATACTTCTCAAGTCTTTCGATAGGGACTAGTGGTGGAGGGAAAAGTGAGAAATTCATCGGCGCGATGGGACACGACAGCACGTGTCGAAGGCTTCGCCAGTCGCTGGCTATGAGTGCGCTGGGAATAGCGCGATTTTAAAGGAATTCCGGGTCAAGGCATCTCCGCGACCACTTTGGGAAAACAATGCGAAAAGCCGCATGGAAGCTAGTCAAGGTTCGGTTATTGTTTGGAATTGCGCACCATGCCTACAGCCTTGCAATTCGGATTTCGTCGCCCTTTCGGTCGAAGATCGGTTTCGGAGTTAGAAGAGAATGCGATGTTCAAATTCTTTCGAAAGAGCAATGATCTAGACTGAGCAGCCAAGCGTGTTTGACAATGCGAACTTATTGGTAATGAGAGCTCCGAGGGCAGTTTCACTTGCTACCTACTTCACCCCCCTGCGAGTGATACCAAGGCAGAACGTCGCCGCAGGACATCTGCTCCATACTTGCCCCATTTACTTGAATAGCCCCCTCGCTCATCAGTGCCCTGCTTACATATTTAGGTTCCAAAGTACGATGTCACGTAAACTGAGTGCTACGAAAGACACCATGATGGCCGCAGTGGTCCACGGGGCTGATGGACCTGAGGTTCTCAAGCTTGAGGGACGCCCCATACCAAAGCCAGTACCACAGACAGGAACTGGAATGTCACTAGGAAGCTCGCTAATGATATCCAGGAGAAGGTCAAGTACTCATTCGTATCAAGGCGTTCGGCTTCAGCGGCTCCCAGATGTTCACCCGCCAAGGCCACTCTCCTGTCAACTTCCCTCGCATCCTTGGCATCGAGGCAACAGGAGTCGTTGAAGAAGCTCCTGCGAGTGACGACAAGCTCAAACATGGAGACATTGTCGGAACCGCAGTGGGCGGAATGGGACGAGCATTGGACGGAGGCTATGCCGAGTACACCTGTGTGCCAGCCTCACAGGTCCAGATCATCAAATCTAGTAAGAGCATTCCATGGGAAACCGTAAGGGTCCTTGCCTAAAACGATGCAAACCGCTTGGGGTGCCCTGTTCCAGACGCTTCATCTCAAGCAGAACGATCGGCTTCTGACCCGTGGCGGGACCTCTTCCATCGGACTTGCTGCTGCGGCGATTGCCAAACAGCATGGCGTATTTGTCGCCGCAACAACACGCAAGCTTGAGCAAAAAGAATTGCTGCGTGCCAACGGCGCTGATCAAGTCTTCATCGACAATGGGACCCTAGTAGGCCAAGTCAAGCAGCCGGAGGGTTGAACAAGATCTTGGAATTTGTCGGTACCTCAACCATGGACGACCCGCTTCGATGCGTCGATGCAGGCGGTATTGTATCTATGGTAGGCATAGTAGGCGGCCGATGGGCTGTCGATGACTGATGGAGTCCAAATTCATCGATCCCCACAGGAGTCTTCCTCACGGCCTATCATAGCAGCCCAGAAGCCTTTATGGATACTCCGCTTACTACGATCATTGAACAACTCGGGGCGGACACGAGTGCATGGATGGGTGGGAAAATCGTTGGTGCTTGATGACGACCATGACAATTGCTGTAGGCTAGATGGAATGGGGTTACCTTGGGGCTGCCGTGTGCCTAATACTACATAAGCTCGTCAGCTACGCATTCATGTGACACCTAGCCAAATTCTCGTTTTCAAGCACATCCTTCGGAAGCATCCATGGCAAATTCTCCACAGGAAAGCCTAGATCGGAATTCCCCTCAAGTATCTATTGATGAAATGCCACGAACCTCAAGCCCAAATATAGGCCGCTTCAGAGTCACCGCGTGTGGTTTACTGTCTAAAAACTACATCAGCTATCACATTTTGATTTCGATTCATATGTTAAGACGTAGCAAGCAGAAGCCGTACGTGGTTTTTCACAATATGACGCATACTCTACAGTTCCTGCGAACCACGGTTTCTTGTGATAGTGTACGTGATAGCAAGTATTTTGATAGCGCGCAAATATCAAATCAAGGTTGACGGCGCCTGCCTTCTTCGCCGCAAAGCGAGCGAGTCATGTTGTATTGTCTAATCTATTACATCCTAGTACCTAGGTATCACTTGGCCCTATAGAGGCTAGCGTGCCCAGCCGTTAACCCCCAATGAGCTAGCCGTTGCTAGGTGTAATACCCACCTGATATCAGTGGTCCATGTCGCTGCTGCCTGCTTCACCTCTCGATGTCAGGTATAAATCACTCACATCCAGCTTGTTCTGCCAAAATAACCTTCATCAATCTTCAATCAAGTCGCTGGCGGCATTCATTATGCCTCTCGACAAAGCCCTCGGCCACGATTGCGTTCTTGCAGACACCCGACTATTTCGATCCCTCTGACCCTTGCATACGTGCGTTACCTCGGCGGAAGACAGGCAATCAGTCAAACCTCGCCAAGGAGCATAACCCTGATCCGGTCTCTTGTCCGGCGCATCTCGACCCTAGCCAAGACTCAAGTCCTTTGCGATAAGACCATTCCCGATCTCCTGGGTGCAGTAATATGGATGGGTGGGACCTCGGTAAGGGGTCTGTCTCCTTCCGTCAAGCATGCAATGCAGGTGCAAGGACGTGCATATGGAGATCTGTAGGAGCCCCTCAATCTTTTTGATCTGCCGAAAAGCAAGAGCATGAGCTGCGAGGAAAGTTGAGCGACACAACCTCTGTGAAAGACAATGGAGCTCGTCGCCAATGATCAGATGTGATGTGGAAAGAGCTTAGGAAGACTTATCATGAGACTATCTACGAATACTGGGTGATATCTGTTCGGGCCAAGTCCGGCCCTTCCCCACTGCCGCCATGCTAGCGCGACTTTCCGCTAGCGGCATATCATAACACTTACACGAACCTATCGTTGTCATGAATTTTCTCAGCCATTAATGTAGCTCTCATTTGATCTCCGACGTTACCATCGATATGGCACTGCAGACTATCGGGGTCGACGTCAATTGGCTGGGAGGGGTGTCAAGGAGGCGTGAAGCCGAACGGATAGGCGACGAAATCGGTGACTGGAGGGAATAGGCAGGTGGTGTGCCTCAAAGATAAGGGTTGTTCACTTTCAGATCTGTCGCCACGATGCGGGGCCAGCTATCTCACATGGCGAGTGCATACGTTGAAAGTCCGACCCAACTTCGGTCTTCCAACATTTGACATTTCTCCATCCTCTATCACTTTCTCGGCCCATCATGTCGACTTTCATGAAGCGACTTCCCTTTGGTAAAAAACAAGACAATGTCATCAATGGGGAACTTGTCAGTCCTGAATCGGGGTCAGGCTCAGATGTCCAGGCATCGTCAGGTGTCAAGGACGAGAAAGGCCTCAACTTCGGGGAAGACCAAAGCACCGTTATCAAGGTGTCCGGCAATGATAAACATATTTCTGAGATAGAAGCCAATACAACGCTCCATCAGATCCAAAAGAAGCATCGCTGGGACCCTAACCTGCCGGAAGAGCTGGAGGAGGAGATCGAAGAGAACACTGACGGGCACAACTTGGCTGGGGAGCTTCGCTTGGTGGATGAACTCGTTGAGAACTCGCCATATCCCGAAGTTCGCGCCGCTGTTCGTAATGTAAGTATGTTCGTCTTGTATGCCACTATATACTAAACATCCGACAGTACGACGAGGATGTCCCAATCAACACTGTCCGCGCCTGGGTGCTTGGTATGCTCTTGACGACCATTGCCTCCGGTCTGAACGCCCTCTTCGCTCTACGCCAGCCAGCTATTACTATCACTTCGCTCACCGTTCAATTGGTCGCCTACCCCCTTGGAGTTGCATGGTACTATGCAATGCCCACACGAGAGTTTCGCATATTTGGGAAATCGTTCAGTCTAAACCCCTGTGAGTTCAATATGAAAGAGCATACCATAATCGTGGTCATGGCAAACGTCAATGTCGCTGGAGGCGTGGCATATGCAACAGATACCTTGACAGCTCAGAGAGGCTTCTACGGCCAGAACTTTGGTTGGGGATTCAACCTGCTCTTATGCATATCGACCCAGATGATTGGGTACGGACTTGCGGGCGTCTTCCGCAAGGTGCTGGTATGGCCGGGTAAGAAATTTTAATCCCTTTTAGATTTTCGTTTCTTAAGATTAACAGCTGCTATGATCTGGCCGACAACCTTGATCAACACCGCTCTATTCCACGGTCTCCATGACAAATCTGCGACCGACCCGACCAAGACAAATGGCTGGCGTATATCCCGTTACCGGTACTTCTTCATCGTGTTCGTGGCCTCCTTCTGCTGGTACTGGTTCCCCGGCTTCATCGCTCCATTCCTTAGCGTGTTCTGCTTTGCTTGCTGGATTCGCCCGAACAATGTGGTTGTCAATCAGCTTTTCGGTGGGTGGACTGGCGTGTCGCTGCTTCCCATTACCTTCGACTGGACTCAGATCAGCGCTTATGCTTACAGCCCATTGATCCCGCCCTGGCACGCCATTGCTAATACGCTAATTGGAGTCATCGTGTGGTTCTGGATTACCACTATTGGTATTCACTATACCAACACGTGGTATTCGGACTTCCTGCCGATTAGCGACTCCCAGAGCTATGACAATACTGGGTCCCTCTACAACGTTACCAACATCCTGACTCCAGAATTTACCTTGGATCTGGCCAAGTACCACGCATACTCGCCTCTTTTTCTCTCGACCACCTTCGCTTTAGCGTACGGCTTATCATTCGCAACTATCTCTGCTGTTCTCGTGCAGACGGCCCTCTTCCACGGTTCAGATCTCTGGAAGAGGGCGCGTAATATTCGCACAGATGAAGAAGACGTTCACCTAAGGATTATGCGGAAGTACAAAGATGTGCCGCAATGGTGGTACGCAAGCTTGTTCATGATAATGCTCGGCGTCTCCCTTGGTGTCTGTCTTGGATACCCAACAAATATGCATTGGTGGGGTTTCTTCGTTGCCATCATCATCGCGATTGTATGGTTTATTCCCATCGGCATGATTCAAGGCATGACCAGTATACAAATCGGCTTGAACGTCTTCACGTAAGCATTCTCGCCTATCAACCATAAACTGCCGACTAATCGATTTCTCTAGCGAGTTCATAACCGGCTACATCCAGCCCGGCCGCCCAGTTGCCATGATGCTGTTCAAAACCTACGGCTACATCACGATGGCTCAGGGTCTCTACTTCGCCCAAGATCTCAAACTGGGCCAGTACATGAAGATTCCACCACGGTCCATGTTCATGGCCCAAACAGTCGCCACCCTATGGGCCTGTATCGTGCAAGTCGGCGTCCTAGAATGGGCTCTCGGTGGCGCCATCAAGGACATCTGCACCGAACACCAAGCCAACAAGTTCAACTGCCCCAATGGCCGCGTCTTTTTCAACGCATCCGTAATCTGGGGATTGATTGGCCCGCAGCGCATCTTCTCCGTCGGAAGTCTCTACGCAAACCTGCAATGGTTCTGGCTCGCCGGCATCCTCGCTCCAATACTCGTCTACGTATTCGCGCGCATGTTCCCTCGCACACCTATCAAATACATCTCCTTTCCGCTCATCTTCGGCGGGACGAACCAGATACCTCCCGCCACACCTCTCAACTACCTCACATGGGGCATCGTCGGGTATGTGTTCAATCGTCACATCCGCCACCGTTATCGTGGTTGGTGGATGCGGTATAACTATATCACGAGTGCCGGTTTGGATGTTGGATTGGCAATCTGCACCATTGTGATTATTCTGGCATTGAATCTGACAAACACGACTATGACGAGTTGGTGGGGGGTTAGTGCTGCGAACAACAATGCCGATAATCAAGACACAGCGGTCAAGATTGCGAATCCAAATCCGAGTGCTACGGGGAGGTTCTTTGGACCGACGAATTGGTAAGGAAGTGGAGAGGATGGATTTTCGATAGGCCGAAGGTGAGCAGGATATGCTTGATGCTTGCTTGAAACTTTATGTAAGATACGATGATGCAGGCATGCGCACTTACGAAGTTACGCTACTCTGTGGTACAAACCTATTAGATCCATACGCACACCAGTAGCAGGATCTGCGTATGTGAAGCGGTGCAATCAACATTCATGTTCGATGAATAGATTCGAACTCCCGACCCAGCTGCGTGCATTACAATCTCCAAAAGACTATCACCAACATCTTTCCCTTAAAAACTGACCAAACTCTCGATTAGCTACATCCACAGCAAAGAACCCAAAGGTCTATCACCCCCCTCCACCATCTACACAAGATACGTGTCACGATCACGATACCATACAGCAGCAACGCAATTCTATATCCCTCAGCATAGGTGATCCCGACACACACATACCAAACCGCCCCTTACACGCACCGTGATCAAACCCTGAACCAGATTTCCCAGTCACTACCCCTGGCTTCCCCCTTCCAAACAGCACGCCGCTATCTCCAACCACGCAAGCTTTCATCCTGTTTACCTGGCCGATGACAATGTTGATGCCGATACACGAAATCAGAAATCTAAACCATCCAAGCCAGGGATCAGGTACCCATTACACTCTCCGCGAGATACACAATTATAAAGTATTACCGCAAAAGACGAGAGCCCGGCTCCATGGCTATCGAAAAGTCATGGCATGCACAATTATATTGGGGTGAGATGGACTGAGCTGTTAGCACCGTAAACCATTCGTTTATTAGTATAAGTGAGAATGTAGGCTAATACTATTCATGGACTTACCACTATCCTTCATATCGTTTGCGAAGTTTGAAATAGCGTTGCTGGGTCATTACTTTGCCTGTTTACGCCGCCAATCCTGAAATTTCTTTGGGGGATGTTTACCAGGATATCCAGGATACCTTGCTAGCATTTTTGACCGTTGAATTAGCTGCAGAATCTGATTTGCGGCTTCAAGCTCGCGAGAGATTGAGCGGATGATATGCTGAAGTCAGCTGAATAGCTGTTGATGATCGAAGCGTTGCAGTACGGGTTTTGGGATGTTTTGCGCTGCCATCGTCGATCGAATGGGATAGTTATGGAATGTGGTGGGTTGTTTGGATGTTGGGTGGATGAACAGCGGTAACACTGGTAGAAGGGGAAGAGAACAGGTAAGATAGGACGATTGGAAAACAATCAATTAAAGCCAGAGCTTTTTATCGATCTCGAAGTTATTGGAGGAGTGTTAATGGTAAGAGCAAGATATTTGCAAAGGCAAACATGTTGGGTGTAATATGTCAAGCGAAGAAATTCAATATATTATAACGAGGAGAGAGTATCCTTTGATCTCACGTTCCACACAGCGAACAAACATAAACAGTCTTAATGTGTACAGTAATTCACATATATATTAGGATAATATATAGCTCCCTAAATCCTTGATCCCTACTCCTTAATATATAAATAAGAATAAGAGTTATTAGATATATATAAAGTTATAGGTTGATATTAGAGACTAATATTATAAATAGAATCCTATTATAACATTTATAGTAATAATAAGTTTTACAATCAACTAAGTATAACAGACTATTTAACAAGTTATTATTAAAAGTTTCAGGCTATTTAGATAGTTAGTTATTAAGGAGTATTAAATTATAATAATTATTTACTCCGGATTTTACGGGGTACGGATTGATTTTAGCCCGATCTTGGAAGGCACCGCAGCCTCCTCCAAATCATATGTGGATGAAGCCTAAAGTGTACACCATCCTCGGTGAAATTACTCTATACTGATACCACTTGCAAGAAGAAGGTATTGGCTAATGTACAACTGACAAACGTCTTTGCTTACGAAAACTCATTGCAGTTGAAGGCTTCTGACACATAGAAGTGATAAAAATGCAGTGCAAAATCTGTCAACAGGTAGCCAGAGCTTTAAATCCTACATTCGGCTACCGTGTACCAAAATTCTACGACGTGAATGACAACAGATTCGTTCGGTTGAGTTCGTGGAAAGAACTTCGTGAGAACCTAGATTGTCCAACGTGCTCGCGCATCGCGGCCTTATTTCGTACGGATCTGCCACAATATGGATGCGATTCCATCTTCGAGGAGTATGAATACTATTTGTGGGACTCAAGTCTATTTCAGAGTCTTAGATTGCGATCAGAGTCGCAATCTTTCTGGCCTAACATTTCGATACGTCCGTTGGCAGAAGGAACATTTGAACACGCCGGCGTCGTCATGGACAGGGACTGGGTGGATCTTGAACGGGCTTTAAGTTGGGTCCGTAGCTACGACACTACCCATGACAAATGCCACCGGCCATTTGTTAGCTTAGACGAGCCATTTGTTGGCCGAGGGATGTACTTAATCAGTGTTTCTAGGAATTGTCTTGTGGAGGCGAAAGTCGGAGAGAAATACGTTACTCTTAGTTACGTATGGGGAACCACGTCGGGTGGATTAAAATGCACGAAAGCAAATCTAAACTCCCTACGAAGTGACGGCAGTCTTTCCCGGAAGAACATCCGTCAACATCTCCCGGACACAATACAACGGGCCATGAAGTTCACCTTACAGCTAGGCTTCGACCTTTTATGGGTGGATTGTCTCTGCATCGTCCAGGACGACCCTGTTCACACCGCAGCTCAAATCAACAACATGGCCAGTATTTACTCGAACTCTTGCCTTACGCTATGTGCGGCTGATGGGCCCGACGCCAATTCAGGCTTACGGGGTGTACCAGGATGCTCACAGCCACGAAATATACAACAGGATATACTAGCATTTACCGATGGTCTAGCGACCTCTAGCTGGATAAGACAAATACATGGGCGATCCGTCTACGACGAAAGAGGGTGGACCTTTCAAGAGAAAATTCTTTCTAGGCGTGTCATTGCTTTTACCGATCATGGTCTTGAATGGAGGTGCCAAGAGACCGTTGCCCAAGAACAGCATCACCACATCAGAAGAGTTGCAAGTACCTATAGCGACCTTAGTATCGCGCGCAGGGATACTTTTTGGCCATGTCTCAAAAAGTGGGACAATCTTGTTACATCTTATCTTCGCCATAAGCTTACTTATGAAGAAGACATCTGCCGAGCTTTTAGTGGCATTTCCAGTGCGCTCGCTGGCAGCATGTCGGAAGGATTTCTCTTCGGCTTGCCTCAACAATTCTTCGATGCAGCATTACTTTGGGTTCCAACCGAGCATCTTAGACCGCGTAAAGACACCAGGAATGGAGTCGCGAGCTATGAATTTCCAAGCTGGTCTGGGGTTGGGTGGATTGGCGCTATCGAAACCCAGATGAATGCGTTTGGACTTGGGCATGAGCGATCTAATCTCGTCTCTGACCACAAAGCACGCCAACGAGACATTTTTCCCCAGGCAACTTGGTACAAGATCAAGCGTGAGATGGGCCAGGGAACGCTGGTCAAGATCCCAAACGACTATGCCAAATACCAGAGCGAGGGATTGCAGGGTACCGTCGCACTCCCACTAGGTTGGTCCTCGCATCGAGACGAAGACGAAGACTTGTTCTACTATAGTTATGACAAGGCGCCCTCTTCGCAAACATTCTGGTACCCAATACCCACGGTTCGAAGCACTCAGCCAGTAAGCGAAGTTCGGTGGAGTTCTACTTTGTTCTTCATAAGTTCGCGCAGCTATCTGAGAATGGGGAGTTCTCTTTCTCGAGAGGTGCAAGATGGCGAGACATATCCTTTATACTCACTAGAAACGGAAGAAGGAGAATGGGCTGGAGTCATCTACGTTCATTATGACCCAGGAAACACCAAGGAGGAGAAAGTCTCGTGTGAGCTAGTCCTCATGTCTGGCGGGTTTGCTTTTGAGAATGGCGAGGAACAAAGAGATTGGATCCCAGAATGGGACTCCGAAAACAGGCCGCGCTCTGGAGATGCTTACTGCTTCTACCACTGTCTTTGGATCGAGCGACGTGGTGACATCTCTTATCGGAGAGGCCTAGCTCGCGTGCCCCAGGTGGTTTGGGATACTCTGTCTAAGGACGATGTGAGTATCTTCCTTGCCTGATGATATGGTTCGACGGTCGTGGACTAGCTAAGGGCAAGCCGAATGCCGCTAGAGTGTGGACAACAAAAGTCATATCATTTTCTGTACCGACCACTGCCGCAAGGGAGAACGAGGTTTAGGGATTGGGGTTGCTAGTTGAGGACGAAATTACTGTACCTGGAGTGTTGAGGAAGGGAGAAGCCGTGAGGCTAGTTGGCTCCTGAACAGCCCTAATTACACGACGATTTGATCCCATTGAACCTTCGACGTAGGCACAGGCAGGAGATGAGTATAGCCTAGCTTCAGAGAAAGCCGTTGATCCTAGATCACAACATTCGTGAGTACACGTGCTGTTGGTTTGGAGAAGGAGCAAATCGGAAACAACGGAGATAACAGCCGCCACACGCCAAGCCTTGGCACTCACTCAGTTCCATGTTTGCGACTCTGTCCACCGTATTGCCTCTACAACTGGCGACGGTATGGTCTCGAGACTATCAACGTTGTCAACATTGTGTTGGAAACGCTCGGCACTAACGTAGCGACGTCTCAGCAAGCTCTCCGTCATTTTGATTGGTGTGAAGAACACGACAAACAGCATGGGCAACACATACTCGAGGATTGGACGACTAGAAGACATATAGTGCGATTCTGTTCAGAGCACTTAGCAATTTAGGTACACGCTTGTCCTTCTTGTGTACCGGTCCAACGTACATTCCGCAGAGCTGATTCAGAGCATTCACAAACGCACCAGGTCACATAGTGCCCGGGTCCCTCCGCCTCGCCCTTGTCCAACCACCGCAGCAACATGCTAACACCCGCCCCAGTCGTATCCTTCGCGGCACCACATCAATCCTCTCCTCTGGCCTTGAGAATCTTGATTGGCACATCGGTCTGAGAATATTGAGGGCAAATACGCCAGCCTTTCGAAGCGAGCAAGAGGCCGAGAAAGAAGCTGTGTGTAGCGACCAGAAGTCATGCTCAGCAAAGCCCTGGTGCTTTGGGAAGAAGTCGCCGCCACAGTCTCCAAACATTACCCAGCCATCTCATGGGTTAAGATACCTGTTAACGCTATGAAAGCGCGTTGAGGCTTCTGGGGAAAGGCACCACGAATCTCGTTGACAAGGTCTGGACGGGGGCGGAGATGTTGAGGTGGGTGGTCATGCTGATGCTGCTGGTTGGCTCATGACGTGCATTGAGAACGTAACGGAGAGAGGATTAATAGCATTGCGGACATGATTGGGGAGGATAGTATGGAGGAGGTCACGAGGGCGGCTTGTGGGAAAACCAAGAAGGCATTAATCGGCGCCACCCTAGTCGCTAAAGCTCCTAGGGGTTCCCGGCCCAACGTTAGCTACACCCAAATGTCGGTTTTTTATTATTTACTACTAACCCATTTCTAACTACTCCCTATTAACCACATTATATCCGCAGCTTATAAGGATAAAGAGGTATATATAATAGAAGCTTATAATATATTTTATTATAATAAATTTACTACTACTACTATTATATCTAGATATTATATTATTAGGGAAATACGCGTATAAAGATATATTATAAAGAAGGATTTAAGAAGTAGCTATTTATATAATTATATATAACTTATACTAGATAAAGAGTAATTAATATATTATTATATATAATACTTTAATAATATTATATACTTAATTTACCTCTAATATCGGAAAATGGCGGAGAATAGCTTGAATACGTAAGTACTAAGTAGCGAAGCGTTTAGGAAACGCGTATAAGAGGAGAGTAGGGGAATAGTAGGATATTTTAATCTTAATTAAGGGACTATTAAGGATAGTAATAATAAAGTTAAAGAGGGAGGGAAGTATAAAGGATTATATATTAAGGGAGAAGTTATAAAGGCCTTTACTCTACTTATAAGCTTAATAAACACGATAATACTTAAATTATAATATATATATATTATAAGAATTATAAACAAGTCAAGTAGTTAAGCTATTATAATAATAATAATCTTGAAGGTTATTAAGAATATATATTTTAAAGACTTAAACGCGTTTAAATAATAAATTTTAATAATGAATATTAATTTAATATAAATATATATTAAGGAACTTTAATAAAAGGGAAGAAAATATAAAGAGAGAGTATAAGACTTTAATAAGCTTAAAACTACTAATTAAATTAATATCTTAATAAGATAAGACTCCTTATAAGGTTAATAGAGCTAAGGGAACCCTTTTATAAGGAATATATTACTACCCCCCTTATAAGGATTATATATATAAATACTAGGGATAATTAAGGTTAAGAGAGTTTGATAAATATTAATAATATTAAGAGATAAGAAGGAGAGAGAAGTAATAATAAGAGTAATAAATAAGAGGTTAATTATAATATTTTAAGCCTCTAATTATAAATATATATTAGAGATTATAATAGTAAATAGGATAAAGAGTAGGAATATATTATTATAAGTTACTTTAATAAAGGTAAAGGAGGCGTTAAAGAAGAAGTAATTATAAGTAAATAAAATATATTACTTTATAATAGTAATAAGAAAATTATTTAATATAATAAAATATAAGATATAAGTATCTATTTTTAATATAAAGAATTAATAAGTAATTAAAGAGAAAATTTAATAAGAGAATAAGACTCTCTACCTTAACTTAAATATAATAGAGGGGAGATAGTTAATAAGTATCTATATACCTAAAAAGGCCTACTCCTTATTTATAATAAATATTATATTATTAATAATAGTAAATAAGTTAAATTAAGAAGGATATAATAGAAGTAAAGGAAATAAAACTTATAAAATAATATAAATAAAGGGCTAGATTAATATAATACTTTAAATATTAATTATATAAGTATATATATTATAATTACCTTAATAATATATAATATATTAATTAAAGCTAGGGCTATAATATAATAGAGTATAAAATGAAGGTTATAAGCGCCTTTTAAAGATATATTATATATAAATAATAAGACTACTCCTATTAATCTAATAAATATTTGATAAGGATTAAAGAGAGGAAATATATTAAATAATAAGTTATAAATAAGACTCTATTTTATAAGATTAAATAGGAGTAAGTAATAATAGTAATAGACGCTAAGGGATTTATAATTATAAGGATAAAGAAAAAGAGGAAGGTTATAATTAATTAAGTAATATATAATATACTTAATAATAGGGAGTAATTAGGATTATAAAAACCTAGGTATAAGTTAAGGAGATTACTTATTTTTAAAAGGCTCTTAATAAAGGAGTTAAGCTAGAAGATATCAAAGATAATAATAAATAATAATAAAGAGTTATTAAATAATATTAATAAGTTATTTATAAAGGTAATAATAAATAGCCTTACCTACTTTATTAAGGAGGATAAATATATTATCCTTAAAAAGATATATATAAGGGAGGAAAGTAGTAATACTTTCAGTTCAAATATCTAGTATATTAACTTTAAAGATATTATAATATAATATTAAAGGTAAAATAGATATAATAATAATTCCTTTAAAGGATAAAGCTATTTAAGATATAAATGTTTTAATAATTTAAGAATTATATTATAATATTAAGAATTATCTATTATATAATCTTAACTTTAAGATATTCTTTTTAATATATAAAGTAAAGTAAAATATATAAATACACTTTTATATTAATAAAAGACTTTAAGTAAATAATTAAGATATAAAGTTCTTTATAAAGGATATTAATACTTTAAAGCTTTAGCTTTATACTTAAAAGAATAAGGGCTACTTAATATACCTTTAATTATATAGTATATATAACTTAAGCTTATTATTAATAATAAATAAGAGTTTATTAAGCCTTTTAATAATAAGAGAGGAGGTTAGCTATAATTAGAAGTATATTATAATAAGGGATTTTAGCCTTTATTACCTTAATTAAAATAATTTAAGATACTTTTTATATTATCTTAAAGTAAATTAATTAATAAGAATTATGTTTAATAATAAAATAAACTTAACCTTATTAAATAAGATAATTATTTAAAGGATAAAAAAATTTAAGAGTATAATTAATTTAATCTTTATTATACTTAGACTTCTTAAGGTAGTATAAGCCTATTAAGTATATTTTAAGTTATAATTAAACTTTAATTACTTCCTTATATATATTAAGTTTAATTCAAGGGTAAAAGAATAGTAATATATATTTAAGAGGTTATAAAAGATAGTAGACTTAAGAGAAGTTAAGAAGGAGGCTTAAATATTAAGTTAAAAGCTAGGTCTTAAGCTATTAAAAATTAAAAATTAAATAAATAATTACTTCTTATAACTTTAGTAGAGCTTAAAGGGGATAATAGAGTAAATAGTCCCTTAAGTAAAGTTAAGGAGTAAAGGGAGGACCTTTTAAAACTTTAAATATTAATTAATTATAAAGAATATTATAAAGAATGTAAAAACATTTCAATAAAATAGCGATGTTATTATAAAGGGAGTTAAAAATATATTAATATTAAGGAAAGGAATAAGATATTATAAATAAAAAAGATAATTAATTTCAAGAAGAAGATTTATAATATTATTAAATTATAAAAGGGAATATAAGGCTTTATTAAGTAGGTAAGGAATAATAACTTATTATTATAACTCCTCCCTAAGTTTCCCCCTTTAATAAGGGGTAAGAAAGATAAGGTAGCTAAGACCTTTAAGGAGAAGATAAAGATCTTAAGAATAATATTCTTCCTACCCCCCTTATAAGTTAACTTAAATAATGTTAAAGGTATAAAGTATTTATTATTTATAAGCCTTAATAATAAAATAATATATAAAGATGTTTAATAGGCTATTTATAAATTAAAATAGGATAAGGCCTTAAGGATTAATAAAATCTTAAATTAATTTCTTAAGTTAATAATAGATAAGCTCTTTAAAGAGCTTATTTATTTATTTAATATATAATTCTCCCTTAAGTATTACTTAAGAGAGTTTAAGAAAGTTAATATAATTATCTTAAAGAAATTAAAGAAAGAGGATTATATAATACTTAAAGTATATTATTTAATAATATTATTAAATATCCTTAATAAGGTCTTTAAATTAATAATTATAAAGTAATTTAATAATTATATTAAAAATTAAGATCTCCTCCCCTTAAAATAAATAAAGGTATAAAGGAAGAGGTTAATTGAAATAATATTAAAAATTATAATAAATATAATAAATATAATATAAGATTATAATAGGATTAATATAATTAGCCTCCTTTTATTAAATTTTATAAGGGCTTTTAATAGTATTTCTTATTAAAGACTTATTTATAATCTTAAAGGAAAAGGGATTCCCTATTATATTATAAGTTAAATAAAAAGTTTCTTAAAGGAGAGGTTTTTATCTATTACTATTAAGAGAATAATAAGTAGAATAGAATTAATAGAGATAGGAATTCCCTAAGAATTATTAATCTCTCTTATCCTCTTTCTATTCTTTAATACGCTACTTATTAAGGAGTATATAATAACTAGATTATAATTATAAGTTAAAGGATTTATTAATAATATTTACCTCCTAATATATATAAAAATTATAAAGGGAAATTATAAAATCTTAAAATTAATATATAAGATTTACTTTAAATAGGCTTTAATATATAAAGTAAGCTTTATCCCTTAAAAATATAAATTTCTTTATTTTACTTATTATCCTTACTACTTTAATATAAGTATAATAATTAACCTAAGGTATATAATAATTAAATTATAAATAGAGATTTAAGTCCTAAAATTATATATTAATAATAAATTATAATAGGGCTTATACTTAAAGAGGATATAAATAAAATTTATTATAAGCCTTATCCTTTTTATAATAATAATATTAATATAAAAAGTTATCCTTAATAAGATTAGAAGAGTATATAATATAGTAATAAGGTTAATAATAACTTATATATTTATTATATAATATATACTATAGGGCCTAAAGGAAATAAGGAAGATATATATAAGGAAATTTAAAGTTATTTAAAATAATTATTAAAGATATATATTAAGAGTATATAAGGCTACCTTAATATAAGGATTAAAGGTAAAGGTAAGGATAATCTTTATATAATTAATATTAAACTACTTAGTTCTCTATTAATATACGCTAAAAAGGATTTACTTAATAATAGTAATAAGGAATAGATATATCTAGAAGAAGCTAAGGGCTAGGAGGAGGAAGAAGAGAGAGGTAATAGAATCCCTTATAAAGAAGAAAAATAAATAGGCTTTATATTCTTTATACTTAAATAATTAAAATATGATTATAATTAAGGAGGTAGCTTAATATCCTTAAAGAATTAAGAAGATAATATATTATTAATAAAAGTCCTCTTAAGATATAATATAAAGAGAATATTAAATAAGATTAGGAGCTAGGAATTATCCCCCTACTTAACTTAAGGGCTTATATATTAATAAGAGGATCCTTTATAAAGGCCTTTAAAAGACTAAAAGCTCCGCCCTTATATAAATAAGAATAAGGAAGATAGGGCTAATTACCTTTTAATATTAATATAAAGTCCCTAGCTTTATATTTATAAGCTATAAATATAATTAATATAAATAAGATATAGAATATATCTTTATTGATTATCCTAGGTTTTATAATTATTATTAAGAATTAATAGATATTATAAGTATACTAGATACTTATAAAATACTTATAAATATAAAGGAGGTAAATTAAGTAATAAAATAGATAATTTAAACTAAGATATTAGGCTAATTTTTATTTATTATAATATAACTCTATTAAGATTAAGTTAAGGGATAAGTCCTTACTACTAAAGTAATACTATTATTATAATATATAATCTAGCCTTAAGGAGGTAGGATAATAGGGTAATAAATATAAATACCTAGTATAAAGAGTTAAATATAATATAAAGAGAAAGGAATTAATAGCTTTAAAAAAGGTAGGAATAATAAGGATTTTTACTTAAGCCTATATAGAGTATAGGCTATAGTTTCCTATATAAGTTAACTATTATAGTAGTAATTATAATATACTTATAAGCCCCTATAATTATCTTTTAATAATTTAGATAGATATAAGTATAAATTATTAATTAATTTATATTTAATATATTTAATATATTATTAAATTTATCTTAGGAAATAAGCTTAATTACTATTAAAACCTTAATAAATCTTAAGTTATATACTTCTTAAAAAGATATCTAAAATTTTATAAATATAAATAGATATTCTTAATAGCTATTTAAAAGAATACTTATAATATAAAAGATATATTAATACTTTATAATAAGTTTAAGAGGATGAAAAATAAATTAAGGATATAAGATTATAATATATAAAATATAAATAAAATAAGCTTTTAATATAATTATAAAATTACCTATTATATAATAATACTTAATAAGAGTAAACCTTTATATCTTATTAATATAGATAATTAAAATTATATTATATTAATAAAGTATATTAATAGAGCTAAGGATAATATTTTATTATTCTTAATATTAAAAGCTAAAAATATCCTTTATAAATAGGTATAAAATAACTTATTATTAGATTATATATTAATATACTCTCTTTTAGACTATTTAAATAATAAGCTAGCCCTTAATTAATTATTTTATTTTAATAAGTTCTTATATTATTATTAGTATAATATATGTTAAATATTAATTTTTAATAAATTTAGCTCCTATTATACCTATAAATTCTATATAATAGTAAAGACTTTACTTATTAAATTATTTATTTTAAAGTTATACTTTATATATCTTACTTAATTATTAGATATTAGTCTTTCTTAATTATTTAAGTATTATTATAATAAGTCTATTAATAAGGTTATATATATAAGGAATATTAAGTTTAATTATCTTAACTTCTTAAGTATATTTAAATAGATAAGACTTAAGATATTTATAATCTAAAATATTAAATTAACCTTCAAAAAGATTAGATTCATTTTATTTAATCTTACGGTAATATTAATAAAGATGTAAGATATATAATTAAAAGATATCTACTTAAATATACCTCCTTTATTAATAGTTATACTTATATAAATATTATATATTATTATATATATTATTATATATATAAAATATGTATAAAAGGTTATTAAGGAGTATAAGGTAATATAATTAAGCTTCTAATAATAATAAAATTATATATTAAAGGGTTTAATAATAAATACTTATTCTTAATTATTAATTAAGCGGGACCTTAAAGTAATTTATAAGGCTATTATAATAAAGAAAAATTAAAAGTTACTTAAGGATACTATTATTAAAAAAGGTAGTTAGATAACTATTAATTAAATATAAGTATTAACTTAATTAAAGATAAAATAGCTAATTAAAAAGGATAAAAAGATATTAACTTATAAGAAATATATTAAAGAAATTAGGTTAGAAAAGGTTATAATAATAGTAAAAGGGGTCTTTTATAAATAAGATTATAAATATTAGAAGGTAATTTATACTTCTAAGAGGTACTTCTATAATTAATTAGTTATAAGGCGAGAGTTATATACTTTTAGAAGGTAGTTAATAAAAAACCGACATTTAGCTATAGCCGATATTAGGCCGGGAACCCCTAGGAGCTTTAGCGACTAGGGTGGCGCCGATTAGTACCTGGTGTGGACAGAGCAGAGGGAAAGGAAGGGAGGCTTTGAGTCTGGCAAAAGTTGATGTTGAAACTAGGGCTTGTGAGAACCGTTCTGGATATAATGAACTTCACTACCCACCTATCACGCTCGATGTAATGGATTTAGCTATTAAATAGCTGCTAACTTATCATGAGCAGTCCAATGGCTCACCAAATTTCTTCCAATTCACTGTAGTGGACCTTGTAACACCTGAATGTTAAGGCGTCAGCAACAAGTGACCAATCGCCGATGCTCAATCGTCTTCTCAAACAATATCTCCGTCCCTCCACGAACCTTCAGCGCCAGAGCAAAACCACATTTCCAAATGTCTCCACCAGTGCCACTGACCGCAATCCCGACCATTTCAGACCTCTACAAGTCCGGCACACTTCAGCCTGAAAAGCATGAAGATACAGGAGCGCCTCTTCCAGAGGCTTCGGCAGCTCTCAACGCGAAAGTCTCGTTGATTCGTACCTCCATCACCACTCTCGCGACTACATCTATTGTCAATGCAGCGAATGAATCATTGTTGGGCGGAGGCGGTGTCGTAAGTCAAAGATTCCTCTACGCCCTGGCCCCAAGCCCGAATCATACGACAACTTGGCTGGGCTGGTTGTCATAAGAAGCAGTGTGCTGTCTGATACTATCTGGGAATCCCACCCTCCTGGCTGCCACCTGCTCTGTAGCAAGCTCAAAGCTGACTCCACCAAACAGGACGGCGCCATCCACTCCGCCGCCGGTCCCTCCCTCCTCCACGAATGCCGCGCCCTCAACGGCTGCTCCACCGGCTCCGCCAAAATAACCTCCGCCCACGCCCTCCCCAGCAAATACATCATCCACGCCGTCGGCCCCATCTACTACCGCGCCAAACGGCAATCCGAGGACCGCCCCGCAGAGCTCCTGACCTCCTGCTACAGAACAAGTCTACAACTGGCCGCAGAGAAGGGAGGCAGTATAGCATTCAGCTGTCTAAGCACAGGCGTGTATGGGTATCCGTCGGGAGAAGCTGCGGCAGTGGCGGCGAGGGAGGTGAGGAGGTTTTTGGAAGAGGATAATGAGGGGAGGTTGGAACGGGTGGTGTTTTGCTGCTTTGAGGCTAAGGATGAGAGGGCTTATGGGGAGTGGTTGCCGTATGTTATGCTCTTAACTGAACCCGTACCCATTGCTAATGAGGCTACGCTATAGCAAAATCTTTCCACCCACACAGGACGAGCTCCCTTCAACAGACCCCAAAGACCAAACCAGCGCCGGTATAAGCGCACTAACGACCGAGGACCACCAAGCCAAGAAACGAAAGACCACCTCCTCAGACATAGAAAAAGACTGGGAAGCCGTCGACAAGCCCAGCGAAACCGCATCAGAAAAAACCACCGACATCAGCGACGAAGGCGAGAAAATTGAAGCCCCAAAACTAGCAGATGAAGAAGGGGAAAAGGTTGAGAAACCCAAGGAGAAAGAGCCTGTCGATGAGCTGGCGGAGAGCGGGGAGGTGCTGCCGAAGAATTTGCTGAAGGATTGGTAGCTGGATTGTCAGGAGCGTGGCGTCTGGGCGTGCGGGAGCTGGTGGTTGGCTTTGGCCCCTTTTTTCCCTGTCATAGGGATGAGGTATGAGATATGAGATATGGCTTATGGAAAATTATCCAAAAACTGCACTTCTAGCTTGTGAAAGCGCGCTACGTTGTCACTGTTGTTTGCTACAGGCGTTGTGATTGGGCAAGTTGATGAGCTATTAGTCTGAGGAATGGTTGCTTCTGAGGGCTGTTGAGCAGGGAAAGTGTGACCGTGAAATGCTGGTCCAGCTTGCCAAAGCTATTATACTTCGCTTTGAAGGGGCTAGAATTTGCGGAAATGGTCTCTTTGGCAAGCGTGAATGCTTCGATGGAGGTTGCTTTGGGCTTACGAAGTCCGAACACTGGCTGCTTGTAGGTGTTACACTCTTTGATGACATTGCTAGCTTCCACATTTTGCTATAACAAGAGAGTAGGCATTGCAACCTCATATCCTCATCACTCATATCATGAATAGCGAATTCCAAGTTCAAAAACCAGCGTGTAGAAAAAGAAGAGGCTAAGATGCTTTCCCAGCATCCTCCTTCAAGCTCACGATTCGATTCAACACCACCTTCCCACCCCTCACCCCGCCACCCTCACACTCCCTATCCATCGCAAAATACGCCACCCTCAATCCCTGAAAGCGCACAGTCTCCCACCCCGCATCCCCACTCGCAACACCCCTCTCCCCCTCCTCCCGCGGCCACGGCGCTCGCTTCCGGATCACCTCCAACCCCGTTTCCACCATGGCATTAGCGTAGATCTCTTCGCTGTGCGGGTTGACATCGTTGAGGAAGCCGCCTTCAGCTGCGTCTGGGTTTTCGGATTTGAATAGGGGGTTGAAGATGCGGATTTCGGCGTTGATGGGGGAGTTGTGTGAGGGGGAGGAGGCGACCCATTGGATGTAGGTTTTTGGCTTTTTGAAGGCGGTGCCCTCGGACGGTTTGTCGTAGGTGGCGTGCACGGCTGTGATGAGGCCCGTTTGGTCGTCTTTGGTGAAGGTGGTGGCGGTGATGGGGTAGGGGACTCTGAGGAGACCGGTGGCTTTTCCAGGGGCGAGGCGGAAGTAGTCTTTGCTGTCGACCTCGCGGAAGTCGGAGCGATCGATGTAGATGGTTTTTGTGAAGGGGACGGTGTGGGTTCCCATTGCTGGATCTTTGCCGAAGGGGACTTCGACTTCTTCGATGTAGTCGTCGGGGAGATTGTCGATGATGATTGGGATTGGGTCGAGGAGTAGCATGAGGCGTGGGACTGTTTGTTCGAGGTATCGGCGTACGGTTTGCTCGAAGCGGACGATTTGGATGTTGGTGAGGGCTGTTGATACGCCGAGCTCGTTGACGAAGGAGAGGATTGCACCGGGGGGGACTCCGCGACGTCGTAGAGCGATTAGAGTGAACAGTCGGGGATCATCCCAGCCACGGACGATGCCCTGGTCGACCAGCGCTTTGATTTTGCGCTTTGATAGAACGGTACCCGTAACGTTAAGTCGGCCATATCTGTAGATCGTCAGCAGCTATCGATGCTGAGATATTTAGTATCTTACTCTCGTTGCATTGGCTTGTAAACCTCCACGGCATCACATAACCACTCGTAAGATACCCTTGAGAGTTGGAATTCTGTTGTACATAACGAATGCGAAATGTTCTCAAAGCTATCGCAAAGACAGTGCGTGAAATCGTACGTTGGGTAGATCCTCCACTTGGTACCTGTTCGATGATGAGGCTTATCAAGGACTCGATAGGCCGACAGGTCCCACATTTGCGGGTTGCCATCCGCGAGGTCTTGCTTCATCCGTAGAACGGCTTCTTTCGGTTTATACTTGCCATCTCGCATTGCTCGAAATTCTTCAAGCGACTCCTCTGGAGGCCTGTCGCGATGTGGACACGCATATCGAGGGCCGTGATTCTCTCCACCTCGTTGAAGTTTGATCTCGGTATCTGAGAACAATGTCAGCCAGGTCTTCGTACATACCAAACCTTACCATACCGGAACAATGGCAGACGTAGGCACCGCCTTTTTTGACCAACGCTTCGGCCAATTCGTATAATTTGTCGAAGTTATCGCTTGAATATGTCACTTTGAACGGTTTGAACCCAAGCCACTCAATGATCTCTTGAATGGCGGTAAAGTATTTCTCTTCTTCCGCTTCAGGGTTTGTGTCATCGAAACGAAGGTAACAGACACCATTGTGGTACCTAGCAAAGCCAAAGTTGATCGCTATCGCTTTGCTATGACCAATGTGTAAGTAACCGTTGGGCTCTGGAGGAAATCTGGTCGTGATCTCGCTGGCTGGCTTCTCATTGAAAACGGTCTTGAGGAAGCCTTCTTTGAACATAGAATGTGGGTCTACGGGAGTGGATGGCACATTAGGGGCCTTCTCTTTCTTCGCCGGAGCAGGCTTTGGCTCTTTTGGCGGCTTAGGTTCTTTTTGTTGTTTTGGTTTGGCATCTTTCTTTGCTTCTTTGGGCCGTTGGGGTATAGATGTACTCGACCTTGATTCTGCAAGATCTGGTGGATCCATTCTCGACTCCACGCACTCAAGAAGCCACTAGTCTAATTTAAGTATTGATATTGGTGACTCAGTAGCGGCGTGCGATCTGAGTTGGGCCAGCCGCTAGCGTGTGATGCTCAGCCACAGGGCGCCACCTTGCCGGCGTTTTGCCGAGCCGAGACCCATATCCCTGTCAGAAATTGTAGGAACACCTGGAGCTTCATCCATCTTCTTCGCTGGGACTCTCATCTTCTCTACGGCGCCAGTCTCTTTGAGTTTCTTGGATCTTTCTTCGTGGCGCGGGTGTCACAAATGCAATGTGAGTCTAAACTCCTGTTGAAGTGCACAATGAGCTGGACTGACGAGCGTTGCAGGGCACCACTTGTGAAGAACCCCCAGATCCAATCCGCCACGCTACATAATCCGCTACCTCTCTATCTCCACACATACATATGGCCTTTCCTTGCAATATGGCCCGCTTTCTTCGCCATTTATCTTTCAGAAGAAAGGTACAACACATATATTGCAGGATCTGAGTGGACATTTGTCTGGGCAGGCTCGATCATCACTGCACAGTCTTTGGCATGGCTTACAACACAGTGGAACGTCAATCTTGCGACTTTGTTCACTTCTGTAACAGCGAGAGATGTTCGAAGTGCCAAGCTCATCAAAGTCATTCCCGTGACCAATGCTGGATCGGCCGAGATATGCCCCTTGCTCAGAGACAGTGTAGGAAACATTCCCGGTCGGCTGTAGAGGCATACTAACTTGGAAATAGGTCGGCGGCAAGCAAAGTATCTCTTTCCTCTTCCAAAAGCGCCGATTCTTTTACAGTACAGAGAGCAACAGCTTTGCGCCTCAGTCATACGAGATAGACAAGGAGCCGAGACCGGCGATCGAGACCTTTCAAAACTCACAAGGCCTGACTACAAGTGCAGAGATTGAAAAGATACACCAGCATTATGGAGACAACACCTTTGACATACCTGTACCTACATTCACAGAGCTGTGGAAGGAGCATGCTGTGGCCCCATTTTTCGTCTTCCAGATGTTCTGCGTTGGGCTTTGGCTCTTGGACGATTACTGGTACTACTCGTTGTTCACGTTGGTGATGCTGATTGGATTTGAAAGCACGGTCGTGTGGCAGAGGCAGAGGACACTCAACGAGTTCCGCGGAATGAGCATCCAGCCTTATGAAATTTATGTTTACAGGCAGAAGAAGTGGGAGCAAATCACAAGCGATAAGCTATTGCCAGGGGATCTGGTCTCCGTTGGTCGGACGAAAGAGGATAGTGGAGTTGCGTGCGACATGCTTCTGGTGGAAGGTACAGCGATTGTCAATGAAGCCATGCTGTCTGGCGAGAGCACACCCCTACTCAAAGACTCTGTTCAACTACGCCCAGCCGACGCGCCCCTCGACCCTGAAGGTCTGGACAAGAACGCCTTCCTATACGGTGGTACCAAAGTCCTACAAGTTACTCATGGAAACGCGAGTGAGGATCCGCCCGAAAGTGTACCAAGCCTTGTTTCTGGTGTGGAGCCTCCGCCAGACAATGGCGCAATGGCGGTGATAGTCAAGACCGGGTTCGAGACAAGCCAGGGCAGCCTTGTTCGGACGATGATCTATTCAACGGAGAGAGTCTCTGCTAACAACGTTGAGGCGCTGCTCTTCATTCTCTTCCTCCTCATCTTCGCAATCGCCGCTTCGTGGTATGTCTGGCAGGAAGGTGTAGCCCAGGACCGTAAGCGATCAAAGCTTTTGCTCGATTGTGTCTTGATCATCACAAGCGTTGTACCACCAGAGCTGCCAATGGAGCTTAGTCTTGCAGTGAACACCAGCCTTGCCGCCCTTAGCAAGTACGCCATCTTCTGCACAGAGCCCTTCCGAATACCATACGCCGGTAGGGTCGACATCGCTTGCTTCGATAAAACCGGGACCTTGACGGGTGAGGATTTGGTCGTGGATGGCATTGCAGGACTATCCCTGGACGATAAGAAAGCGAAGACTGAGAAAGACGGCGCTCACAGCAAGGTAACATCCGTTCTTGAAGCCGGCCAACAGACAACTCTCG
>JAABUL010002802.1_pt1 | contig 27830 bp, 24 predicted proteins | sample 5559151 | NCBI WGS metagenome assembly JAABUL01 (sample SAMN10711876, study PRJNA513368) | rock metagenome | isolation source: Antarctica rocks | place: Antarctica: Victoria Land, Pudding Butte sud | reverse complement strand
CGTGAAGCACAGACCCTGCCGGTAATCAGGCGGGATACGATCCCACAGGCGCCGACAAGTCGTCTCGCCTCGGTCGCCCACGGCATATGCAACGATCTGACGGGTGCGTCGGCAGAGAGCCAGCCAGCCCCCCCAAACTCCCCTTACCCCCCCAACCTTTCAACAATTGATGGGCCAGAAATAACAAAGAAAGAGGACAAATATCATGCCATCCCGAGTGGTCGCGCGGAAGCCCGCGCGACTGATCCCGATTTTCCCAGGCGAGGAGCCATATTTCGACCGACGAAGCAGTATCCCCGTCAACAGCGCCAATACCGCGCGGACCCGCGCGGGCATCTACCGCGCCGAACTTGTGGAGATACTACCAGTCTTTAACTGCGCCCGAGCGTTGGTGGGCGGAATTCCCGAAACCTACCTCTACGCGTGGGTATATCACACACTCAAGTGTCGGGATGGATTCTTGTGGGAAGACGGCCTGGACGAGCACGGGGAAGCATACGAATTCGTCCACTATACGGGGACCCAGCTCGGTGACCCAATCGCCAGCCTGACAGAGCACGTCGGAGCCGTCATCGGAGAAGTACCCGATCCCGACGTGCTGGAATTTGTGAGCCTGAGCAGGATGATCGGGAGCAGGGTCTGCATCTCGGTGAAACTCGGGAACTATGCAGTTCCGAGCCCTAAGGCCGAGATCGCCTGGTTCGGCGAAGCCGACCACCTGCGATGTGGTCCGCATATGGTCGGCCTCGTCACTGGTGTAGTACGAGCGGCGAAGTCGCAGAGCGGCTGGCGGGAAGAATTGGAGGCCCGCGAACGGGAGCGTGCGGCGAAGCTGCGGCCCTACAAAGTAGGGTTCATCAGAGTCACAAATGCCGTGGACGAGGAATAGCAAACACACATATCTCCGACGATTTAGTTTTCTAATCGGCGCGGACGACCTCCGTCTTCCCGAACCATGGCGGCATCTTCAGAATTCCGCGAGTCGGGGCGTTCTCACGCCCCGACTAGGCAACTGGAGCCGCCAGAATTCCCTCGAAAAACACAATGAATGTCGAGGAATGAATGTCGAGGCAGGCCAGTAAAGATAATTCGCTGAGACCATCATGTTGCACCTCGACACCTAAGCGGCCACAGACAGACGGAGGGAGCACGGTGAAGATGTGGGGTTCGGCTCACAACAGGGCCCGAATTCGCGTCCTACTCACTCCTCTTCAGACGCCTGATGTTGACCCAGGTTTCTTTCGGCGCTTTCTTGCGTGCGCCACTGTACCTCCAGGAAATCCGTGCCTGGGCATCGGCCCCAGGATACCATTCGGCGGGCATGATCGGTGGCTGATCCTCACCGATGTAGCCCGTGAACGCCAGCAGGCCGCACGGCGCGAGCTCCAAGACCGTTCCGCGCGACCAGTGGCCAGCTCGCCTCGTGACCACATCACCCATGCGGAACTTGGACATCAGCCTGGTCTGACTCGCCATCGACCTTAGCGCGGCTGATTTCGCGGCGGCAGGGTCCACTGGGGTCAGTTCCCTAGGAGTGACAGCGACCAGGCCACCGCCTGGCAGTCTGACTTGTACAAAGGTCTCGACGTAGTCGGCCTGGACAGGCGGCTGCACGCCGCTGTCTTGAACCTCCTCATCTCCGATAATGTGGCACACCCCGTACTGCCGACGGAATCTGGGAGCCGCCTGTGGGATCAGCCTTCCGTACAGACGGCCTGTCCCCAGTTCTGGGGGCGTCACTGAAACGACCATGCCGAGATGGGACAGGGTGTCGCCTCGTGCGCCACCCTCTCCCCAAAGTCTCACCAATTCTCCCGCCTTCCAAAGCCTATACATCTCCTGCTGATCGGCCAGCCACTCCGCTCCCACATCCCTAAAACCTGTTAAAACGGGAATCTTTCCATGGCAATCTTCGCAGAGCGGCTCGATGTTGTCAATATTGTTCGATCCGCAGGTAGCGAGCTGGATGCGGTGGTGTGGCGTCAGCGGCACCTGTTCCCCACACCGCGCGCACCCGAAATCGGTTAGGGCACATAGGTCCAGCCACTCGGGGGCCATCCAATGCTCGGTCAGGCCGTAGTCATTCGCCGCCCGAGTACGGTGGCGTGACGCAAGTGTGACGGCCCGCGCCCAAGCATCTTTGCCGAAGCGGGAGATATAGATTTCACGCTGGTTGTACTGCTCAAGTTTCATATCAGCACGAAGATTGATCTAACCCCAAGGATTTATCGCCATGTGCTGACGACGCTCTTTGTTCCAGGTGCCGTGATTGTCGTAGCTGAGTGATCCTTCCCATCCTGACGCCCGCCATAGCCTGTCAAATACGGGTTTCAGAAGCTGTTCGGTCGCGATTGCCTCGTCTTCCCAGGTGACCTCGGTAAACAGAAGGGCATCACGGTCGATTGGCATCCTGCTGCCGTCGTCGAAGTGGTTGTGGCTCGCGTAGACGGTGGTTCCCCTGATCCCCAGTACGGAAACGAAGACGAACACGGGCAGACGCACTCCCAGAGCGGCGAGCGCCTTGCGCAGTCGGGAGACATGATCCACAATGCGGTTCTCAAACTGGAAGCCCACGATTCCCCCTGAAGTTCCCGTACGGAACTCCCGCGCGGCCACAGCCTCCAAAATGCCCTCTCCGTAAGCCTGGACATAGCCGTTGCTGCTCGGATAATCGAGTTTACCAACCTGCTCGTACATCAGAAGGCCGTCGAAGTTGTACTTTTGGAATGGCGCGAAGTCGAACATCGGCTGTTGTGTAGTCTGCGATTTTGCGAGAGCGGACAGGTCATAGGTCGTACCAAGATCGAACGCGTCAGTGGACATACAGTGGTAGACGAGGCGAGGCTTGTCGGGCAACTCAACAGGAGCCTCGCCTGCGCCGATGGCCGCAAGCCTGTCGGCACGGAACGCTCGCATCCGCTCGGCGGTCGTCTCGGAGGCGAGGAACGCGGCCTTCACCTCGGGAACGTCCAGCCGATACTTACCGCTGGACGTTCGCGCGTGGTAGCGCAGCCACTCGCCGTTGATAATTGCGTGAGGGCGGGCCCAGCTTCGAGTGACATGGATTACGAGGCACATTTTGCCATTTGAGAGAGGTACGGGGTGCATTCCGACGACGGGGAGCTTGGGCTGGGTTCCGCTCCTGAGTACCTGCTGGAGGCGCAGCATCTCCTTGTCGATGTCGGGCACCGACACGCCCTCGGCGGCAGTCGGCAGCCCTTCTGATTCATCCATTCCCAAAATGAGGTGCCCGCCGACGGTGTTGGCGAGGGACGTGACATCGGCGCAGAGTTCGATCTTGTCCTGATCTCTCTGACCGTACATCTCGCGCTTATAGTCGAGCGCTCGCCCTTCCCGTTCGCCGTCGGCGATCAGGGAGAGCAAGTCTTGCTCGGTGATCTGTTCCAGCGGCTTCTCAAACGGCATAAGACTGCTCCTTTTTCCTGTGAGCATTATACCTCTTGAGGTTCAGGGGCGAGGGTCCTTTCACGTGAAGCGTCTCGCTACCCCTGCACTCCTCGAAAAACGCGATCTGAGGCCGAGGTGTGCCGAGACGCCAAGTGATACCCGCCATGCGAATTCCAACCGACCTTTCCTGCAAATTGACTCGACCTCGCCGCCCCCGCCCTGTGTACAGCCCCGACCGTCACCGTGTCGTCGTCTCGCCCCCGCTCGGTCCGCCACTCTGAGCGTCCGCCTTTCAGTCGGTCGTCACAGCCGATGGAGCACATCGTTTTGTATCTTTTTCAGATCAAGGAGCGCGGAATTCCAGGTGGACGTTGATAACCTCGAAGCTGAGAAATTGTCGAGAAATGTCGAGGCGATTCAAGAATTTTCGCGGGCTCGTTCAGGGGTGGAATTCCAGCGCCGTGATCAGCGGCGTGAATAGATATTCTGCGCGCGCGAGGCGAGAATCCAAAAAAGCAGCGGGGTGGAAGTCTTCTTTTTCGGAATTCCATGCCACCGCCCCGATCCGCGTGAACTCACAGGACTCCTGGAGTCCCAATGGGACCCAGTCGATGCGGGGAGACAGCCCATCCAGCGGTGAGAGGTACGGGTGTGTGCGAACAACTGAGACTTTGAGAGTGGATTATAGAAATAACTCCTATAACCCAATTTTATAGTATAATACGGGTAATAATAAGGGATGCTATCACCCATGGCTTGGAACTGGCAACTGGACGATTGGCCCGAATTTCAGTGGAATAGCGACCGCTTCCGCCGCGCCGAGAACGAGTTTCTGGTGCGCGCGGGGCGTCTGCAGGGGATCGCGCAGAGGCTGGGTCTCATCAAATACGACGATATGCTCGCGCAAATCATGAGCGAGGAAGCCGTCAGCACCTCACGGATTGAGGGAGAGGCTGTCCTCCCCGAGGGGGTACTGAAGTCGATCCGCCGTCGGCTCGGCCTGGAGCAGGGCGATGATGACTCGGGCCCCGCCGAGCGCGGCGTGTCCGAGATGGCCGTGGCCGCCCGCAAGGAATTCGCCGCGCCGCTCACGGACGAGACGCTGTGGTCCTGGCACCAGTCTCTTCTTGGCGCGAGCCAGGAAACCCTGGGAGAGAGATTTCGGATCGAGGACATCGGTCGGTATCGCACGCACCTAGAGCCGATGCAGGTAGTGTCCAATCGGGCGGACAAGCCCCGTGTGTATTTCGAAGCGCCCCCGTCAGCGCGCTTGCCGTTGGAGATGGCGCGTTTCTTGGACTGGTTCAACGGCGCGTCGGCGGGCGAGCCCGCCGTGACTCGGGCGGCGCTCGCCCACCTGTACTTCGTGAGCATCCACCCTTTCGAGGACGGGAACGGGCGCATCGGGCGGGCGGTCGCGGAGAAGGCGCTGCTCCAGGCCCTGGGTCAGGACACCCTCCTGTGCCTCTCGCCCGCCATCCTTGCCCGCAGGAGCGATTACTACGGCGCGCTGCAGGCGACCCAGTCGTCCAACCAGGTGGGCGACTGGGTCGCATGGTTCGCGGGGATCGTCATCGAGGCCCTCCACCGCACCGAGGCGCAGATACTCTTTACTTTGGACAAAGCGGAAATGATGGAGCGCCTGAGGGGGCAACTGAACGGGCGGCAGGAGAAGGTGCTCTTTCGGATGTTCGGAGAGGGGACGGACGGCTTCAAGGGCGGCATGAGCGCGGACAAGTATGCCAAGATCACCCATGCCCCGCACTCCACAATCACGCGCGACCTGACTAACCTCGTGGACAATGGTGCCTTGTGGCGCACGGGACAGCGCAGGTACACACGCTACCACCTCAACCTGATTCTGAGGCCGACGCCGCGCGTGACCGTCGATCAACGGGGACAGATCGAGATCGAGGAGCCCATGCTCGCCGCCATGCGTCCTGACCCTGGCGATCTGCCAGGCGTCGATGCACCCTGTGGGGATCAGTAGCCCATGTCGAGTTCCTAGGCCTGGGCTGCGAGTTCGCACAGGGCCGCCTCGAATTTTGCGCCCCGACGGAGACGGGCGGCTTCGGCGACCGTCCCCCGAGTATGTGCATTGAGTTCAAACCGCCTGTCGAACCAGGTAGCCCGCCGTCCGAGGGCCTCCGCGATTCCTAAACCGACGGCGGCACTTCTGCATTGGCCCATCTCGCACGATAAAATAATTCGCTTCGCACCCTTGCCGCGCATCTCGTCGGCGAAATCGAGCACCTGCCCTGCGTGGTCAATGTCGAAAAGAGTCATTGAGTCAATTGGTATCTGAATGTCGTCGGGCTGCCGCTGTTCCTGCTGTGCCAACTGCTGACGCAGTTCGGCCTTTCTCTCTGGCCTTCCTGAGCGGCGGCTCGTTCCCTCCGGGCGCCGGCAGGCAGGAAATCGCTCGTTCACCTTAATCACGCAGCATGGTATAGTATCCTGAGAGGTTCTCCTTCCGGCGCAAGCCTTTGTTCTATTTACGCCAATTGCCGCCGTCTGTTGAAAGCAGGCGAGAAGGAACCCGATGATGGCCGCCCCACTGCCCCAAAACGAAGAGGCCAGGATCGCTGCTCTGCACGATTACCACATACTTGACACCCCCGCAGAAGATGCCTACGACGACATCGTCCGCCTCGCCGCCTTTATCTGCGGCACGCCCATCGCCGCCGTTTCTTTGATTGACGAGCACAGGCAATGGTTCAAGGCCATTATCGGCCTGGAGGCGCAGGAAACTCCGCGCGATGTCGCCTTTTGCGCCCACACCATTCTCCAGCCTGGCCTCATGGTCGTCCCCAATGCTGCGGAAGACGCACGCTTTGCCGGCAATCCATTGGTGACCGGCGATCCCAACATCCGCTTCTACGCGGGCATGCCCCTGGTCACTGAAGAAGGCTGCGCGCTGGGGTCGCTGTGCGTGATCGACCGCACCGCCCGGTACCTGACGCCTGAGCAGGAAGCGGCGCTGCGGACTTTGGCCCGCCAAGTCACCGACAGCCTGGAGCTGAGGCGGCAGGCGGCCCTGCAGGCGCGGCTGATGGCGGAGCGCGAACAAGCAGTAGCCGCCCAGCGCCAAAGCAACCACGCCCTTCAGAGAAGCAACCAGGCCCTTCAGGAGAGCGCGGCGCGGCTGGTTGAGGCGCAGCGAATTGCCCATGTCGGAAGCTGGGAGCTGGACCTGGCAACCGGCGCGCGTGCCTGGTCGGAGGAGCTGTACCGTATCTGCGGGCTTGACCCCGCGCAAGGGCCGCCCAGCGAGGCAGTCCATCGGGCCTGCTACCATCCTGACGACCTGCCCCGCCATGACCGAGCGATGGCCGATCTGCTCGCCACGGGATGCCCTGCCGAGATGGATGCGCGTGCGGTGCTTCCCACTGGCGAAATCCGCTGGTGTCATTTGACGGCACGGCTTATCCTGGACGCGGAAGGCAATGCCGTGCGCGCGGTCGGCACGGCGGCGGACATCACCGAACGCGTGGAACGGGAGCAGCAGGTCAGGGAAACCAACCTCCTGCTGGAAGTCCAGAAGACCCAGCTTCAGGCGGCCAACGTGGAGCTTGCGGCGCTGGCGACGACCGACCCGCTCACGGGGCTTCTCAATTACCGGGCATTCCAGGCACGGCTCACGGAGGAGGCGGCCCGCACCGGTCGCGATGGCCGCACGGCGGCTGTGGCCTTGCTGGACTTGAACGACTTCCGCTTCTTCAACGATGTATACGGCCACGCGGTGGGAGACGCCGTGCTGCGCATGGTGGCGGCGCGGCTGACCCGTGTGTGCGGCGCGGGAGAGGCCGTGGGCCACTTCGGCGGCGATGAGTTTACCGTGCTGCTTCCTGATGTGCCGTCGGCTATGACGCCCGCCCAAGTGGAAGCGCGCCTGCGCACGGGCCTGAGCGGCATGTCTTATCAGCCGGTGGGGGAGGCAGCCGCGATCCCCATTACTCTTTCGGTAGGCGCGGCCCTGCTGCCTTCGGAAGACGCGGGGCATGATACGGGCCGGGGCCAGGCGCTGCGCCTGGCCGAAGAGCGGCTGCGCCGGGCCAAGACAGGCGGCGATGTGGAAACAGAGGCAGACCGCATGCGCGCCCACGCGGGGCGCTCCCTGGACGGCTTTTCCATGCTGGACGCGCTGGTGACGGCGGTGGACAACAAAGACCGCTACACCCGCAGGCACTCCGAGGACGTGATGACCTACAGCCTGATGATCGCACAGGAGATGGGAATGGATCAGGCCACGCAGAACACCGTCGCCGTTGCCGCCCTGCTCCACGATGTGGGCAAGATCGGCGTCCCGGATGCCCTCCTGCGAAAGCCGGGGCGCTTGACCGACGCTGAGATGGAAGCCGTGAAGCAGCACCCGCAGATGGGGGCGATTATGGTGAATGCCGTGCCGGGCCTGGAGGCGACACTGGACGCGGTGCGCCACCACCACGAGCGCTGGGACGGCGGCGGCTACCCGTTTGGGCTTTGGGGCGAGGAGACCCCGCTGATGGCGCGCCTGATGGCTGTCGCCGATGCCTTCAGCGCAATGACCACGGACCGTCCCTACCGCAAGGGCATGGATCGCGAAAAAGCGCAGGCGATCCTTGCGGAAGGCGCGGGGACGCAGTGGGACCCGCACTGCGTGCAGGCATTCCTGACCGCCCAGCAGCGAATAACCCATTGCTCCCGCTTCAAGGCTGCGGCCTAGAGCGTGTCTAGAAACCGGCAGGATGCCTCCCCGCTCCAAACTTGGAGCGGAGGGGACATCTTCAAGATTTTTGGTATATACTCTTAAACAGCCAAGAATAACACGGCCCGCGATGCCAATCGCGGGCCGCGCTTTTGTATCCGTTTGTGCTAAACTCAGGCACGCCATCCCTGGTGACGACCGGCTCCGGAGAAAGTCTATGCAGCGTGCCCCGCACACGCCCCATCCTCGGCGCTCTTTGCGCACCGACCTGGCCCTGGCGATTATGCCCACGGCGACCGTGCTGACTGTGTTCGCGCTGGTTCAAACGTGGAGCCACCAAAAGCTGCTGTTCGCGTCCCTGGCTTCCAGCGCGTTTTTAATCTATGTAGACCCTGAGCATGAAACCAACAGCCTGCGCACGGTCGTGCTGGCGCAGGGCATGGCGGCCCTGGTGGGGTTTGGGGCGCATGCGCTGGGGCACGGCAGCCCGTGGGTGGCGGGGGCGGCCATGATCGCCGTCATCTTTGCCATGATCGGACTGCGCCTCATGCACCCGCCCGCTGTTTCCACGGCGTTGTCGTTTGCGCTGAGCGCAGGCACGGCGCGCGCCGCGCTGCTGTTCGCCGTCAGCCTGGCATTGGTGGCCGGACTGGTGCTCTTGCAGCGGGCGCTTGTCGTGCGGATTGGCCGACATGCGTTTGCGGGAAGAACTGCCCTATGACATCCCTGCACATGGGCGCGGAAGATTGGGTGCGCATCGGCGTGCAGTGGCTGCGGCTGGGCGTGGAAGCCCTGGGCGCGCTGATTGTCGGGATGGGCGTTCTGCTGGCGGCGGCGCTGTTTGCGCGTGCCCTGCTGTCGCGCCAAACGGCGGACTTTAATGCCATTCGCCTGACCCTGGCGCGTTACCTTGCGCTCGCCCTGGAGTTTCAACTCGGGGCGGATATTTTGTCCACCGCCGTTGCCCCGTCCTGGACGCAGATCGGCAAGCTGGGGGCGGTAGCGGTGATCCGCACCACGCTCAATTACTTTTTGTCCAAAGAAATCAAGGAAGAGCAGGCCGGACTGCGGGCGCAGGCCGAGCAGGCCGTGCAGGCCAAAGCGATGGGCCAATCAAAATGACAGACACCCTGTGGGCGGGCGAGCTTCTGCGCGCCAATTTAAACTTGTGGCGCGAGGCGTCCGTGCAGCCATCAGGCCTGTTTTATCCGTTTCTGGATAGAAGATGGCGGCGCAAGACGCCTGGCCCATTAACATTAGTCTCCCAATGCCGCTTGATTTACAACTTCAGCCGGGGCTATGAGATTTGGCACGACGACGCTGATGCCGAGGCGGCACGGGCGGGCGTGGAGGCATTGCAGCGCTTCTTCGCCCTGTCCGTAGGCAACTGGCGCTGGTCGGTCGCCCCGGACGGGGCCGAACGGGACCCCACTCCCGATGCTTACGGCCATGCATTCTGCGTACTGGCCCTGGCGACGGCGGGCCGCGTTCTAGGCGAGCCGTCCTGGATAGATGCCGCCTGGGACACATGGCAGTACGCGCTGTCGTCCCTGCGCGACACACAGGGCGGCCTGCTGTGGCGCTTGACCGGCCCCGATGCGTTTGCAGACAACGCTCGTTCCCAGAACCCCCTGATGCATTCGTTTGAAGCCCTCATGGCCCTGCACGCGGCCCTGCCCGACGGCAGGGCATTGGGCGCGGCGCAGGACATCCTGGCATTTGTGTCCGCCCTGGCGGGCTTTGATACGGGCGCGCTGATTGAAGACTACGCCGGCGACTGGCAGCCACGCCCCGTTTCCCAGGGCGGCCTCGTGAAAATCGGGCACGTGTTTGAATGGGCCTGGCTGCTGTCCGAGTGGCATGGCCTGACCCGCGACCCTGTGGTTCTGGCGCAGGGCCTGCGTTTTCTGGAGGTTGGCATGACGTGGGGCCTGGACAGGGACGGCGGAGTCCGCGACTCCTGCGCCCCGGATGGCCGCGTTGTAGACGCCGGGCATGGCCTTTGGCCGCAGTGCGAAGCCGTGCGCGCTTTATGCCGCTACGCCGCCCGCCATGCCCAGGCGCAGTGCGTCCTTCCCCTGCAAAATGCCGCGCAGTTCTACCGCGCCCGTTTTATTGACGAAGCATACGGCGGCGTGTTCGCCGAACCCGTCCGCGCCGACCGCCCGTACTCCCAGGATAAAGGCGATGCCTGGAAGCTGGACTACCACACCCTGGGCATGTGCGTGGAATTGATGGGCACGCCCTCGGCCTCCTCCCCGCCATCGGAATGACGTCCCTGACACGGGCCAGGGACGGTGTTGCACACTTGTTCCCCACTCGTTCCCAGCACATACCGACGACGGAACGATTTGTTCCGTCGTTGGTACGCGCTGTAAACGCCCAGGCAAAGCCAGAGCAATGCCCGCGCGTCTCCGTCGTTTGCCCTTCAATGTGCGGGCGCGCTAAAAGGCGATGTGCAGGGAAACATAAGGCTGCACCGAGGTGCCGAAGAAGCGATGCTCCATACCGGCATCAATGTAAGGGGTCAGCGAGGAAGCAAGGCCGATATACGGACCCCGCCCGGTCTCGCCGAGGTCCAGGTGCAGAGCGGACAGGTGGTTGTGGAACGATGCCAGCGAGTAAAGCTGCACGGACAGCATGGGCGTCAGGTTGCCGTTGAGCTCGAGCAGCCAGCCCAGCTTGATGGTGGGCACGTAGTAATGGGGCAGAGGGGCGGGATCGTCGGGGTGTCCGGCCCAGACGCGCTTAAGGTAAACCGCCGATGTGCGGGACAGCGATTTGCCCGCGAGTAAGAACGAAAAATGGTTGGTGTCCGTCCAGACGATGTGCGGGCGGCCCAGGGCCTTCCATAAATATTCGGCGTTGCGGGGGGGCACATACAGGTCGCGCGCGCCTTCAATCATCAGCACGTGCCGGGGCCGATTAAACCCGGCGTAGTGGGCGGGGTCTACCAAAGACAGGCGGGCGCGCGCTTCCGGGGTCAGCAGCTCCGGCAGGACATGGCCGTAGAGGGCCACTTCCGCGCTGCCCTCGTACAGCGACGGCAGGTCGCCGCCGCCTTCCACGGCCACGCCGTTGTTGAGGCGCGGGTCCTGCCCCATCGCCAGGTGCGCAATCACCGCGCCCAAACTGATGCCCATCACGCCCAGGCGCTGCGGGTCGGTGTCGGGGCGTGTTTGCAGCCAGTCGGCGACGGTGCTCACATCCGATGCGCTTTGGGCAAACGCCTGAATGACATCGGCCACGCGCGGCCCAATAAAGTAGCTTGCCGAATCCGCCTTGCCCACCATGCGCGGCCCGTGGTACGGCAGCGTCATCAGGGCGCAGCCCATTCCCTGCGCCGCCATCTGCGCGGCCAATTTGTCCATAAAGCGCGCCAGCAGGCCGCCTTCGCTTTGACCGATGGGATGCAGCAGGACAATCGCCGGAGCGCGGGCCGTGTTTGCGTTCTGCGCGGGATAAAACGTGACCCTAATCCGGTCGTTGGCGGCAAACCCGCTGGGAAGTTTGGAGGGAAGAAAAACGGTTATGGGAGCCGGGGCAGGAGCGGCAAAGGCGCTGCGCCCGGCGCACATCAAGCACACGGCGAGGACAAAGAGCAGAAGCGCCGGGCGCAAAGCGAGGCGCACAGGCGCGGGGGAGTGGGTCATAAGCGTGTGTGTAATCAGGGCAGTGGGGCTATTGTACCGCAGGGAGGGTAATTATCGGCGGCAAGCCAGGAAGAGGACCACGCCCTTAAGGGCCAGGCTTATCGGACAAAAGCCCTTTCAGGGCTGAAGAGCAGAGGAAGAATAGGCCCCGTTGGGGCTAACGAGCAGGCCCTTTCCGCAGCCCCGAAGGGGGTTTCGTCCGCCGAGACTGCCGTTTCAACGGCAGGGTCAGCCTGCGCGATCACTGCGCAGCCAGCTCGCGTTCCACGGCCTGATATTCCTGTTCCAGAGCGGCGGCGGGGCGGGACGGACGGCGGCTTTCCAGAGTGACAAACAAGACCGGCGCAACCAGCAGCGTGAAAAACACGGACACGGACAGGCCGCCGATCACCGCAATCGCCAGCGGCTTTTGCAGGGCCGCGCCTGCACCCAGGCCCAGAGCCAGGGGCAGCAGGGCCAAAATCGCGCCGATAGTCGTCATTAAAATAGGCCGCAGACGCTGACGGCCCGCATCCGCCATGAGGTCCAAAAGAGGGCGATCGGAGTTTTCTCGGCGCAGGTGATTGAAGAAATCAAACAGTACAATGCCGTTTTCGGTGATAATCCCCACGATCATAATCGCGCCGGTAAAGCTGGAAATGTTGAGCTGCGTCTTGGTGACAAACAACGCCAGCAGGACTCCAAACAGCGACAGCAGGGCGGCCAGCAGCAGGGCCAACGCCTGACGCAGCGAGCGAAACTGAACGACCAGCAGCGTAAACACAAACAAAATGGCGACCACCAGCACGGCACCAAGCTCGGAAAACGACTTCTGCTGGCTGGCATACAGGCCGCCGTATTCCAATGTATAGCCTGGGGGCAGCTTGACCTGATGGGCCACCCGCTGCTGAATATCGCGGGTCGCGCTGCCCAGGTCGCGCCCGGACAGGTTGGCAGTCACCGCGATATACGGACGCTGGTTCTCGCGGGTCATTTGCAGCACGCCGGGGCGCACCTGAAGGTCGGCCACCTGGCTCAGCGGAATATTGCCGCCGGTCACGGGCGAAGCAATGGGAATGTTGGGCAGCAGGTTTTGATCCAACGCTTCGCCCGTGTGGGCCAACGCGACCCGGACGGGCACGGCCTCCTCGCCGACCTGGATATGGGTCGGCTCCACGCCGAGCAGCGCCGCCTGGGCCGCCTGCGTGATGTCATCGGTCGTCAGGCCATAACGCTGGGCCTGCTCCGTATTGACATGCAGCACGGTTTCGGGGCTGCTATGGACAATGCCGTTGAAGTGGTCGACAACGCCTTTGGTGCCCCCCACAACGTCGTCCACCTGCCGGGCGAGCGTTTCCAGTTGAGTGGTGTCGCTGCCGAAGATTTTCACCTCCACGGGGCTGGGGGCATCGCCTGCCAGGTCCCCGATGCTGTCTTGCAGCACCTGGATAAAGTCCACCTGCGCGCTGGGAACCTGGGCTTCCACCTGCCCGCGCACATCGTCCATGACCGCCTGAATGTCGCGCGTGCGGTTCTGCTTGAGCTGCACCGACATGTCGCCCGCGTTCTGGGTGGTGATGGCAAAGCCGAGCTGCGCGCCTGTGCGCCGCGACCACGCGGAGACTTCTGGGGTCTTGGCAAGGATGGCCTCAATCTGCCGGCAGGCCTGGTCGGTCTGCGCCAGCGAAGTCCCCGCAGGCAGTTGATAGTCGAGCGTAAAGCCCCCCTCATCAAACTCAGGAAAGAAGCCCGTCTGCAAGTGTGTCAGGAGAAGATACGCGCCCAGAGCGACCGGCAGCAAAAGAAGCAGGACAGCCGCCCGGTGGTGCAGGCACCAGCCCAGGGCGCGGCCATACACGCCCGCAATACGGTCAAACTGCCGGGGGAAAAAGCCGAGTATTTTACCGACAAGCCCGCGCGGCTCTTCGGTTTTGAGGGGCAGCAGAAAGTCGGCCAGCAGGGGAATGAGCAGCAGTGACAAGAGCAGAGACACGGTCAGGGTCGCGATCATCACCAGGGCCAGCGGGCCGAAAAACTGGCCTGTGAGGTCGTTCAAGAACGTCAGGGGCAGAAAGGCCGCCATTGTCGTCAGCGACGACCCAACCATGGCAGGCGTGATAGCCTTCAGCCCGGCGGCAATGGACGCCCGCCGGGACTTGCCGCCCTCCAGCTCATGGAACATGTTTTCCACGACCACAATGCCGTCGTCAATCACCAGTCCCAGGGCAATGGCGAGCGCGCCCAAAGTCATAATGTTGAGCGTCTGCCCTAAGAGCTTCATCAGCCCAAACGTAATCACAATGGTGAGCGGCAGAATAATCAGCACAACGGCGGCGGTGCGCAGGTTGCCCAAAAACAGCATCAAGACAATGAGCGCCAGGACGCCGCCGACGATAATCGCTTCCAGAACGCTCGCCTGCGACTCCTGGACAATCTGCGACTGGTCATAGAAATTGGACACGGTGACATGGGGCGGCAGGTCGGCCTGCGCTTCTTTCAGGGCCTGCTTGATGCCCTGCGCGATCTGCAATGTGTTGCCGGTCGGCTGCTTGATCACATTGATCAGCACGGCATCATGGCCGTTGCCGCTGGTCGCAATGGTGCGCGTTTCCACGCTGCGCGTCACGCTCGCGATCTGCCCAATCGTCACCGGCACGCGGTTCTTGACGGCCACCGTAATCTGACTGATCTCAGCCGGCGTTTGAAACAGGCCCGAGACTAAGACTTCGTAGTGCAGATACGACTTGTCATAGAAGCCGACAGAGTTGATCTCGTTGTTCTTGCTCAGCGCGTTTTCCACATCCTGAATGGTAATGCCGCGCGCGAGCAGGGCGGTCGGGTCGGCCTGCACCAGAAAGTCCGGCGTGTCGCCGCCCAGCACGGAGATTTGGCGCACGCCCGGCACGCGCAGCAGGCGGGGGCGCAAAGTATACAGCGCGGCGTAGCGCAGGTCTTGCGGGCTAACGCTCTTTGAGTATAAACTATAGCCCATGATGGGGAACACCGACGGGTTGAGCCGTTCGGCATGGACATTGGCGCCGGGCGGCAGCGTGGCTTGAAGCTGGGACAGAGCGGCCTGCACCTGCTGAAGCGTTGCCTGCATGTCCGTGCCCCACGCGAAGTTGACATCCACCTCGCTGCTGCCGCGCTCGGTAAGCGACTTGACATCCGAGACGCCCGGCACGCCGGAGGCCGCATTTTCTATGGGACGGGTGATGTTGGCAAGAACCAGGGGAATGGGCGTGTCGCCCGCATCGGTCGTGACAATAATGCGCGGGGCGGTCAGGTCGGGAAAGATGGAGACGGGCAGATTATGAAAGAAGTAGAACCCCAGCAGGCACAAGATCACCACCAAAAGCAGGGCAGCCTTCTTGAAGCGCCACACGAACAGGCTAAGGCCCATGAGTGCTCCCCTGCGGCGCGGCGGGCTGCACGCTGACCTTGCTCTTGTCCGGCAGGCCATACTGGCCGGACACGGCAACATGCTGGCCTTCAGCGAGGCCCTGGGTGATTTCCACCAGTCCATTGGCCGCAAGGCCTGCCTTGACGGGGACGATGTGGGCGATTTCGTCTGTGCCGACCACCACCACGCTGGTTTGGCTGGTATCGGGGTCGGTCAGCAGGGCGGCTTTGGGAACGACAAGCGCGCCACTGCGCCGCTCGGTGACAACATGCGCCTTGATAATAGAGTCATCCCGCAGACGCCCGCCAGCGTTGGACACAAGCGCCAAGGCAGGCACCGTGCCTGTCGCGGCATTCACCTGCGCGCCGACATTGTAGATCACCGACTGATACAATTTGCCGTCCCGCCCGCCCGATGAGAATGTCACTGTCTGGCCTGTGCGCACCTGGCGCGCCGTGTCGCTCGGCACGCCCATTTCCAAAACTAACGTGCGCAGGTCGGCGATGACGGCAAGCTTTGTCGCCGTGTCCACGCTTTCGCCCACGGTCGCGCCCACCGATGTGACCTGCCCGGACAAAGGCGCGCGAATAGTATACAAGGCGGACTGCGCCCGCGCGGTCGCGAGTGCCCCGCGCGCGTTCTGCACCTGGCGACGCGCCACCTGCACATCCTTTTGCTTCACGACATCCTGCAAGGCGGCGGCGCGGGCCGACTGCACCGCGAGGCCCTGCCCGGCGGCCGCCTGCCGCTGGGCATCCACGGTCTGACGCTGGGCATCCACTTGCGCCTGCGCGGTGCGGACGGCAAGCTGGGCAGCCTCCACGTCTTTTTGGGCCACTAGCCCGTCTGCGTAAAGCGTCTGCTCGCGCACGAGGTTCTGCTGCGCATTCTCTAACGAAGCAAGGCTGCCTGTCAGCGCGGCTTGTTCACGCTTGACAGCGGCCTGCGCCCCGGCCAGGGCGGACTGCGCCTGCGCAATCGCCGTGCGGGTCTGCGCCTGCTGCTGCAAGGCATTGGCCTGCGCCTGCTGCACCTGCACCTGGTTCTGCCCCAGCGTTGCCTGCGCCTGCTGCAACGGCCCGGCCAATGTGCCGGTGGCGAGGTGCGCGACAATCTGGCCCTTTTGCACGGCCTGCCCGTAGCGCACGGGCAGCGCATCCAGCACGCCCGCGACCGGCGGCGTGATAGTCGCTTCGTGCGTTTGCAGTGTTTTCAAGGTGCCCGAGACGGGCAGGACGCGCTCCAAAGTCCGGCGCGAAACGGGGACAATCTGCACAACAGGCGTCGGCGTGTCTGCTTTGGCGTCGGCAGGGGCTTTGGAATGCCCGCAGCCTGCGCACGCAAGCACGGCGATTGCTAAAAGCGAGAAAAGGCCCCTCGGCAGGGCAGGACGGCCCTCACCTCCCAAGAGTGCCCCCCCCGCCCCAATTCTGGGGAGCCAGGGGGAAGTGCCCGTGCGGGCACAAAAGAGCCAGATAGGATAGTTCCTACCCCCCCAAAATTGGGGGTTGGGGGGCGATCCTACCTTCGCCCGCTTCTGCACTGGCAGACCCGGAGGGGCGGAGAGGGTGGCGCGCAGCGCCGGGTGAGGGCTTCCGAGGGTGGCATCCCGATGCCAGGGGAGGGCCGTCCTTCCCTGCGGCGGATGGGGGGCGAAGGCTTTTTTTCTTCCTTCAGTTTCCCAGAACTGAGGCGGGGGGGCTTGGTCAATCACGGCGTGGCTCCTCCCGAAGACTGCGGCGTCGCGGTGCTGGTTCCCGATGGGCTGGTGCCCGGCGACCCGGCTCCCGTGGGGCTGACCCCCGAGGGCTTGGGCGAGGCGCTGGGTGGCCCGGTGTTCGGATTGGCAGTTCCCAATGGCGATGATGCTGTCCCAGTCACGCCGGGCGCGCTCGGTGTCCCCACCCCGCTGCCCGCGCCTGCGCCTCCCACGCCGTCAATCGCGCCGCCGTTCACGGCTCCCTGCAAGGCTCCGGCGGCAACAGCGGCATCATAAACGGCCTGCGTGTAGGCGATGCGCGCCTGGGTCAATACCGCCTGCGCATTCAGCACATTGACGAGGGGGAAGAGGCCGTTCTCGTAGCCCTGCACCGTCTTGGCGTAGCTGGTCTGGGCGATGCTCTGGGCGACCCGCGCGCTTTCCACTTGGGCGCGGGAGCTTTGGGCGTGTAAATAAGCCGCGCTCACGGCGACCAGGACGGCCTTGCGGGCCACCAAGACCTGCGCCTGCGCCTGGGCCAGTGCGGCCTGCGCTTCCTGCACCTGCGCCCGCCCCAAGCCGCCGTCGGACAGGGGCACAGTGACAGCGGCCTGGATCGTGTCTTCCCGGCGGAAACTGGTCACGTCTTTGCTTCTAATATCAATGGCCTGAAGCTCCAAAGTCGGCTGGCGAAACAAGCGCGCCGCCCCCAATGCCGCCTGCTGAGCGCGCACAGTCTCATCGGCGGCACGGATGTCCGCGCTGTTTCGCTGCGCCAATGCGCGCGCCTGCCCCAGTGTCAGCGGAGACACAAGCGGGGGCAGCGCAATATCGGCAATCGTGAGGGGAGCGTCCAAAGGCTGCCCGACGGCATCGTTGAGGGTCTGCCGGGCCGTGTCCACGCTCGTCTGCGCCCCCAAAAGCCCGGCCTGCGCGCTCGCGACCGGCCCCTGGCTTTGCAGCACGTCCAGGGCGGCCACATCGCCCGCCCGCTGCCGCTTTTGGGCATCGGACAACTGGCGCTGCGCCTGCGCCAATGTTTCCTGCGCGATTGCTAAAAGCGCCTGGCGGCGCAAGAGATCGTAATAATCTCCCGCGACTTGGGCGGCGAGGCTGAAGCGCGCGCTTTGATACTGCAACTGGGCGGCCCCAAACAAGCGCCGCGCCTGCTCCACGGCCAGCCGCGTTCTGCCTCCCATGGGGATGGGCACAGAGAGCGTGTTTTGCAGCGTGCCGAATGTCTCCTGCGTGGGCGGCGGCTGGTACACATCGGCGTTGGACAGGCTGCCGGTGCTGTTGAACGTGATTTGCAGGCGGCGTCCGGCCTGCGCCTGCCCCAGACGCGCCTGGGCTTGAGCAAGCGTCTGCGCCGCCGCCTGCGCACTAGGGCTGCCTGCCAGCGCCTGACGCACGGCATTGGGAAGGGTCAGCACTGCACCGACATCGTTCTGCGCCGACGCGCTTTTGGCCGCCATGCACAGCAAGCTCAGCCCCCAAATTGCTGCACTGCAAATGCGAATACGTTTCCTCAATCCTGGCCCTTTGCTGCGGGGCACACTGCCGACTTTGCACGCTGCATTCTTGTTCCCAATCTCGGCGTTTCTTTATTATGCCCAATCAGCCGGGGAAATACATTAGAAGAAGATTAGAGTTTGGCGTCTTCCAATGTGCCCCCGCCAGCCTGCGCCGGGCCGGGGCACATCAAAAGGCGCAAGATGAACTGGCTGCCCCTGCCCAGCTCGCTTTCCACGGACAGGACGCCGCCGTGCGCCTGCGCGATTTGGGCGCAGATCGCAAGGCCCAGCCCGCTGCCGCCCGACGGACGCGCACGATCCGCGCGCCAGAACCGCTCAAACACATGCGGCAGGTCATCGGGCGCAATCCCTATTCCGTTGTCGCAGACACGGAGTACAGCCATGCTTTGGCCGCCACTGCCGCCTGAATTGCACTCGGCAAAAACGGTGACAGCGCCCCCGGACGGCGTGTATTTGAGGGCGTTGTCTATCAAATTGCCCAGCAATTGCTGAAGCTGGTCGCGGCTGCCGCGCACCCACAGGCCATTATCCAATGGCGGCGAATGACCATTGGAGGACGGAACAGACAGCGTCAGGGCGATTTCTTTGTCCTGCGCCTGCCCGTGAAAATCGGCGATCACAGTGCGGCACAGGGCCGGCAGGTCTACAGGTCCGTGCGGAGGAGGCGTCCCCATCTGCCCGGCATCCCGGCGGGCCAGAAATCCCAGTCCGGCGACAATGCGGCTCATGCGGTCGATCTCCTCCACGGCGCTGCCGATGGTCGCCTGGTACGCCTCCACAGAACGCGGGCGGGCGAGGGCAAGCTCCATTTCCCCGCGCAGGATTGTCAGCGGCGTGCGCAGCTCATGGGACGCGTCTGCCGCAAAACGCTGCTGGGCATCGGCAAACCGGCGCTGCGCTTCAAACGCCCCGTGCAGGCGCGTCGTCATGCGGTTGAGGGTCGCGACCAAGTGGCCGATTTCGCTGTCGGTTTCCGAGGCTTGCGGCAGCAGCGCTTTGGGCAGGGCATCGGCATCCAGGCGTTCCGCTTCCGTGACAATCCGGGAGATCGGCTGCAATGTCCGCCCCACCAGCAGCCAGCCTCCTGCGCCGCAGGCGGCCAATACCAGCGGCACTCCCAGCGCCAGCAGCCTGCCCAGGCGCTCCAAAACGTCGGCGTTGTGGTCCCACGGCACCGCCACCTGCACCCAAACAGGCGTGACCCCCACAACTCCCGGCGTTGTCAGCACCCGCATTACCTGCTCTTCGCTCGGCCCGACAAGCGAAAAACCGCCTGCCCCCGTCCTTTGCTTTGCCGCTAGCGGCTTGTCCAATGCAGAAGCCAGCGCAGGCTGACGAGCCAAATTGGGCGATGCCGCCAGGGTTCGGCCCGATTCGCGCGCGACAATGCGCAGGTAGGCCACGTCAAACAGCAGCAGCTTGGGCGCGGATTGGCCGAGCACGCCGCGCGGGCGGGCAGGCTGCGGGGGAGCCGCCGCGCTCGCGTCCACAGCTTCCGCAAGGTCTGCGGCTTCCGGCGGATCATGGGGCTGCCCCCGCACTGCCGCGGACAAATGGCGCGCTTCCAGGGTGAGAAACCCGTCTGTTTCCGCGCTCAGCGCATGGCCCGCCCCAAAATAAACCAGCAGCGCCGCCGGGATCAGCACCAGGGCCAGCGCGCCGGAATACCCGGCAGTCAGGCGAAAGCGCAGGGAGCGCGTCCATGCCGGGGAAAGAGGGGGGAGAAACACGCGGGGTTCCCTTCAGCGGTCGGCGAGGCGGTACCCGACGCCGCGCACTGTCTGGATCAGCTTTTGCTCGGCTTGACGGTCTATCTTGTTGCGCAGATAGTTGATATACACATCCACCACATTGGTGCCGCTGTCAAAGTCAAAGTCCCACACATGGTCGGTAATCATGGTGCGCGAAACCGTGCGCCCCGCCTGACGCATCAGATACTCCAGCAGGCTGTACTCTTTGGCGGACAGCTCAATCTCCTGCGCCCCCCGCTGCACGCGCCGCGTGGATGGGTCTAGGGTCAGGTCGCCGACTTGGAGCACAGCGGGCGCGCTCGGCAAGCCCCGCCGCAGCAAAGCGCGCGTGCGGGCCAGCAGCTCGCCCAGGGCAAACGGCTTGGCAAGGTAGTCATCCGCGCCCGTATCCAGGCCCGTAATGCGGTCCTGAACCGCATCCCGCGCGGTCAGCATGAGAACGGGGACAGAACAGCCTGCCTTGCGCACGGCCCGGCACACCTCCAGCCCGTCCCGCTTCGGCAGCAGCCAGTCCAGCAGGATTAAGTCATACGTTCCGTTCAGGGCAAAGCGCAGCCCCGTTTCGCCGTCCAGGGCAACATCCACCGCATGACCTTCCTCTTCCAAAGCCTGCCGGACAAACGCCGCGACCTTGACTTCATCTTCTACAATCAGAATGCGCATGACGCTCTCCTGCGTTTTTCTACGCGCATGCCGGGGCGATAAGTTGCTTTGTTTTACCCATTTAGGGGACGCCCCTGACGAGAAAACGGCCCGACACACCCGTGCCGGGCCGCAAGCGCAGGGGGGCTATTTGTGGGTTTCCGCGCCTTCGGCGGCATCACTTTTCTCAGCGCCTTCGCCCTGGGCCGCCATCGGGCGCGCTCCCATGCCATGCCCTTTGGTTTTCATGGCCGCTTTTTTGTCGGAGGCGGCTTCGCTCGCCTCCTCAGACGCCGATGTTTTCTCGGTGGCCGTCACCTTGCCGGTGGCCGCGCTGACTTCCGCCTCGTACAATTGGCCTTTGCTGTCCTTGACAAGCACGGCATACTGCCAGCGTCCGTCTTCAAACTCATACTTGGCGGACAGCGCCGTGCCGGGGATGCGCCGAACAGCGGCGGCTTCGGCCTGACGCGCGCTGACACGCGCTTTGGGCGGGGCGGCCTGCGCTGCCCCCATGCCGAACAAAGAAGCGGCGACGGCAGCCGCCGCGAGCAGTGCGCCTTTGGCGCAGCGGGGCTTGAACGATGGTGTGTTCATAAGTGACCTTTCCTGGAAAGAACGGTTCGGGAGGAATCCGTTTGGGCTTGTATCGGTTCCCAGTATATCTCCTGGAGATTAGACACTCATTAGAACACAGTTAGAATACTCTTATCTGCGCGAAGCGGGCTTGGGAGCAAAGAACCCGCCTGTGCCACGCTTGGGGCGCGGCCTGCGAGTTGTCACACAGCCGCAATTCCTGCCCCAAGCCTTATGCGCGCGTGCGGAGGGCGTCGCGGATTTCGGTCAGCAGCACTTCTTCGCGGGTCAAAGTCGGCGGCGTGTCCGGCTCGGCGTTTATTTTGCGCAAGGACTGCAAGTGATTGAGCGGCTTGACAATCAAAAAGAACACGACCGCGGCGATAATCAAAAAGCTGATGATGGAGTTCAGGAAGTCTCCGACCTGAAAGATCTGCCCATGCACCGTGTATTTCAGGGCGCTCAGGTCATGCTTGCCGGGGAGGCCGACCAGAGGCGTGATGATGTCGGCGACAAATGATTTCACAATCGCCCCGAAGGCAGCGCCAATTACAACGCCGACGGCGAGGTCTACAACGTTGCCGCGCAGGATAAACTCTTTGAACTCCACTGCAATGCTCATGGCTGTTTTTTCCTTTTGTGTGATAGGGAGTGCCGGCTGAACCCGGCCCTTTGCCCGGCTGACGCTGATGCGGCGGTGACAGAACCCGCTCAGTATTTGCGCAAGACGACGAAGCGAGAAATGTTCTGTCGGTGTTGCTGCGGCGTTTCCCACTCGTTGCATAGGCGCACCAACGATGGAAGAAATCGTTCCGTCGTTGGTATGCGCTGGCAACGAGTGGGCAATGCCGCAGCAAGGCGCGTGCGAGCCGGAGACTACGCGCAAAACAGCGGGCGGCATTCGTGCCGCCCGCTGCTTTTTGGTAGGTTGCCAAGAGCAAGCCTAAACGTCCTGTTTGTCCAGAGAGTCTTTGACTGCGTCTTTGGCTCTGCCGAACGTTTCCTGCACTTTGCCTTCGGCCTGCTTGAGCTTGCCGGAGGCTTCGGTCTCGTGGTCGTCGGTGACCGTGCCCACCACATCCTGCGCTTTGCCCTGGGCTTGCTTGAGTTCGCCTTTGATCGTGTCTTCGTTTGCCATGAGTTGCGGCTCCTTTGCTTGGCTGTCTAGTTGGAAGTTACCCAAACGCGGCGCGGGGAAAACATGATGCGTGCCGCTTTTGACAAGGATAAACAGCGAGCGAAGTAGAACAATTGGGGTCAGGGACGTAGTCACATCAACTTTGGGAAATAGGAGAACTTATGGACACCTCACGCCGCCGCTTTCTGAAGACCCTCACGATGACCGGCAGCGCCCTGGCGCTCGCGCCCGCGTTGGCCCGCGCCCAAGCGCCTGCGTCCACAACGACAGCCTGGATCGTGATCGGCAAAACAACCGATTTTCCTGTGGGACACACCCAAGTTATCACATTGCCTGCAGAGGCGGGCGGCGAGCCTGTGGCGATTACGCATGCACAAGACGGGAAGTTTTCCGCGCTGTCGGCGGCCTGCACGCACAAGGGCTGCACCGTAGGCTGGGCCGACGACACCAGGCAATTCGTGTGTCCGTGCCATCGCGGGCGTTTTGATGCGCAAGGACAGGTGCTTGCCGGGCCGCCCCGCCGTCCGCTGCCTGCGTATCTTACGCGCGTCAATGCGGACGACACGCTGTCGGTGCAGGCGACGGCCTGACGTGCGGCCGCAGGTGTGAATTATCCACCCAAGCCCTTGACACAGCCCCCGCACCGCGTCATAATCTGCCTATCACCGACTGTATTAGTCGGAGATTATTCCAATCCATGACGCGACACGCAGAAAAACGCCCCAGCCGCCTGGCAGCGGCTGGGGCGCGGACTTGATGCGGCTAGGCCACACCCGTACACGGCGAGTCTACCCGAATTTGGTTCCTTCCGCAACGCGTCTGCATGTCGGCGCAGTGCGCCGGAAGGAGCCGTTTCTATGTTTCATCACGCCAAGCGTGGGTTCACGCTGATTGAGCTGCTCGTCGTCATCGCTATTATCGCGCTGCTCGCGGCGATCTTGTTCCCTGTGTTTGCGCAGGCACGCGAGAAAGCGCGTCAAACCCAGTGCCTGAGCAATTTGCGGCAAATCGGGCTGGGCGTCCTGCAATACGCGCAGGACAACGAGGAAAGCATTGTCCATACCGAACTCGGCGGGGACGTGGACGATGCGCATGAATACTACTGGGGCGATATGCTTCAGCCGTATCTCAAGAACACGCAGATTTTAGCCTGCCCGGATGCCCCCTCTTCGCTGGCATTCAAGCCCGCGCCCCTTCCTTATACGCAGCAGTGGTCGTATGCGTATGGCGTCAACGACATCGTGGACAACAGCCCGGCCTGCACCGCCAGCGCAGACGACCCCGCCTGCCGCCACGTCGGAGCTGCCGGGCAAAGCCTGGCCGCCGTCACCACCCCTGCCGCCACCATTCTGATTTGCGACAATGCCCCCGCCTCCGCCGAAGTGAACGGCGGCGACGGCTCCAACCTGGAAACGGGCCTCAACCACGCCCGGCATGAGATCAACTGGCAGTGGGGGCACCGCAGCCCTACCGTGGTTGCCCAAAACGGCCAATCGCAGGATGGCTTTGCGCGTCATTCGCAGGGCTTTGAGATGGTGCTGGCGGACGGCCATGCCCGGTGGCGTGCGCGGCCTTTGCGCAATGGCCTGTACAGCGGCGGCACGCAGGACACCGAATGGCTGGCCGCGCCGCCCTAGCGGGCGAAGGCGAGGCCAGCCCATGCTAGCCTCGCCCCCGCTGCGCGGCGAGCATGGCGCGTGCCGTCTGCTTTAAAGTATCCACCAAAGACTGACTATCCGACGCCGCCAGGAAGTCCCGCGTCAGCAGGACGCTGACACAGCCGCCTAGTTCCAGCAGGTCTATGAAAAAGCACAGGGTCTCATCGCCGGTGGGCTGCCACAGACCGCCATCGGGCGGGGCGGCGACGCGGCTGACTCCGTGGGCGGCAGCGAGCAGTCCGGCGGCCTGCCAGCCGTCGTCTTGCGGTTCGCCCCGCAGCTCGTGGATGGCTTGACGCTGGGCGGCTTCCAATTTGGCGGCGTATTCGCCCTGCGTGGGGGTGGGTGGCATAGTGTTTCCTCGTGGAGTGGCGCTTGTTGGTGAGATGGTTGCGAGACGGTAGTGATTGGGTTGCAGCGCATTACGTGCTGCTTCTTGCGCGGGACAGCCTCTCTGAAACAGAGAGAGGGTTTGCAGAACGCATACATAAACCGTACGTGTATTTTCACACAGCAGTTGCATTATGCATTAGAATATGCAATACTATACTCACGTTCGCAAATAAACACTGCAAACGCGCAGCGGTCGCCTCTCCGGCGGGCCGCTTTTTTTGTGTCTTTGCCCGCACCGAACTACCCCCTCCATGTCACAAGCCACCCTGGAAGCCATCACTGAAGACCTGCATAAGCTGCGCAGCGAAGCCCTGCTGCCGCGCCTGGAAGCGGGCCTGAACCCGGAGCAATTGCAGGCGTTTCGCCATGACGACGGCCCCTGCCTGGTGCTGGCGGGCGCAGGGTCGGGCAAGACCACGGTGCTGACCCGGCGCGTGGCTCGTTTGCTTGCGAAGGGCGTAGACCCGCAAAGGCTGTTTGTGGCGACGTTTACCAAAAAGGCCGCCGATGAAATGCGCCTGCGCCTGGCCGCTTTGCTCGGCGAGGGCGGCGATGCCATCGTAGAAAAGATGTGGATTGGAACGTTTCATGCCCACTGTTTGCGAATACTGAAGCACGAGTGGGCGCACCTATACGGCAAGACCAATGGCTTCTTTCAGCTTGCCGACGAACACTGGCAGATACGCGTCGCCAAAGCCATCCTGGGCGATGCGGACTGGATGGCGCGCGACCTGCCCTCGCCGCCGTTCGGCCTGAACGTTAAGTACGACCCCAAGTCCGCGCTGTCGGCTGTCAGTGCGGTCAAGAACCGTGGCTTTGAGGTGGACAACGCCGACGCCGCCTTTCGTGCCCACGAACCTAATTGGGCCGACCCGACCATCGGCACATTGACGAAGTTCTGGCGCTGCTATGAGCAGGCAAAGCAGGCCAAGTACGACGTGCTGTCCAAGAAGCCGTCGCGCCGCCTGGACTTTGATGACCTGCTAATAGAGACCCTCAAGCTGCTGCAAGAGAGCAAAGAAGTCCGGGCCAAGTACCAGTCTTTGTTCACGTACCTGTGCATTGACGAAACACAGGACACGAGCGCGGTGCAATGGGAAACGGCGCGGCTGCTGTGCGGAGCGCGCAGCAACCTGTTTATTGTGGGGGATGTCGGGCAGGCCATCTACTCGTTTCGCGGCTGCTCGCCCGAAGCCACCGTGGGGCAGTTCGGCGGGGCATTCCCCGGCGGGGATATTATCCGCCTGCCCGCGAACTATCGCTCCACCGCGACCATTGTGCGGGCGGCCAATGAGCTGATTGGACAGTCCGGCATTGACCCGCAGTACCGTTTGGAAATGGCGTCTACGCTGGGCGAAGGCGACCTGCCGACTGCCCATGAGCACGAGACTGCCGAAGACGAAGCGCGCTGGGTGGCCCAAACCTTGAAAGCCGTGCAGGAGGCGGGTAAGCCGCTGAAAGACTGCGTGGTTCTGCTGCGCACCAATGCGTACACCCGCGCATTGGAAGAGGCATTTGTGGCAGGAGGCGTGCCGTATGTCCTGCAAGGGGCGATGGGGTTCTATGCGCGGCGCGAGGTGCGGGACTTGGTGGCGTTTCTCCAACTCACCGTCGACCGGGACAGCCCCGCCGCCGACGACGCCGTGCGGCGCATTATCAATGTGCCGTCTTTGCGCTGGGGCAAGCCGACCCATTTCCTGGGCGGCGCATTTGTGGCGCAGGCCGATGCGCAGGCGGCCAAAGCAGGCTGTTCACTGTACAAGATGCTTGCCAAAGGGCAGTGGAAGACCAATCAGGGCCTCGCCGTGCGCGACTTCCGGGACATGATCAAGGAGATTGCCGAGGCGGGCGACAGCGCCGAGCTGCGCCTGCGTGCCGCGCGCGCGCTGGGCTATGACGACTGGCTGCTGCGCGAGGAAGGGCACACCGAGGAAGAAGGCAACTCGCGCCTGGACAACTTGGAAGAGCTGTGCGTGGCCTGCGGCGCGTTCCCCACTCCCGCCGACTTTCTGGCCTTTGTGGCCGCGCAGAACAAGCCCAAAGACCTGGACGAAGCCGGGGACGCCGTGCAGATGATGACCATCCACCGCGCCAAGGGCCTGGAATGGCCGACCGTGTTTGTGGTCGGCTTCGCATTCGGCATGATCCCCCACCACCGCTCCCTGCGCTGGCTGGACGACGACAAGACCCAGCTTGACGCGGGCAGTATTGAAGAAGAACGCCGCCTGGCCTATGTCGCCGTGACCCGCGCCAAAGAGCGGGTCTACTTATCCTGGCCGTTGCAGCACCAGACCCGGGCGCTCACCTCGTCCCCGTTCCTCAAAGAGATGCCGTCGCTGCCGCCCACCATTGCCGCTGCCAGCCTCGCCCCGTAAGGCGCACGCTTTGCCATCAAGCAGCGTTGGCTATTGCCTCGGCTGCACCTCAAAGATGCGGCGTGACCGGAAGAAGCACACGTCAAACTCCATCAGAAAGTTTACCTGCCCCAAGAGAAGCGGCACAGTGTCTGCCTTTGTCCAGGCGAACGCCACGCGAACCGGGTCGAACGGCCCGACCACCACCGACACCACGAGAGGGCGGGCCGGAAACTGGGCCAGGTTGCCGCTCAGATGGAAAGAGACCGCCTGCTCATCCCACACCGCGCCAAGTTCCAGGCCCAGCGAGTAGGGCAGAACATTGACAGTCGCGCCGGTGTCCACCAGGCCGGCGGCCGCTGCCGTCTACCCCCGGTGGTCAAGCGTGATCGGCAGGTAAGGCAGCAGATCGGCCTCGCCGGCGGCATTGGCAGCGGAATATGGGACACGCAGGGGGTTTGGCATGGAGGCTAATGGCGGGAGGAGGCAGCATCGGCGGCGATGGCCGTCAGCAGGGCTTCGGCGGCATCAAAGGCCGTGTGCGGCGACCAAACAGGATAGTCCGTTCCGCTTGTGAAGTATGCCGCGTCATCATTTGCCAGTTCGGTGACCAGGTGCTGCATGACGCGCAGTTTGTCCGCACGGTTGAGGTGGCTCAGGGCGGGAAGCAGTTCGGAGACAGTCATCATGAAGTCCTTGGAGGGAAGGCAGAGTAAAATGCAAAGAGATGACCCCCATGATACCCTAAAAACGGGTGTATCTCTCCTGGCCCCTGCAGCACCAGACCCGCGTGCTGACATCGTCTCCGTTCCTCAAAGAAATGCCCTCGCTGACCTTCCCCCGTTGTCTGTACCACAGGCGATGTGAGTCTTTTGGTTGGTTAGCAAGGCGGCTTAGTTACCTCCTGCTCTTGGTGTTCCTGCCGCCAGGCTCGGGCGAAGGCGGCAGGCGGCA